>Ga0116229_10003009_pt1 | contig 27655 bp, 29 predicted proteins | sample S1TSphgellanicum_3_FD_87313 | JGI IMG/M metagenome (GOLD analysis project Ga0116229, IMG submission 87313) | Host-associated microbial communities from peat moss isolated from Minnesota, USA - S1T2_Fc - Sphagnum magellanicum MG | ecosystem: Host-associated > Plants > Peat moss > Unclassified...
CTTGGGGTTTTAACGTTTTAATGGGATGGGGACGGACGGACGGACCAATAGTAGACGAGAGTGACTTGTAGGGTTCTGGGAAACGGATACTGCTGGTTAGGGGCGCTAGTACTTTCCCAATCAGCACGTTTTGGTCAAATTTGAAGGTCAACTCTAACTAATTTTACTATTGAACACGAGCTTCAATATTTAAAATAAAGGGGATTTTTCCTAATATACTTTTAAAAACCTATCTAGGCTCTGAATATTGTTGAAAGGGAATTTCAAGCAATGTCCATCCCTAAACAATAGAAAATGAAAAAACTATGAATGAAAAAAAAATTGTCATGTTTTTTATAAGGTGAAACTAAAAAGTGCCCTTTCCCAATAGTTCATCATCTGTTTGTTTGTTTGTTTATAGTGCCACTTTTCAACATTACACTGGGGAGCATACATGAAAACCCTTTTTGGCATCTCAAGTTATAGGTTAGTAGAACCTCGATTTCAGCCTATCCCACTTCTTCTCCAAAAGTTGGAAGGATTCAATAACTCTTTGGAAATCTTTGATTGATCATTGGAGCATGGACATTTCTGTCACCAAAATGGGGTATCAACTGGTAAAACCTCATGGGCACAGTTTTGTTTTGTTTTGTTTTGTCCCCCTCTCATTTGGTGATATCACAAATTTGGAAAAAAAGTTCAGAAAAAAGAAATTTTAGTCAAATTTACACTAAAAATAATCCCCCAATCTTTATTGCCAAAAAACAACAAAATTTGTTCCCATTCTAAGTCATGAGGCTTTGGCAAAAAGTGCCTGTAATTTCCATCAATGATAGTAGTTTATGAAAGAGAATTTTTCAAAGTAAATTCCGGCCAGGGACCTGTAATCTTACATCAAAATTGATATTCACTTTGTTTTGATAAAGCTCTCAATATGTGGAGTTGAAATCAATTTAATTGATAATTTCTTACATCAGGCAGGGAATGAGAAAAAGTCAAATGCTTTCATGAAGTTAAATTTAAAATATTTGAACCTTCTAGTCTTTCTATGTGCAGCAATGACAAAAGAAAAATGTTCATTTTTTATGAAATGTTTCAAAATTTACTTTTAAAATCACTTCTGGCTTTTGAACAATACAACTTTCTTTTCACTATGGTAAAACTAAAATGAGCCCAAGAAAAAAAAGTTCACTGATCCCATTTAGGTAATGTCTAATCTTCTACAAATCATTAAGTACATGAGATTTCCTAATAGTAGTATAATAAATGAGTAACTTCATTTTTTCACATTCTTGCCAAACTTTAGGGCACACATCTTTTTAAAGCTTGCTATTATAAACAAATCTGGTATTTATTACCATACTTTCAACCATATTAATCTTTTAAGAATTCAGCATCTATGCATTTAGACTAACTTTGATATTTCACCAATTCTTGTTGAACATGAAATATTTGTCTGCATTGCCAATACTTAATAGATGTTTATTCAAACTTCTTGAAGAGGTTATCATAAGTTTGTTTCAATAAAACAAAGTCATTAGAGACCAAGATAGGATCATTAGATATGATATTCATTGCTACTAGTGTAGCTTGTGCCATTGGCCCAAGTGTGAACACATTTTTAATTTTTCACATTTTGATAATTGAATTTTTAAACTTTTTGCAGTGTGAACATATTGAGGGGTCAACTGATTTTTCTTTCCAAACCCATTTTTTGCAATTTGTTTGAATTTCAAGCAACAAAATTCACTCAAAAATCAATATCTTCAACAACTTAGCTCTGAAAATTGTGAAATAAACTCTATTAAATCTGACTTTTTGAGGGCTTTCCAAGAACACCAAGAATCCTTCCAAATTCCTATATTTTTTTCAATTTTGATTTTATTTAGTCTCCAGTGAGAAAATTGTTCAATAATCAATAGCTTCCACACCATAATTCCAAACAGTTTCAAACTAAGTTGGTGCACCCCTACTCATTAAGAGCTTTCCAAAGATACCAAGAGCACAACACTTTTGGGAGATCTCAAAGTGACAAAACAAAACAAGATGTGCTATACACAATGGCCCTATCATTTATGTAATATCAAAAATAGATATTGTATGGTAAATTGGTCATAGCTAGAATTGATTTTATTTTTATTTTTTTTCAATGTACATCATCATGTTGTTGTAAAAGAAAATTTGTCATGATTGCTATGTTTTTCCTTTTCTTTTACTTCACATTAATTATGAGCAATTCAAAAGTGATCTCAGAGTAAATAGTGACATGTTTTAGGAACCTAACTAAACATTAAAAAATTTGCAACCAAACCAAAACCAATAGGAAAATGTCACAATAGGAATTTCAATTTTTTTGAAACCTAGTGACTTTTTCTTTAAAGAAATGGAGTATGTGATCAAATATTCCCTTTCCACATTTGTTTATTTTCCTATTTGTGAAAATTTTCACACCAAAACAAACCTTCTTATGACATGCAAATTTAAGTGTTTCCAATCACATTGTCACATTTTGAAAAAATTGCATGAATTTTTTTCGTAAGTTATGGATTGGTGACAAAGTCATTTGGGGATGGTTGTACAATTTTGAAGGTGCTGGACAAAAAAATGTCGTAAGATGAATGTGCATCCTTTTACAAACAAATTAGGATGAATCATCTCACCTAGTTTCTGGGGGCCAAAATCCCTTGAAGCTATTATAATCTATAGTGATTCTCAACACAATATCCCTCCTTTACATGGCAGGGCCAATAAACTACCTTGCTTCATATATAGATGATCACAAAGGAGTTACCATGAGTTCTTTTGAAATAGATGTTTTGATTAATAAAGCTCCTTTTAAACTCCTAAAGTTGAAACACAAGTCAATATTGTATTTCCATATAAGTATTTCAAAACTTGTTTGCAAGTTGGATTTATCCATAGTCATTTTTAATCACCTTGAGCCTTTTAATTGGTCCACACGAATCTATTGTGACAAATTGCAATGAAAAACTTTGTGTGCAAAATAATCTTCACTTTAAACAAATGTAATAATTGCATGAATAAATTTCACTCATATAATGAAAAAATATATATCAATACAAACAATATCACATGAGTATTTTTTTCCCACCAAATGAGTCATGTGTTCTATTGTACATTCTACTTATCTTTCAACACCCATTTGCAACCAACAAAGTAATGACCAAATGACACTCCTAATTTGTTTATTCTTCAAAACACATGAATTCATAATGTCTTTCCAATGTAAAAGATCCTTTGATTCTATTGTTTTCTAAAAATTTGAAACTAAATTGATGTTGATGTTGTAAGAAAACAAATCTAACATTGAATGATTTCAAAAATTATCATAGAATTTTACTATTCATCCACACCTAATATGTTTCCATCTCTATCTTCTTTTGATGCCCTATTAGAACCTTTGAGTACATAATACTAAAGACAAATTATATTCTCTAAAACTCTTCAACTTCTCAAATACAATGCAACAATTTATGATGACATTTTCATTTTCAAGGTTATATAACATGTGACCTTCATGTCTTTTCACATTGATTTTTGATCTTTGTCAAATTCATTTTCACCTCCCTATGACATGAATTAAACAACATAACTAAATACATTAATTGAACCATACATTGTTTGTTGTCATTCCAAATCTTCTAAATTGTTTTTGCTAAAAGATGCAAGACTATAAACAAAATTTTAAATATATACAATCGTGCCACATTTTCTCCCCAAAACATATTTTCCATCAAATTCCTTTTGTTGTAACATTATTTCACACATTTTCGACAAGTTGATAAATGTTCCTTATTACAACTCCATCTCATTCAAGTGTGCATGCATATTTCATTTCATTTCAAAACTAGTTTAAAATGATGCTCCTCATATCACCAGGTTTTTTAGCATTACTTAACATTAAATGTCCATTGTCCTGGTGGGTTGTAGCATTGTTAAAGAAGTGATGTTAGAAGTGGCAACCTAGGAAATGCTAGGTCTAGATGTGGCTAATCAGATTATTTTTATTTCAAAAAATGGTGAAGAAAAATACTTGAAAATCAAATTTTTTTTCCATTTTCCAAAAAAAAAAAATCAAGTTGCAAAAATTTGTGAAAAAAAAAACATTGCCCACCGTTATCACAATTCCTACAGGTTTTAATCACATCATGGGTTCCCACCAAATTTTTGAAAACCCTTAAACATGTTACGAACTCCAAATTGGATCTCCATTCTGTAGTGTCTAGATGAATGCTTATCTAGATATCTCATTCATGAGGGCTATAAAATGTTTTTATGATATTCAACTAGCATATAACCACACAAATTTCTATTGGACTAAATTAATAATATTTCTATTGTAAAACCTATGGGCAATGGGTTAATTACAAGAATATTTGTTATAACTCAATACTCATTATTTTTTAACTAACTAATACATTGATAACAAATTCTTTGTCAACTTTAAAATAGAATCACACCTTTAGTTTTAATTTTTAAAAATTAATAAATTAATCAAACACACCATCAACTTTAAATTACAAAATGTTTCATTACATTTTGTACATGTGTTTTGATGAGTTTCCATAGGAAGAAAACCCATATATTTCTCACTCAAATAAATAGAATATCAAAAAGTAAATGACAAAAAAATAGAATGAAATATACTCACAACTTATTCATGCCTTTAAACAAAGTTAATAGCATGTAGAAAACAAAATTGTCACCAATCAACCCAACTTGCCAATAATAGTAGTTTGCCAAACAACTTAAAGACAAAGAATGAAGAAAATACCCAGAACTTTAATGACTTGAATACCCATAATAGAGATAAAATCAAAGAAGCTCCCTTGTAGATCAAAAGCAATCAATCACTTCAAAGGATTCTCTACCTAAAATGACAATTTAGCTTTCTCTTTTTATGCAAAAAGAAAGTTAAATTGTATAACATTAAAGGCTTGTAAATTAAAAAAATAGAAGTCTATCGCAACAAATATTAATATACCATGGCAAATATAGGTCACGAATATTTGCCATGTGTGGGTAGCACAAAACCTTCCACACATGTGCTACCCCTCCAAATTATTTGATGAAATGTTGCAAGACTCAAGTGATAAAACAATTAGGGGAGGAAAATACCTTTCTTGGTCTAATAAAATTCCATTAACCTTGCATTGTGAACACCAACCACAAACTTTTTGCAACTTTTCTTTTCTAAACATATCTCCAAATTTGAAAAGGTTGGGTCAAAAGAAAAAAAAAAGTTGTATGGATAAAAGAAGGAGAAACATTGGACATATTTTGTGCACCTAATAACTAGATGTGATGGCAAATCATGTGGTATTGCCACTAGTAATATATTGGACACTTTGCTAGACCAAAGAATTATACTTCATTCTCATCAATCCACAAATTTACTAATGTTAGTTCATTGTAAAGGTGAAGGCCAATGTTGGGTGGTTTTCACTTTTTCAATGAGAACCTTTAAGGTTTTCAATTCGGTTCTCAGAATGAAAACCAAAGGTTTTCACATAAGATGATCTAACCTTCATAAAAACCTACCTATTAATTCTCTCCCAAATGAAAATCGGCTTTTTGAAAACCTCAAAGGTATCACTTGGAAGTTGAAGGTGATAACCTTTCAAAGTATAAAAATATGGGGGCACCAGTTTTTAGGGTGTTTAATTAGGATTAGGTTTTAGTTTGGGTGACACAACCTCTCAACGGCTCCTTTAGCATCTCCTTCAATAGGAGCTTCATGAAGAAGCCTCCCACTCTTCTACAAAACGAGGCCAAGTTGTAGCTTGGCCCCACTTCCTCACTCTTTTGTGTTTTTGCTTTTCCATGTCTCGTCATTTCGTCATGTTTGTTGTTTCATTGTGCTTTGCTGATCCTCCGTGCTTTGTTATTTTGTCATGTTTTGTTATTTCACCATGTTTTGTTGTTTTGTCATGTTTCGTTACTCTACTACTACTCACACGGACCTGCACAAAACCAACACAAGGTGGTTAATGCATAATTGGAGCACTTTTGGTGCTAGGACAAGCCATGGGCAAACATATTTACAAGACTCACCATAGCCCGAACTTGGGGGAAGCCACTACCTTCCCCCTTATAATATACTATGTGCCTCTCCACGAGGCACACATCCAAATGGTTTTTTGTCCCGGGACTCCCCCGAAATTGCCAAGGTTGGGACTCCCGCGACTTTGGGGCCCCATAACTTTGTGTGCAGACCTTTGATGGAGATAAGGTCTAAAAAAAAGTTGTAGCCCTTATTGAGAACTTTCTAACGGTATGTTGCACATCACTTGCACACATGGAAATCGAGTTGATTCCCAACTTTTAGTGTTCGGGAGTCAAACTGCCAATTTGACTCCCGACCTTTCTTTTCGCCATAACTTGTGTTTCAAATGTTTAAATGGGTGATGCAAGCCCATTTTAAACATCAACGTTTCAATAGCTTTCCAATGATATAAATAACTCTTTAAACCAATGGGTTTTGACCCCTACAATCATTCCCTAAAGATTTGGGAGTCCTTCGGGACTCCAACTCCCCAAGTGGGAGTTGCCTTGGGAGTGTGAGGGTTCAATCTCTCACACTCTCTTGCATTCCCAGGACTGTAAAATGCGTTCCTGGGTCTCCTTCTTGTCTCGCCTTCTTACAAGCCCTTTGCCTTGGTTGTGAGCCCAAGGTTAGGGTTACGACACATTTGATGTCCTTGAAATTAATCATAATTTTGTCACGACCAAATGGAATCTTGACATCCAACCTTTAGTCCTCACCCTTGCACTTTTTGGCAATGTACTTCCACTTTGGTATCACCTTGGATAGAAAGTAAGAACTTGCGATCATAACAAAGAGCCCTGGAAGTCTATTGTGGAATGATGCAGAATCCATCTTGGGCCATAAGAAGACAATGGAAAGTTTCCAAAAATTGAAGTCCTTGAGGAGTGAGCATTGTAGCTCCGCAGGGAAATGCTAAGTTTAAGTCCCTTAGAAGTTAACAAGTTCATCTCCCCAGTGAAGAAACAACTTAGGCTCCCCAAATATTTGAATTCCCAAGGAGTTGGTTGGGTTATGTCCCCAGGGAGCTATACATTTTAGCTCCCCAAGCAAACACCAAGATAAGATCCCTTGAGAAGTGACAAGTTTGGGTCTCTAGGGAGCCTAACTCGTTTATTTGAAGAGCTCACAAACTAGGTTACTCGAGGTCCTAAACTCCCAAGGAGCTAGCAAGGCAACATCCCCATGGAGTTATACATTTAAGCTCCCCAAGGAAATGCCAAACTTAAGTCCTCAAAGAACATCCACAATTCAACTACCTAGAGAGGTGTTAGTTTAGCTCTCCAACTAGCCCTGCAATTTAGTGCATTAGGGAGTTGAAATCATAGTTCCTTAAGAAATCTTGATGGAAATCAAAAAATTCAATTGCCATAAAATTAGACAGGCTATTAACCCTAATTTTTGTGATCAAGAATGCAAATTTTAGGTTGAAAGAATCAAGCCACACTTTCCAAACCAGTCCCAATTTTTGCACTTTTGGAACTAGCAAGGATTTTTTTGCCCCAATGTTCTTCTTTCCTTAGTAATGGAAGTAGGCCCCTCATGGTTTGCTTTTGAGTATGGTTCATATTGTGTCCCTTTCTTGGCTTTTGGGTCCTTGGAGGCCTTCGAATGGCCTTGAGTTGACCACCTTCCCTTCCCAGGTTCAACATATGCCTTTAAGGAAACAGGTTGCTTAGGACTAAACTTGGTTCTTTTGAGTGTTTGCGCATCATCATGCCCTTCACCATCAAACTTACAATTAATAACATAGAGAATAGATGGGCCATTTTGGTTTGGTTGCCATATCGCAAGGATGGTTAACTTAACATTCCTATAATTGTGCATTGAAATTGGGCTGAACAATTGGCATGGTGTCAAATTTAGGGGCAATGGAGGAACCAACATTTTGTGGTGTCTACGCCAACCCATCTGCACAAGTGTCCTCAACTGGACCTACCGAAACAAGGTTTTGAAGTGGTATGTGCAAAATGTCAAAAATCCAAGAGTCCTTTAGTTACACCAAAAGAAGCTTAAACATCAACCACTTTTTCCCCACCTAGGGCCTCATGGGCTTCTACTTAGCGTTATCCTTGTTAGTAATCTACCTTTTCTGTTCCACTTGCTTGACATTCTCCTCAACTCTCTCTATTGAGAATTCAAACTCAACTAGTTAAGTTTCATTAGTTACTCGAGTAGGAAAGTAACTAAGTTACTTTCACAAGATTGAATTACTTTCTTCACTTATATTAATTTGGTTATTTGTGGTTTGGTCTTTTAGTTAAATACTTTGGTGTTGATGGTTTAATTCTTTTTTCTTCATTACACAAGTTTGTGTATTTCATGTGACAAGAACCTTGAGGAGTTCTTGATGTTATGTTTCGTGTTGTGAACATCATGTTGTAGTTTCCTTTCAATAAAATTTATGTTTGCACTTGAGTAGATCTCTTATTTGTTAACATGGTATTAGACCTTAGGTTGTTGAATGAAAAAGTTGAAAGAGATCTAGAGCTAGAAAGTCTCTAGAATTAGAGCTTGAGAGTCTTTAGTAATATCATAGGAGTTTTTCAAGTGCAAAAAAGAAACGGGGAAAGAAAAGAATGTGACAAGAAAGAAAAGAGGTGAGAGGAGATCAACATATCAAGGTTGTGAAAATCAGATCTTTACATCTACATCTAGATCTACTGTGAAAATATCTTGGAATGAAACTTCGAAAGATTATAAAAAACTATAAGACACTTTTAATCTCAAATTTTCAAAAGAAAAGGATATGTTTTGTGAGAGTTATGAGCCTTTGAAAACTTTGTGCCATATCTGGTTTTTTGGTCATATCTCCTTTGTTTGAGCTTTTTTGAATCTACAACTTTGGGATCATATAGATCATAAAGGAATATATTTGTGAGACAAATTTCATGTCATTTGGATTTGTATTGAGAGAGATCCAAGCATTTAAAGTTTTAGTGTCAATTTTGAAGTCAGTTCCTTTTGAAAGTGATAACTCTCTATTATCATCATCAATAGAGCTGAAATTTTGAGCAGATATAGAAGATAAATATCTTATGTGTCCCCCAAAATTTTAAGGAGTTTGGAGTTGCTAAGAACAAGTTGTAAGTCATTTTGTGTTTAGGTCCCAGTTTGAGGTGACTTCAAGGAAGTAGCAAGATCTTTCATTTTATCAAGTTAAATGAGCTAAAATTTTGAGAGAAGGTAGTAGACATAATTGTTCAGGTTTCACAAAAATTTTAGATGGATCCAAGGTCATATGTGAACAGTGTAGCTTTGCAAAGTTGTTGTGACGAAAGTTTGTTTTCAGAAGACATCAAAATAATTTTTTGAAGTGGAGCAAATACAACTTGGGAGAACTTGAAGAAAGGAGTTTGAAGATTGAAAAGCGCAAATACATTATCAAGACCTTCATACAAAAGTGTGGTATGTAATCATGTACTTAATACCATACAAAATATTATACGAGATACATACATATAGGTAAAACCTATGTATAATATAAAATTTCGTATAATATTCAAGACATACATACATATGCAAGGTCCATCTTGTTCAACCCTAACCCTAACCCTAACCCTAATCCTATAAACCTAACGAAAGAAAACCCTAATCTCAATCCCAGAAACCCAAGGAAGGAATTAAAATCATTTGTGAAACCCCAAGAAGACATTGAGTGTTACCTTGAGAGATGGCGGACGGTCTTTCTCAAATTGCAATTGAGAAACTAGACAAGAACAATTTCCAAGTGTGGAAATTTTGGATTATGAATTTTTTGATAGGGAAAGGCTACTGGGAATTCATAACTGGTGATGAGAAAGAACCTCCTCTCATAGAAAACCCCACACAACAACAAATTCAAGTTAATAAAACTTGGCACAAAAAAAAAGGAAAGTTTTGTATTGGCTTTTTGTGAGTGTGTCCGATTCCATGATTGTGCATATTCAAGATGCAAAATCACCCAAGCAAGCTTGGGATACATTAATGAAAATGTATAGCACCAATACACAAGCCCGCAAAATGCAACTCAAGCAAGAGTTGCATAATTTACAGAAAAACAAAATCAACATCAATGACTATTCTACAAAGGTGAAAAACCTTGCCGATGTTTTTACATCTATAGGAGCCCCTGTAGATGATGAAGATTTAGTGGGTGTCACATTTAATGGACTTGGAAAAGACTATAGCCAGTTTCGTACTTCAATTGTAATTTGAAAAACATTTCCAAACTTCCAAGACTTAATAACACTACTTATAAGTGCAGAGATGAAAATTGTTGGTACTTCATCCAATGGAGGATCACAAGAAAGTGTTTTCTACTCAAATACTAATAGAAGTAGAGGTAGAGGTGTTAAAACTTCATTTCGAAGTCGACACGAAAGTTCGCATGGTGGACATCATCAACATGAAGGTCAAGCTCATGGAGGTGGACGAGGAAACTTTGGAGGAAAAAGAAGTCGTAAAGGTTGTGATGGAAGTCATCGAGGTCAAGAACCAAATAATAATTCAAATTGCTACTACTGTGGGAAACATGGGCACATGGCGAAAAACTATTATCAAAGGGAGCATGATGCACGAAATGGAAAAAGTTGCAACAAGGGAATTATGCATCAACTAACAATCAAGGTGATGAACAACTGTTTGTGATGTAGCACATGGAAAATTCAATGATAGGAGGTGTATCAGACAACATTGTCTGGTATGTGGATTCTGGAGCTTCAAACCACATGAATAGTCATGGAGAATGGTTTAGAGATACAAAGGATTTGAAGACACTGGGGTTTGTGGAAACTGGTGATGACACTACACATCCCATCACACAGATTGGCAAGGTGCCATTGTCCATGCAAGATGGGCAAACAAAGTACTTGAAAGATGTACTTCATGTTCCAAACATAACAAAAAATTTGGTCTTCGTAGGCCAAATGGTGGAACAAGGTTTACAGGTGACATTTAACCTAAATGGATGTTTTGTGGAAGACATGAAAAACCAAAGCAAATTGATTGCAAAAGGGGAAAGGAATGGACGAATGTTCACCTTGGATGCGAACATGCTTGAGGTGAATTCCATGTTATTCACACATGGAAAAGGAGCTGGAGACATTGAAATTTAGCACAAGTAGGTTGGCCATGTTAATCTCCAACATCTTAAGCTGATGGAGAAACATAATATTGTTGGAGGTCTTCCCAAATTTGGAACAGAAGAGGTGATGTCAGAAGTTTGTGAAGCATGCCAATTGGGGAAGCAAGCTAGGCATCCATTCCCAGCACAAACAATTCATGTAAGTTACAAACCTTTGGAAATGATCCACTTAGATCTGTGGACCATGAAGACAGAATCCATTGGAGGATGCAAGTATTACGTGAGTTTCATTGATGACCACACAAAGAAGATGTGGGTTTCCTTCATGAAACACAAAGGTGAAGTGTTTCAACATTTTTTGAATTTCAAAACAATGGTGGAGAAGGAAAAGGGTGTGAGCATCAAGTGCCTAAGGTTCGATGGAGGGGGAAAATATTTTTCAAATGAATTCAGTGAGTATTTGAATGAGCATGGAATTCAAAGGAAGTACTCATGTAATTATCCCCCATAGCAAAATGGAGTTGCTGAAAGGAAAAATAGACACATTGTAAAAATAGCACGTGCCATGTTAAATGAAAAGAATTTGCCAAATTACTTTTGGGCTGAAGCGATAGCAACTGTAGTCTATATCATGAATCGAACACCCACAGTGGTAGTTCATGGCATGATAACTGAAGAAAAATTCACAGGCAAGAAACCAGATGTCTCACACCTTAGAGTGTTCGGTTGCATTGCATATGTGCATGTTCCTCATGAGAAGAAATCAAAACTAGACCCAAAAGTTGAAAAATTTATCTTCGTTGGATATTCCTTAGAACAAAAGGGATATAAATGCTTCAATCCTTCCATTCGGAAGTTGTAAGTGAGGAGAGATGTTGTGTTTGATGAAATGGTTAGCTGGTATTCACCATTGAAGGGAGCAGAAGATGGAAAGGCTAGATGTCGCAACCCTAGTTTTGGGCTCACGACCAAGGTTAAGGGGTTGTAAGGTTGCGGGCCAAGAGGAAGGAAGCCCGGGGGTCAAGGAAGGAAGCCCAGGGGTCAAAACGCAATGACTTGTGGCGTTCTTTATATCATTGGAAAGTTCTTGAAACGTAGATGTCTAAAATGGGCTCGCATTGCTCATTCAGACATTTGAAGCACAAGTTATGGCCAAAAGAAGGGTCGGGAGTCAAACTGGCAGTTTGACTCCCGACCACAAAAAGTTAGGAATCGACCCGATTTACTCAGCTTTAGGGGGCGTGTCACATATCGTTGGAAAACTCTCGACGAAAGCTACAACTTTGCTTTGGACCGCGGCTTAATCGGAGGTCTGCTCGCAAAGTTATGGGGCTCCAAAGTCGCGGGAGTCCCAACTGGCGGGATTTCGGGACTCCCACTCGGGAGTCCCGGGAAAAAGAGCCATTTGGATGTAGCCTCCGTGGAGAGCTGCAGAGTATACTACAAGGGGGAAGGTGGTGGCTTCCCCCAAGTCCGAGCCGTGGTGAGTCTTGTGTGTCTGTGTTGCCCATGGCTCGTCCTAGCACCAAGGGTGCTCCAACTATGCACTAACCACTTTGTGTGGGTTGTGTGCAGGCCCGTGTGAGTGAGTGAAGCTTGTCAATTCTTCCTAGTCCCATCCTGGAGCTCCAACGCCCCTCTACCCCTCAAAGTGTTATGAGCTAAGGAGCGTGCTCCGACTCCTCCTTCTTCCGCTGCTTTCTACTTGGACTCACATTTGAGTCCTTTAAGGAGTTGGGAGTGCATCATTAGAAATGGTGATGTTTCATCAAATGTGGAACAAGAATCACAATTAATTAATGGACCACAAGAATTTTCAATTAGTGGGTCAAGTAGCACTCCATGGAAAGGAATATTAAGATCTTTAAACATTGTACATGGTAGTTCTCAAACATCATCTAGAAATCCTCATGTAGATGATGAGTCAAGTGATTCAGAGAAGAGTGTGGGTGAAGAATCAAGAATCCTTTTAGTTATTACTCCTAAAGCTCGGATGGCCAAGAAAGTTTTGAAAACACCTGATAACAACAATGGAGTACAAAGATCCACATTTATCAAGTACCATGTACAAAAACTCACATATGATGGCTTTGTAGCTCATCATTACACATACATGGTGAAAGTTATACAAGAGGTTGAAACCACTTGTTTTGAACAAGCGGTTGCAAACCCTAAATGGGACAATGCCATGGATGAAGAGATGGCGGCTTTGGATGCTAATGCTACTTGGGAATTGGTAGCTTTACCAGAGGACAAGAAAGCAATTGGGTGCAAATGGGTGTATAAAGTCAAACACAATGCAGATGGATCTATGAGCAAATACAAAGCAAGATTGGTTGCCAAAGGTTATGCCCAAACTTATGGAATAGACTATGAAGAAACCTATAGCCCAGTTGCCAAAATGATAACTGTAAGAGCAATCATTGCTATGGCAGCAACAAAAGGATGGTCTTTACATCAAATAGATGTAAAGAATGTTTTTCTTCATGGAGATTTACATGAAAAAATGTACATGGAGCAACCACTAGGTTATGTGGACCAAACACATCCTAATTTGGTTTGTAGGTTGAAAAAAACTTTGTATGGCTTGAAGCAAGCACCTAGAGCTTGGTTAGACAAGATAGGTCAGTATTTTGTCACAAGTGGATTTCAAACATCCAATGCAAATTTTTCACTATATGTGAAAAAGACAGATCATGGGATTGTAGTCATAGTCATCTATGTTGATGATTATCACAGGAGATAGTGCTATAGACATCTTTGATTTGAAGAAGCTTTTAAAACAAAATTTTAAGATGAAGGATTTGGGAGAGTTATGTTACTTCCTTGGCATTGAGGTAATCCAGTCCCCTAAAGGAATATGGTTACTACAAAGGCAATATGCCTTGAACAAATTGACCAAATATGGGTTGATGAGTTACAAACCCATTTCAATTCCATTGGAGCAAAATGTGAAATTAAATGTAGATGAAGGAGACGCATAGTGGGGAATTTGATTTACATGACCATCACAAGGCTAAATTTGAGTTATGTAGTCGGAGTGGTGGGTCAATTCATGCAAACATCACGAAAACCACATTTGGATGTAGTGAGGCGCATACTGAGGTACATAAAACATACATTACAGTGTGGAATTTTTTTATGAAGCCAATAACTAGTTACAAGTACATGGATACACGGATGCTGATTGGGCTGACAATGTTTTAGATAGAAGATCGACTAGTGGTTTCATGTTTTCTTTTGGAAGTGGTGATGTTAGTTGGAGTAATAAAAAACAACCAACAATTGCACTATCAAACACGAAGGCAGAATACAAATGTGTAGCAATTGTTACATGTGTAGTAATTTGGTTACAAAAACTACTATCAAATTTGGGATAGTCAATGTATGCTCTTGTTGTCATTTATTGTGATAACATTAGTAGCATACTACTTGTTAACAACCCGATCTATCATGCTAGGACAAAACACATTGAGGTGCACTACCACTTTATTAAAAAAAAAGTTCTAGCAAAAGAAATTGACCTTATTCATGTCGGTATTGAAAATCAAATTGCTGACATTTTCACAAAGGCTTTAGGTATAGACAAGTTAAGGAAGTTTAGAAAAATGTTTGGTGTATTAGAAGTGGATTTGAGCTTAAGGGGGAGTGTTGAGAATTCTAGCTCAACTAGTTAGGTTTCATTAGTTACTGGAATAGGAAAGTAACTAAGTTACTTTCACAAGGTTGAATTACTTTCTTTACTTATATTAGTTTGGTTATTTGTGGTTTGGTCTTTTAGTTAAATACCTTGGTGTTAATGGTTTGGTTCTTTTTTTTCATTACACAAGTTTATGTATTTCATGTGATAAGAACCTTGAGGAGTTCTTGATGTTATGTTTCGTGTTGTGAGCATCATGTTGTAGTTTCCTTTCAATAAAGATTTATGTTTGCACTTGAATAGATCTCCTATTTATTAACAAGCCCAAGTAGGAAACTGGATTTGCAAGAAGTCCTCAAGTAGCGATACCTCCCTTGATTGGGTGTACCACATGACCCAAACTGCGCAGAACACGATCCAAACCATTGAATTCCAAAAAATCTCACACAATGGCATCATTAAAGTGACTAGCTTTCAGGAGATTACCCTTTCCATTGAGGGCTTTCACCCCATCAGAATGTTAATGCAAGAAAGGCACATAGCCCCTCTCAAAGTGGCCAGGGAACTCTTGGCACTCACCAAGCTAACACCCCTCTTCTGGATCTTCGAATTCAGTTTCATTGAATGCCTTCCCTGGGATCCTGGCGAATGGCACTAGCAAAGTGCCCCCTCAATGGGAGATGCACCTTTGTTTGGCTACTCGGCCAAGAGGGGCTATCAGAGTGCCAAGAAACCCACCCACACCCCCGACATCCACTCTTTCATCCAACAGTTAAACCTCCAAAGTTCCTCCGTCTCGCAAATGATCACAAGGATATGGCACAATTCCCGCCCCCGCAAAGTTGGCACCCTAATCTGGCTAACCCTCAACCGAGGCCTACCCATTGGAACTTGGCTCCAATGTATGGGAATCTCCCCCTCTAGCAAGGTTTGTGACATTGGGATCCCGGAGTCCCCTCAACATTGCCTCTTCGAATGCCTTTTTGTTAAACGCGCTTGGGAGGCCTTCAAAGGCGTCTGGCAAAAATGGAAAGCGTCAAACAAGGTCACCCCTTCTTGGCCCTTCATCTTGCTGGGCAAAGGTGTTTTCAAGTGCAAGGACGACCCACCTGGTTTCCACAGATACCATGTCGGGGGCTTCTCCTACATCAGGCAACCCTTTGACATCCTCTGTAGCTTCATCCTTTACTTCCTCTGGTCCAAGAGATGCCGGAAGGACTTTGACGACCAATATTTTTCTAGAAAGATCCTTCATCAAGCCTAGGTTGCCACTATCGAAGTCGACATGGCCACCTGGAAGGATTAGCTCTTGTAAGTCTATTAGGGATTCTGTCACTCAGGATAGGATTGAGCAAGCCTTCAGGGCTGAGTGGTGTCATTTGAACATCTTTGGGGAGGACCGCACCACCATTGTGTGGCGCTTCCTCCCCCCCATGTATTTCCCGGTTTTTTCTAATGATTGAAAGGCCCCCTCCCCCCTCCAGGGTTTCTTGTGACTCTCTCTGGGGGTTACATCCAAATGGCACTTTTTATTTGGACTCCTAAATGAAAGTCCCAAAATAGGGACTCTTGTTGTTTTGAAACTTTGGATGCTCATATCTTCTTCAAATCAAGTTTTTTTTTTGGAACATGTGAAGGCATTATCTAATAACCTTCAAAAAGATCTTTCCAACAATGTATTGCATGCCCTAATCAAAGATCATTTGACCCTTGCTCAAAAGAAATTTATGATTAGGAGTTCAATTCCCAATTGGAAGGAATGATTCACAAATCAATGGTTGAGAAATGATGTCATCTTGCCTTTAAGTATAGGCAGGCAATGATGGAGTCACGACAATTAAATTGTTTTTTATTTCATGCCACAAATTCAAAATTTGTTTTTCTTTTCATTTTTGGGGAATCATAATTTAATCTATCTTAATTTCCCTGGGTCAGTCTGGAGAAGCAGGAATATCTCAAGTAAACTTGAGAACCATGGGGAACATTTTCACATTCACCTCCCCAACGAACATGTTTTCCACCTGGAGGGATTTGCAAGCCCAACATGCACTAACTCTCCCCGGCATGAATGAAATGCATTTGCAGGGATTCCAACATGGATTCCTAGGGGAGGCGCTCCCCCGGGGAGCTAAAAGGACGTCCTGGTAAGGAGAAGGGCATTACCCAGGGGAGGCTCCTTTGTGAAGCGAAAAGGACATCCCGATGGGGAGAAGCAGCATTCCTAGGGGAAGTTCGTACATGAACTGGAAAGGACATCCCTGTGGGGAGAAGTGGCATTCCCCAGGGGAAGCTCCTTCATGAAGTGGAAGGGACATCCCAACGGAGAGAAGGGGTGTTCCCCAGGAAGGTCTCTATTGGGGAGCGGAAGGAATTTCTTAACGGGGAGAAGGGGTGCTCCTTGGGAAGGGCTCCATTAGGAGTGGAAGAAACTTCCTGGTGGGGAGAAGGGTGTTCCTTGGGAAGGGTTTCCCTATGGAGAGGAAGGAACTTCTCGGTAGGGAAAAGAGGTACTCCCCAGGGAGGGGCTTTGTCTAGAACGAAAGGAACTTCTTGACGGGGAGAAGGGCATTACATGGGGAGGGTCTCCCTTGGGAGTAGAGGGAACTTCCCGGTGGGGAGAAGGGGCATTCCCTGGGGGAAGGAAGTTTCCCTAAGGAAATATGTCCCAAATGGAGGGGTGAAGCTATAGCTGGGAATGCCTTACGTTCTTAAGGGATTGGGAGTAACATTGCGGGGAGAAGAGAATGTGGGCTCCCCAAGCAGTACAGGGCAACCCATGAAGGGAGTGGCGCAAGGTTGGGGGCCAGGGAGGGGCGTGTTTCCTCAGGTTTGATGTGGAAGTAGCCGAGAGGTGGCTAGTGACGAGGTTTAGGGGCAAAAAAAGACATGGGGTTAAGGGGTTCTAGCCTGGGGGCCAAGCTATGGGGGGTCGCCCAATTGGGCGGTCGAATGGGTTTAGTTAACCAAGTAGGGGTGGTTAACCGGGGGTAGGGGCTCCAAGTGGGGGCATCGAAATCCAAAAGCCCAGTGGTCAAAACGTATCAAAGAGAGCATTGCATTTAATTTGTTGTGCTTGTTTAGTGCTTATCTTCTTTAAACCTTTATCACAAAACACCTTCCTTTAGATAAATGAACATAATTTTTGTATAAAAATTATCTATTGCTCCCACAACCAAACATAAACCCAAGGTCACTGGTTGGAACCACAAAAAATGCCAAACACAATTTTTGTCACCAAGCGTTTGGTGATAGGGCAACCAATGAACGGACATAGGGCCATCCTTATTTGCTCCCCCTCCCCACCCCAAGCCGTGAGCTTTTTGGGTGTTCGGTCATGGATGGTGTTTGGTTATAGGACAGGCTACCCTAGTTTAAGGTTCAAACTTACAGAGGGTTTGAAGTGGAACTACGAGAAAATTGTCCTCTCTTTCACACTTTGACCCCCATTTTTTCACGCTCTCTTCTCTCCCATTTGACACCGACATACACTCTTGGTGCGTACGCATGGTTGATGTGCTCGCGAACGAACGCAAAACGCACGTGTTCATACAACGTCGACTCCACCGGCCACGACAGCCATCGCGCGCGCGAGCGAGAGAGAACTGATGGATTGCGGAGCTGATGGAGACTCGGGATTGTTTGTTTACGTCTGAGCTGTGAAAATTTGACTTCATCTACAGGTTGCTACGCCTGCCGCCTGACGTCTGTGTTTGTCTCGGCGGCAGTGATGAGTCTGCGTCGGAATATCGGATGCAGTGAGACTGGATGGCGAGTCTGAGTTTGTGTTGTGGGACTTGGGATGTTTTTGTTTTTTTCCTGGTTGTGTGGGCGTGTTTTGTTTGTCTTGGGGATTTTGGTTTTGAGAAGCACTTCGACAAATTTCACTATCCACTTATACTCTTGAAAGGGTGTTTAGGGTTTCTGCTCAATAGGCTATTTTGACTTTGCAAAATAGGTGTCGGAGAGGGGTTGTTGGGAATATATGTCTTTCTTGCCGCCGCGGTCACCTTATCTGTGGGTGTTTTTCAGAAAGCTGGTAAAAAAAAACTTATTTCTGGTTTTCTGGTCGTTTTGATGAGGATTGTACTTCTCACCTGCTTGTTGATGAGAGTAGGGTCTAGGGTTTGATTCCTGGCTCTTCATCTCTAGGTTCAGAAAGTTGAAATGTGCGATTTGTTCGTGATTTGTCAATTTCTGGAAGTCAAGGAAGCTTTTTAGGGTGTGAAGATGAACCAAATCCAGAGAGTTACGTAGCTTTGTCCATTCATTTGTAGCCCTTCTTTTGGTGGGGGTGGGGGGAAGGGGGGTGGAAAGGAAATATATTTTGCAGGTGGTTCTCAAAACTTTTTAGGGGTCCTAACAAGTGATAAATAACCCATCATACAGCAAGTTTTGAATTGACATTTTGTCCATGTATGTCTGAAGGGGGAGTAACTGTGTGTTTAGATCCCTGTGTCAAACTCGTCTCTGCCATGTCACACTGATGTCTCCCTGATGTCACACTCCCCCACTTCTATGACTCCTCTTACAGGTTTGTTGCGGTCAAACAGTTGGTAAAAGTGTCTTGTATTGAAGCCATCATAAGCTATTGTATATGGTTTGCCAGGGTTTCATCATCATTGTAACCCTCAGACTCTTGTAGGTCTTATGTTATCCCCGCAATGTTCTGCTGTTTTGTTGGAAAGTATTATTCTTTTTCCTCATTGAAGATGAGACTTTGAAACCCAGGTTTTACGCATTACACCCAGCCCCATCATGGATGCATGGCCTCAGCCTGTTTTTCACTCTTAATAGTGACTACCTTGAAAATATTTGACTGCTTGATTGTCGCAGTGGTCTTTTGCTCTCTCTCTCTCTCCATGCTGCTGCAGTAACACATATGCAAGGATTTAATCTCTTTCTTTCCAAGACACTGATTTGTGAGGGGAACAAGTTTATCGACAAATAAATCACAAGTACTCTAGTTGAGTACAACAATACAATAATATGCTCAGAAGAGAGGAATGTTATTACAGGACTCGGGAGTATGGGTTTTTAGACCCTCTACCTCAGTGCTGTTTTCACATGGAATTGGACCTTGGTGTCTGTTTTTACTTATTTAGGAGCAATCTCTTTGGCAACTTGGGGTCAAGCCTCAAAAGTGGACCAAGAAAATGCATCCAGGTCAGTGGAATCCATGCATTGCCAAACACAAAATTGCCAGACTCATCTAGGTGATCATGATTCCATTAACCCTTCAGAGCTTAAGCCCTTTTTGCAACCATTTAACCTCTGAAGCCTTAGTTAGAAATCTGATCCAATGTACTCATTTGTGAATGTGATTATAAATCCAACCAGTTGGATTCAAAAGTTTACAAATCTTTGAAAAAGAATTCAGCCAAAATCAATTGAGCAAGGAATGATGAGATAGCCAATACAGATTTGAGATCATACAATTTCTGAGTGGGTGTTGCCCAAGGTTGGATCTAAAGTTTCACCTACCCAAAAAAGACTTTTGATGTGACACTAATACATGCATCCTAATATGACACTCACAATGACCAAGTTAAGTATCCACACCAAAAAAAGTCAACCAAAAATGTGAAACTAAAACCTTGCATTTTTTGGAATGTGGGGATCCTTGAAAAGGAGAAGCATCTTCAAAGGGATCTCAGAGCTAGAACTAAGTCAGCTCATGGATCAGTTTTGAGAATTAGCCCCTTGCTACCAACTTATGATTGGTGCAGTCCTGATTGTGGGCAGTAGGGTTCACGGAGGCCCAATGCATACTGTATTTAATAAAAAATTTACCAAAATCCCTGAAATTCCTAGTGCGCCAGACCATCTGACAGCTATCAAAACTCCAGAGAAAAACCTAAAAATACTTGAATTTTTATCATACATATCCATTTGCAATTCTTTAAAAAGTCACTTTTGGCTTATCAAGCATTTGGGGGGTGAAGTCATCAGGTGGAGGGAATGTTCGCGAGAAATGGGGAGAGGAGGTATTTCTAACCACGGAAGGGGTCCCATATGCACCTTCCTTGGCCGTTAGAAGGAAGGTAAGGGCGCACCTTACCTGCAGTTAAGGTTCCTACTATGCACCTGTGGTCAAGAGATGCGTGATAGAAGCAGCCAGCCAGCTGTACCCAAGCTCCAACATTTCTTGCAGGCTAGCTATTCTTGGAGGCTGGATACAAACACAACTGAGGTCTCCTCAGACTTGCACCTTCTATTACATCCCCTTTTCAGGTCCATACCCTAGTACCTTGACGGCTTAGGCACATATGTTTGTCGAATAATTAATTAATTTTGAAGATTTCATTTCGAAAAAGAGTATTACAAAAAATTTCAAAAGACTCTTTGAGAGAAAAAATTTTAGATTTTTTTTTTCATTTCTAAAAATAATATAATTTGTGCCAAAGCTGCCAAGGTACTGGGGACATTGCTACAAGGGAAAATCTCACTTGTACTAAAATTATGCTTGTAATGAAATGTACTGGAGAAGATGCCCAATAGGATGCAGAATTATGCATCCTAGTGAGCTTTTATGGCGAGACCAATAGGCTGAGACCTGAAGGCAAACTAGATGCAGAAAAAACCCTTTGGGCCGCCTTCCTTGGCATAAAGGGATTTCTGAAGGCGGATTCTGCTAAAAATAGTGCTCTGATTTCCAGCACTTCTTTCAAAATCGACAGTTTTTTTGAAAATGCCATCTTCTGCAATCTAACAAACCTGTAATGCGTGCAGACTCAGCCTTCACCTTACATACCACTGATGTTCGACACTTGTTTGCAGATTATTTATTTATTTTAGAAATTGAGTAAGGTTCAGCAATCTGAAATTGAATTTTCCAGAATTTCAACAAAGGAATAAGTATGCAAATTACACCTTGTATTATGTAGTAACCCAATGGGAGTTCGTTCTCAACAATTTCAGCAAATGTCGATAATTTTTTCTCTTTCATCAGCTAGAACTTTAGCAAATTATTTTGTGCCTAACATCATCAGTTGTAGGTAAGGTATATGATAAAGTAAAAGGGCTGGACAAAAACAATTGATCCAGACTCTGGAGTCTGATGAAAATCTTTTATGTTCTTATTGTTGCTCTAGGTGATTTTCTCCTTTCAACCCCAAGAGCCTGTAAGGCTAGATCTGGTTTATTTTGCCCAAATTTCAGCAGGTGCTAGAGTCCACAAATGTTTGTGGCTGGAAAAAAAGAAGAAACTACCGAAATTCAGATACCTTCTAGAGGTGCAAAAATTGTTATTGCAGAGTCACATTTTGTTGCTTCAGTGGTTTTTTTTTAGGAAGTTAGTTTCTTGTTCCTTCCAATCAACCTTTGGAATTTCCTGTTTGTGGATGGCAGAAGCTTTTGCTTTCCAATTTGTGATGTAGCCAAACTGGTGATCATCCAAAAGAAGATTTAGCCAAATTTGTGGAGACTTGTGCAGGGATTCTTGAAATTCAGGTTTCTTCTGGGGTTGAAAGAGGAGTTGGTCAGACTTTCACAGGTTAAATACACATTTGTATCCTTATCTTGATTCCCCATTGTGCTATAGCCTTCGGAACTAACACCGACACTGGCACCATCCTCGGATGAAAGATGGTCACGGATTTGTGTGACAAGCATGACGTGAAGACCTAGGTCGCCTAGGTTGGGTAGGTTGGCTCCCTCCCCTGACCCGCCTCATCCCCCTTTTTTTTCCCATCCATTTCCACTTCTGCTCTACCTCCCCTTCCTTTTGCATGTTCCATTTGTTTCTTTCACACCTTTACTCGCTTGTTCACTGCTCTACTCACTTATTCATTACTCCACTCACTTGTTTTATTTGGTTTCTTTAACAACCTTTATTTTGGTGAGCAAGTAAGGTTTGATTTTTTTAAAAAATTTGTTTGTCACTAAAACAAGCAAGTAGCAAGCAGAATTCTCACCTCCGTGTAAGGATGTTTTGTCCAATTGACCTCTAAGCAACTTATAAGCTCCACACAATGTTGTGTTCCTTGTTGACATATTTTGCTCCAAATAGAACTATTGTTCCATGCCAACTTTGTTGCTCCACATTGGCATGTTAACATTGTTTCAATCACTGTGTTTCAAGTGAGCTTGTCAATTTGCTTTGTACTCTTTTTTGTAAGCCCTTGCTCATTACTCTTGTTTTGTTGCAAGTACTCTAACCACCCGACTTGCTCCTTTTCTTGTTTGTCATGATACAAGGACATGGTGATACTACTACCACTGGCTACGATTACCATCATTTATTCTGCTTGTTACTATTTAGACGTTTTTTCAAGTGAGATCACCCTTGCTCCCCTTTTCATTTTGCTTCTAAACTTTAAGGCTAAATTTTTTTCTTTTTTGCTGATCAAATTTGGTTCACATTATTTGTAAAAATTGATGTTTCAAATAAGGGCATAAAATAATCTAACTTTCCTGTCTTGTTCTTTATGTTGTAAATCTCTAATCACCAAAAGGCGACACAGTTTTCTGAATCTGAAAATAGAATATTTTGTAACAATCTTTTTTATAAAAAGTTGCCTAACAGCAATAAAAATTATTTTTTGGGGAAAGGTGTTACCACATTTATGTCTATGGCTATAGTTTTAAGAGTTCCTTGAAATAATGTCTATAGTTAAGTCAAAATCTACCTGAGGATGCTCACCACCTCAATTCCACTAGGAAATTGGAAAAAAAAAAGTCCTCAACCCCAAATCAATAAACTTTATGGATAACTCTAATAATGGCATAGAGTTATGTATATTTGAAAAATAGGGTAGGCAATCCTTACAACATACTGTAAGGACTCAGGAGGTCAATAGGGAAGGCGAGTGGATGAGTTTTTGAATGTCATGCTTTTGTTTTTTTATTACTGATATCAATGGATGCGCTAGTTTTCCCTGGCCTTTGCTGGAAGGGAGCTAGGAAGGAATTTGGCTCCTGTTTTGATTATGAAGAGTCTATTACACTGCTTGTAATAGTTTTTGCCTTTGCACTTACTAACATTTGCATATTGATACAAAAATTGGGTAAAGAAAATAAATCTTTATGAAAAAATACAAATGATTTTGGGTTTTAACTCCTAACATGACTTATGTAGATGTTGCACTTTCTTCATGGTCTTGAAAAAAATCCCAACAAGTAGCCCAAGACTATTAACCTTTTCAAAAAAAATAAAGGTCATGAAAAAATAACAGTTGGGAAGGTGTAAAAGCATCAAGGTGAAAACTTGTGTTGCCTAGTTATACATAATGACTTGTTATCAACAAGGGTCCAATGTCCAAGGGTAGGTTATTCATAACCACCTTGTTGGCTGTAAAATTGTTTTTGAAACGGATAGGATAGAACTATTCATCACCAATTCTTGGCTAGTGATTAAAGGTTTCAAAATTCTTCTTGTTTTTTGTCTATTTTGAGTGATGTAAAAGTTATGGGAACACCAAGCTAAGCTTTACATTATTCCTTTCAGCTTCAAAAGTAAAGGAGCAACATTAAAAAACACAAAGCATGTCAAAATCAAATAGCTTGTTTCTTTTTTAGATGACCTTCTATTTCTAGATCTCATATCTTCTTCATTTTTCAATTTTTTTTAGTGATCTAAAGAGCTTTGGATGTGCCAAGCTAAGTTTTACATTACCTCTTTGAACTCCAAAGGCAAAATAATAACACAGAAAAATTATGGAAAAGACAAATATGTTGTGAATTAAGCCGATGATTGAACACTAACTTTGTTTACTTTTGATAAGCATATCTTCCTCATTTTTTTTTGTCTCTTCTGAATCATCTAAATGATCATGGATGCATCATGTCAAGCTCTAAAACAACCTTTTGAACTTGCGAAGCAAAAGAGCAATGTCTTAAGAATTGAAGCTCTTTGAAAACTTTAAGTGTTCATTCACCAACTTGTCTATCCTAGAGACTTCACCTATTTGATGGATATTTTGTAAATACCTGGTAAGTATCTTATGAACTAGGTATTGCTTTAATGAACACCAAAACTTCACCAATAAGTCTCATCCCAATGCATTCTCAAATCCTTAAAGATTAAACTTTCACTCTGTTACTTTTCATTTGGTTGCACTTCTCTGATTTAAGCTTCACTTTTAGCTCCCCTTGAATTTGACCAATGTGATTCAGCACTTGAGAAGTGTGAGAATGATTTTTTTAATTAATTTTTTGAGGAGTGATAAGTTTTACTTACAAAACTTACCTTGACATTATACTTAGATGGCTATCCAATCAAGTGTTTCAAAACTGACCATTGTGCATAATAAGTGAGTATTACAGGAAAAAAAACCCTGGGGAAATTGGTACAGAGAGTATTGCTTAAATAAACACGTTGATAATGGACACATCTCCCACATTTTCAAAATGTGATTATTTTTTACTTTATGTAGGACAGAAGTTTTCTTTTCAATAGCAACTACAGGCTCCAATTGGGCTATTGGTGTACTCATGGGTTACAGGCACATGAAATCCTGCCTGTCCACTATTTCATTCTGTCTAGTGACATCTTCTGGCTCACTGGTTATGTCCTGCAACATGGCTTGAGCAGGCCAGTTACATGGTCCAAAGAACCTCCAGTTCTGGAATTTGAACTCTGGATTTTTGAAATAGTACTAGCAAAGACCTGATGGTTTAGGTGATGTTCTTTCAACTGGTTCTAAGACTGCAGTAATTTTTTAGCTATACTGATTCCAGGGTCCCAAAAAAATTCAGAATCCCAAAACTCTGGTTCTAATCTCTTGAAAGCTTTTCAGAAATCAAAATAACCTACGACCTGGGTTTTGAAATTTTTCAATGAACTGATGGTTTCCATGAAAGAACTGGAAAAGAACCAAGCAATTTAGGGTAGGTTCTTTCAACTGATTCTATGACTTTTGAAACAGCCAATGAAGGATGAATGACCAGTTCTTTGCGTTTGTTATGATTGCTGGTCAAGGGTCCATTTACCTGACCATTACCCACCAGTTCTTTCTTTTAACAAGAGAGAACCCACCAACACAGGTCTCATCCCCTCTGTAAAGACACTGTCATAGTCACCTTTCATCTTATAGAAATGGAAAAAACTAGGGTGTACTCTTGAACTGACCATGAAGATTGAAAACCCAGACTTGCTTTGAGAACTCTCCCACAATTGTAGTGAAGAAAACCCCTCATGTTCAAAAGATCAAGACAGCAGAAAATATTTCATCAAATCCACATGCCTTTAAACTTTGAGCTTGCTGAGACCAGATGTGGCTGATTCAGCAGTTTGTGGGTCCTTCTGGGGGGATAAACACCAGCCCACTACAACTCCCAGAATGACAAGACATAACAGGGATGAGAAAAGAAAACAATTTATTACAGAATAGACTGCAACAACCCACCTCTTTGTTTCTGACTCATTAAATGTTTCTTCTAATTGAGATCGACATTCAGTTAATAGCACGTTGTTTTGGTACAAGAAAAATTTGGAAAAACTAACTAAACAACACTTCAAAAGCACCTTGGAAGTTTCTTTGCTCTAAAAAGCATAAAACCAAAGGGTGACAGCTTTGGCATTCTGCCTATTTCAACAACTTCAGATCTCTAAGAATCAGGAATGCAAACAGGTCAAATTAATTCTAGAGGTCAGGAACAAAGCTCAAAATGATCTGAAATATTCCAGTTGCAAGTTGCATCCTCCACCACAACACTAAATACTTTCTCCTCTCCTGCTTGCAGAGTTGTTCATCCTATCTTTGACTAGATTCACCGGTGACTGTAGCTATTAGCACTGCTAATCTTGTTATCAGTTGTTGTCGGCCACCTACAGGTTTATTACCTTCACAAGCCTTTACTGATGTCAGCCCTGGTGAAAGAATACTCTACAAAACACAACTTCTGAGAACACTGCACAAATTCACTCATGGGCATGCATGCATTTGGAGCTCACTTCTATCCAAGTCCCCCACTGCAAGGTACACAACTCCAACCCCACAAATTTGCTAGTTTGTATTCCTCAAACATTCAGGAAGAAACAGAACCACAACCTTGATTCTTAATAATAAATGTCCTCACTTATCCAGCTTTTATGCTGGTAGAACACTAGCATCTACATAGACTCAGACCTCCTTTCCCTGGCATAACTGGTGAGACAAAAAAAAATGTAGAGGGGATTGAATCATTTTCTTAAGAGAGCCAGGGTCATGTGCTCAACCCAATCGTATCCAATTTCGGATTTTGAAGCTCTCATAAACAACCTGCTCACTCACGTAGCAGCCTGCCTGAGAAAAAACAGAGACTAAAATTGCTTCTTACTCTTCCTTTTCTTCCGGCTCGGTTTGGCTCCCCGGTTTGAAGCCTTCTCACCAGGATAAGATGGGACACCACCATTCAGGTCACTGAACAGCCCCGCAGCCATTGCACTTTCAAGCCAGTCAAAAAACTCTTGCTCTGTCATATTCTCATCTAATTTTGTAAAAGAAAAACCATCTGGCACAGCTGCACGGTCACCAGCCTTGGCAGCCCTACTGCTCCCCCGAGTTGCACCCCTTCCATTTCCAGAGGTACTTACATGGAAAGTGGGCTTATGTGTATTAGGTGGGCACTTCAGACCCTGCATTCACCATGTGAGAATCAACCTTTAAGACATAGACTAGAGTACCCAGATTGAGAGCTTCCATCAGTTGTATGAACTTATTGTAGAGCCCAGGTCAAGGGCTGAAAGCTTGGAGATTCCTGTGAACTTCAGTATATACCTACACAAGGATTCAATTATCTCAGAAGGTCCAAGAACCCATCAGCATTCATGTATGCAGAGACAATGGCAAATTCCAACAGACATAGGAAAAGCAGTCAACAAGAATGACACACCTGACAATGCACCCACTCAGTGACATTGTACACCATGCCATCAGCACAAGCAAATGCAAGAGGAGATTCCACCTGGAAAACAAACAAATTC
>Ga0116229_10003014_pt1 | contig 27641 bp, 29 predicted proteins | sample S1TSphgellanicum_3_FD_87313 | JGI IMG/M metagenome (GOLD analysis project Ga0116229, IMG submission 87313) | Host-associated microbial communities from peat moss isolated from Minnesota, USA - S1T2_Fc - Sphagnum magellanicum MG | ecosystem: Host-associated > Plants > Peat moss > Unclassified...
GTCGAAGACCCGGGAAAGAACGTGAAGGCGAAGAGCGGGCTCAATCGCGAGTTGCTTGACGCCGGGTTTGGCATACTGGCCACGTTGATCCGCGAGAAAGCAGAATGCGCTGCTCGCCAAGTGATCGTCGTGAATCCAGCCTATTCGTCGCAAACGTGTGCCGCGTGCGGCCACGTTGCGGCGTCAAGTCGGGAGGGTTCGCGCTTCGTTTGCGTCCGCTGTCGTCATGAAGACGATGCAGATGTGAACGCGGCACGCGTGATCCTTTTGCGGGCGGAGTCGCCGCCTACGAGAGCACCGGGCGACGCTCGGGGCGCGCAGCAGGACGCTGCGTGACCACGCTCACGACGAAGTCGCCTGTACGTAGAACTCCTGCTATCTTATGAGCGCCTCAGGAAATCATTAGGAAAAACAAAGGATCCGATTAGGCATGCCTAATATCTCCTAGCAACGATGATATCTCTTGCTCGTGCTTCTCGGCTCGTCATCGGACTGGTTTTTGGGGTGGCCGTCGCGGCCGTGCTGTTCCTCTCGGGGGCTCCGGCCTCGGCCACCCCGCCCGTTCTCTTGCCTCCGGCCCCCGCGGCGTCGGGGTCGCCCGCGCCCGGCGGCGGCTTCTTTACCGGCCTGAACCGCAAGGCCCAACTCTTCGGCGATCTCTTCGGCATCCGTACCGAACTCAGCAAACACGGCATCACGCTCGACGCCTTGGAGACGAGCGAAGTGCTCGGTAACGTCACCGGCGGCGGCAAACAGGGCGCGACCTACGACGGCCTTTTGCAAACGGTGCTGCAACTCGACACCCAGCGCGCCTTCGGCTACTACGGCGGCACGTTCAACGTCAGCGCGCTGCAAGTTCACGGCAGCAATCTGAGCGCAAACAATCTGGATTCGCTGCAAACGGCGAGCGGCATCGAAGCCGATCGCGCGACGCGCCTCTGGGAGCTCTGGTACCAGCAGCAGCTGATCAGCGAAGACAAACTCGATGTGAAGATCGGTCAGCAGAGTCTGGACCAGGAATTCATCGTCAATCAGAACTCGCTGATGTTCGTCAACACGATGTTCGGTTGGCCGATGTTGCCGTCGGCCGATCTGCCCGGCGGCGGCCCGGCGTATCCGCTCTCGGCGCTCGGCGTGCGCTTCCGCGCGCGCCCGAATAACTCGGTCGCGGTCCTGGCGGGCGTGTTCAACGGCAGTCCCGATGCGGCGAACACGAGCGGCGACCCGCAGTTGCTCGATCACTCGGGTACGGTCTTTCCGCTCGACGGCGGCGTACTCGCAATCGGTGAAGTCCAATACAGTTACCCGGCGCTGGGCGGCATCGTCTATGCCGATAAACCGGAGCCGCTCGCCCGCACCATCAAACTCGGCATGTGGTATGACTCGGAAAACTTCGCGGATCAAGCGATCGACACGAACGGGATTCCGCTGGTCTCACCGGCCTCGAATGGTCTGCCGCGCCAGCATCAAGGAAATTACTCCCTCTACGGCACGATCGACCAGCTCCTCACCCAGCCCAAGGACGACCCGTATCGGACGGTTGCCGCGTTCGCGCGCGTGATGGGATCGCCGCTCGGGGCGGAGAATCTGATCGAGTTCAGTGCTGACGCGGGTGTCGTCTTCCACGAACCGATTCGGCATCGCCGCGACGATACGCTGGGTTTCGGAATGGGCTACACCCACGTCGGAACCGGCGCGTCGGATTCGGACCGCTATGCGGCGCAACTCGTCGATCCGCTCACGCCGGTCCGGTCGAGCGAAACCTTCGTCGAAGCAACGTATCAATACACGGTATATCCGTGGCTGCAACTACAACCTGACGTGCAATTCGTCATGAACCCGGGCGCCGGTTTGCTCGATCCGGCCAACCCTTCACGGAGATTAGGGAATGAAACCGTCATCGGTCTTCGCACCATCATCCAAATCTAAAGGACGCCCGATGGCTCGTCTTCATCGTTCGATGCCCGCGGCAGCCGCCGCAATGCTCGCGGTCACCATCGTCGCCCTTGCGGGGGCGGGCGCCGTCGCCGAACCGCAAGGGCTGCTCGAACGCTTTCACAAGCACGTGATGCTCTCGTCGACGATCACCGACAACGGCGATCTCAATCCGTACGCGATCATCATCGCGCCGGTGAGCGCCGGAAAAATCGAAAAAGACGACGTGCTCGTCGACAATTTCAACAATCTCTCGAACCTGCAAGGCACCGGTACGACGATCGTCGATTACTCGCCCGCGACGAAGAAGTCGAAGCTCATTGCAAAGCTCCCGCAACACCTCGCGCAGTGTCCGGGCGGCGTCGGGCTCACGACCGCGATGACGATGCTCAAATCCGGCTGGATCATCGTCGGCAGCACGCCGAGCACCGACGGCACGACACGTACCAAGGGCGACGGCTGTTTGATCGTGCTCGATCCCGACGGGAACGTTGCCGAAGTCTGGGCCGGCCCGAACATCAACGACCCGTGGGGGAACATGGCGACGCTCGACAACGGGAACTCGGCGATGCTCTTCATCAGTATGTCGGGCTTCGATCTGCCGGCGCCCGGCGTTCACGATCCCGCCACCGGCAACAACGTGATCGTGCGCAAAGCGAAGGTCATGCGTCTCACCCTCGAGATCCCCGACGGCAAACCGCCGGTGCTCAAGGACGAAACCGTCGTCGGCGACGGGTTCGCGCAACAAGCCGATCTCGACAATTTTCTCTTCGGCCCGACCGGCGTTGCGCTTGGCCCCGATAACGCGATCTACGTCTCGGACGGCCTCGGCAACGCGATCGTGAAAATTCCGGATGCGACCACCCGCACGACGAGCGCCGGGACCGGAACGGTCGTCACCAAAGACGGCCTGCTGAAGAATCCGCTCTCGCTGATCTGGGCGCCGAACGGCCACTTGCTGGCCTGCAACGGCCTCAACGGGCAGATCGTCGAGATCGATCCCGCCGCCGGGAAACAGATCTACGCGCAGTGGCTCGACGTCGACCAAGCGCAGTCTCCGCCGGGCAACGGCGACCTCTTCGGCCTGGCGGTGAAACCGGACGGCAGCGGTCTTTATTATGTAGAGGATGACACGAACGAACTCGTCGAGGATATCCCGTGAGCGACGAGCCTAAAGCGCCGCGCGAGCCGATGCTGAGCCGCCGCCGGCTCTTCGCCGTTTCCGCGGCGGTCGGCTCGACGCTCGGCCTCGGCAGCGCCACGGCAGCCCTCGCGTCGGCCCCCGTTGCGCCCGCAGCGCGCAGCACGGGGCATCCGGCGATCGTTCCGTATTTCGGCCCCCACCAGGCCGGCATCGCCGATCCGCAGCAGCGCCATACGTACTTCGCCGCCTACGATCTCACCGCGAAGACGCGCGCCGATGTGGTCGCGCTGATGCAGGCGTGGACGGCCGCCGCCGCCCGCCTCACCGCCGGCGAAACGGTCGCCGCCGCCGCCGGCGGGTACGATGCGCAAAAACCGATTGCGGACAGCGGCGAGACGCTCGGGATGCAGCCGGCGCGGCTGACGATCACGTTCGGCTTCGGCGCGGGTCTGTTCACCGCGAAAGACGGCACCGATCGCTACGGCCTCGCCGCGCAGCGGCCCGCGGCGCTCGTCGATCTGCCGCGTTTTCCGGGCGAACAGATGATCGAAGCCAAGACCGGCGGCGATCTCTCCATTCAGGCCTGCGCCGACGATCCGCAAGTTGCGTTCCATGCGGTTCGGCAATTAACGCGGCTCGCCGCGGGCTCGGCGCAAGTACGCTGGGTACAAGCCGGGTTCACGCCGGAAGAGAAACCGGGCGAGACGCCGCGCAATCTGATGGGCTTCAAAGACGGCACGCAGGTGACCACCGACCTCAAGACGTTCGTGTGGGCGGGCAGCGAGGCGCCGCGCTGGATGCAGGGCGGCAGTTATCTCGTCGCACGGCGTATTCGGATCGCGCTCGAACACTGGGATCAGATGAACGTCGGCTTCCAAGAACAGACCATCGGACGCCATAAGTCGACCGGCGCGCCGATCGGACTGAAGCACGAGCGCGATGCGCTTCCGCTTCAAGCCATGGATAAAGACGGCAATCCGATCATCTCCGAGAACGCGCACGTCCGTCTCGGCAACGCCGCCACCAACAACGGGCAGATGATCCTGCGGCGCGGCTATTCCTATAACGACGGCGTGAATTTCGTCGCCGAGCGGTGGCCGCCGTGGCACCAGGGGATGGAATACGACGCGGGCCTGCTCTTCATGTGCTACCAACGCGACCCGCGGACCGGGTTCATCCCGATGTTCGACAAGATGTCGAAGTTCGACATGCTCAATCAGTTCGCTACGCACACCGGCGGCGGGCTCTTCGCGATTCCGCGCGGGGTTGCGAGCGGCGAGTACCTGGGCCAGGGACTCTTCGAGTCCGTCTAAGCGGTCCCGAAGTCCGGAAAAAAAAGCGACCTCTGCGTGTGGCAGCGGTCGCTTTTTTTATCGATCAGGGCAAGAGGCCGCGAATATTATCCTTGTCCTAACTTTGTTTTGCCCACAATGTATTCTGCCTGGTAACTCGAAGCGCACCCCTACCTCGCCGCCTGCGGTTTTCGCCTTGCGGTGAGTCGGCTACGTGTTCTTGCGTGGCCGGTTACTGCTTTTGCCGGAGGGCCTTTGTGCTGAGGGTACGTCTTGGAGCGCTTGTCGCGCTCATCGCCGTCGGGGTTGCGGCTTGTAGTGGGGGTGGTAATTTCATCCCCACGAGTCATCCCACATCAACGCCGACAGGCGGGGTCGTCGCCGGCGCGAGTTCGTCGCCGGAAACGCCGATTTCATCCTCCGGCGCCGCCGTCTCGGCGTCGTCGGGTGGCGATGCCGCGACCGTGACCGTCGCCGGATCCGGCGAGGTCGCCGCCTCCGTCAGCACCATAACGCCGAGTTCCGTACCGGCTCTGCAAGCGGTGCGGAGCGCAGGCAAGACGACCGCCTCTCACGTGCGCGGCGCCCTCGACGCGAACGGCAACACCCCGATCCTCTACATCGCACTCTTGAACGGTGCGACGTCGACGACGACGCTGACCGGCTTCCCGGCGACCACCATCACCGCCGCAAGCGTGCCGTCCGGCAACTTCTACTTGGCCTACTACGACGGGGCGGAATGGGACACGATCGCCGGCCCCGGCACGTACAGCTCCTCCGCCTCCAGCGGCAACACGATCAAATTCAGCGCGGTGACCTTCGACCCGTCGATCCTCATCGCCGCGGGCGGCACCGTATATTTCTGCGTCTACGCCGGTGCGCCGCTCCCGTCGCCCGGGCCGTCAACGGCGCCGTCCGGCAGCCCGTCGACCTCGCCGTCCGGCAGTCCGTCGACCTCGCCATCGGGCAGCCCGTCGACCTCGCCGTCCAGCAGCCCGTCGACCTCGCCGTCCGGCAGTCCGTCGACCGCACCGTCGACCGCGCCATCAACGGCACCGTCGACCGCACCGTCAAGTGCGCCATCGACTGCTCCCTCAACGAGCCCCTCGCCTGCAGCAAGCATCGCGCCGCTGACGGACTCCGGCTCCACGCTTGCCCTGAATGAGACCGGCGCGTCGTCGTTCACGGTAACCGAGGCCGGCTACACCGGCCACTTTACGGTCTCGTCGGATGACACGGATGTGGTCACGGCCACCTCGCCGGTGACCGCGACCTCGCCGACCACGACGATCAGCATCAACGCGGTCGCGGCCGGCACGGCTCACGTGACCGTCACCGACTCGCACAGTCAGTCGGTGATGGTGACCGTTACCGTCACGACGACCCCGATCACTATCCAAAGCCACGCGAAAGGCAAAGGGAACTGATGAAACGCTTGCATCTCGCCTTTACCGCGATCATCGCGATCGCGGTGGTCGGCTGCGGTGGCGGCGGCAGCGGTTCGTCGCTGCCGGGCAGCGGTTTGACGACCGGCACCGCGCCGGTCGCGCCCGCGGCTTCCCCCTCATCGGCTTCCGGCGGCTCCGGCTCGCAGTCGAAAACGACCGGTACGGCCACGTTCACCATTCGGATCCCGGCGCCGACGTCAGCGTCGTCGTCAAACCGGAAGAGCCCCGCGTATGTCTCGCCCAACACCGCGTCGGTGAAGTTTTCCGTCGGCGGTGAGCTGGTGAGTACGGTCGCGATTCAAGCGGGGGTCGGCTCCTGTAGCGCGGTCTCCAACGGATCATTCACGTGTACCGCGCAATCGAACGTCCCAGCGGGGAACGACTCCATCACGGTTGCGACGTACTCCGCATCGAGCGCGCTGCTCTCAACGCAGACGATGAGCGAGACGATCACCGCGGGCCAAAACAATCCGCTGACGTTCACGCTCAACGGCGTCGTGTCGACGCTCAGCATGCAATACTCGGCGACGTCCGTCGTTTCGGGAACGTCATCTCAGATCACCGCGACGCTCGTTGCGACGGATGCCTCCGGGGCAACGATCGTCGGCCCGGGTGCGCTCGTCGATGCGAGCAACAATGTCGTTTCGGCGACGCTGGTTTCGGGCGGTTATTATGCAGCCAACTTCACGGTTGGCGCGGAAGCCGGAGCGGGAACGGCCGCGATCTCCTGGCCGGTGACGTACAACGGCCAGGGCGTCCCAGGGTTCGTCGCGACCTTGACCGCGACGGCGTCGACATCGACTCCGACGACCTACACGTTTACCAGCGGTTCGCCACAAACGATCAGCGTAAACGCACCGGGCGCGTCGCCGTCACCGTCCCCGAGCCCGTCGCCGTCGGTTGCCCCGTCGCCTAGCCCCTCACCGTCCCCGAGCCCGTCGCCGGTGAATTTGATCGCCGATCCGAACTTCGCCGCCGGCGCGGCGCCGTACGTCTGGCCCTCATCCGGACCGGGGACCCAACCCACGATCACCTCCACCGGGTGGACGCAGTGTGACGCGCGCCTTGTTTCGAACACCGTGTACATCTCACCCAGCGTCTCGACGAGTCCGATTCCGGGCACGAGCCCGGCGGCGGCACTTACTCCGCCGCAACCGGCCTCGAGTTTCACCCCCGCACCAAATTCGACCCCGGCTGCCGTCGAATTGGCGGCGGGTGCGAGCGTCCCGGCCGAGTTACCATCGCCGGCAATATCACCGTTTCCGACGCAGGTGACGGTTCCGACGTACGGTGCCGCGACGCATGCGGCCGTGATCGGCGGCGAGTTCACGAACTACAACATCGGCGACTGGAGCTATAACGGCCTGTGCCAAGCAGTCACGGTGCCGGCAAACGGTGCCACGCTGACGGCCGAGGTCTGGGAGTCCGGAAACTATCACCCCACAGCGTATCTCGACAACGTCGATCTCGTCGGTGTGGTGGATAATAGCCAAAACCTGACCGGGTATCTCTACGCGGAAAACGTTCAAACCGCAACGAGTCCCGGCGACTCCGCGTACCGCCAAATCACCGTCGATATCCCGGCGTCGCAATACGGCGGACAGACGATCAATCTGTTCCTCGGCATGTACGCCTACGCCCAGCATAACTCGAAGTATTACAGTTACTGGTTCCTCGACGACGTCCAGATGTTCTCGGGCGAACCGCCAGCGGCGCTTCACCGCAGAGTTGGGCCAGCGATCCAGATGCGCCACTAGCGCAAACCCCAATCCACAACCGCGAAGGCTCGGACGTTTGTCCGGGCCTTCTTTTTTCATGCGCTGGTTTTCCGCGGTCCGCGTGGGCGCGCTTCTGCGGAACTTAGGAAAGACGCTCACATCGGCGAAACACTCCGGTCACGATCGCCGGGGTAGGCTCGGTGCGTGAAGCGGGGAGGTTCATGCCGATGGATATTGCGTTGCACCGGTACTCGGTGGAGCGATACGAACGGATGGCCGAGGCAGGCCTCTTGCCCGAACGCGGCATCGAACTCATCGACGGGCTGGTCGTCGATATGAGCCCGAAAGGTGCGCGTCATGCGTACGCGGTGAGCAAAATTGCGGCATGCTTGAACGACCATCGGATGCTTGGATACATGGTCTTTCCGGAATCCCTGAGCTTGCGTCTTGGGCCCGGCGACGAGGTCGATCCAGACATCGCGCTCGCGACAGAAACCCGCAGCTTCGCCACTGAGCGACCGACCGTTGATGAGATCGCGCTCATTATCGAGGTATCCGATTCGTCGCTCTCATTCGATCTCGGTGTGAAGCGCAAACGCTATGCGGCTGCCGGGCTCGTTGAATACTGGGTCGCCGATCTGCAGAAGAACGTCGTTCATCAGTTTTGGAATCCGTTCGCGGATGACTATGAGGAGCATCGTATCGTCGCGGGAACGGACACGATCTCGCCGCGCGCGTTCCCCGAGGCCGCGGTCGAACTGCGGATCGTGTTCGGGTTGTCGTCGGCGGTCGATAGCGAGGGAAACGGCGGTTAGGACTCCTGGGTAACATCCGCGAAAGCTGGGCGCAATCGCGAGCGGCTACGCTCGGGTCATGTCGATTGGAGGTGCTTGCCGATGGCTCTTGGGTCGCGACGGCTCAGCGTGGAGCGCTACGAGCGCATGGCAGAGGCCGGGCTGTTGCCGGTGCGCGGAATCGAGCTCATCGACGGCTGCGTCGTCGAAATGAGCCCGAAAGGCGTCAGACACGCGCATGCGGCGAACGTGCTCACCGAGATGCTCGTCGATCAGCGTCGCGGGCGATACGTCGTAAACGCGGACAGTCTAAGCCTGCGCCTAAGCCCGCGCGACGAACCGGATCCGGACTTGGCCCTCGTTCGGGCAACGCGAACCTACGCGCGCGAGCAAGCGACCGTCGCCGATGTCGCGCTCATCATCGAAGTTGCCGATTCGTCGCTCGGGTTCGACCTCGGCACCAAACGTCGGAAGTACGCCGCCGCGGGGATTCCGGAATATTGGGTGATCGATCTTCAATCAGATTCGGCGCATCTGTTCTGGGAGCCGGAAAACGATGGCTATCGCGAGCGCCGTCTCGCCGCGGGCGGCGACACGATCGCGCCGCGCGAATACCCCGACGTCGCCGTACCGCTTGCGCGCGTGTTCGGGGCGCCGGCTCCGTAGCGGATTTGCCGGCCCGGCATCCACGCTGCAACCCGATATGCTCGTGCATCGGTTCAAGCGGGTAGCACACACGGATGTATGCGGGGTTCAGGGACGATGGGGTTTGCTTCGCCGCTGCGCGCGGCTGCTGATAGTTCGCCGTTTGGGTCGTCGCTCGATGTTGCCGGATCCGGCGGGTCGAGTGCGACGGCTCATGGCCTAGGGTTCTCCGGCGCCGCCGTCGCGGGTTCCGATCTCGCGACCGACCTGGAAATCAACCTGTACGATGCCAAGGGCAATGCGGTTGGCGCCGGTGGCTTTGCGAGCGGCCCGAAACTCGTACCCGATGCGTTGCCGGCGGGATGGTCGGAGATCGACGTCGCGCTCTCGGGCTCGGAGGTCAGCGTCAAGCTCGGCCCGCAGGGCCAGATCGAGGCGACGCAAACCAGCGCGGCCGGTGTCGTCACGTACGATAGCACCGCGGGCGCCGACCCGAACGCATCGCTCGCGACGCTCGCCGCGCAACAGAAACTCGCGACCCTCGCCGGACAACTCGCGACGCTCGCGGGTTCGACCTCCGGCACGTCGCTTACCAAAGCCGCGACGCTCGTCGAATCCGGCATCGGTTCGCTGTTCGACCCGGCCGCCGATCCCGCGGGGAGCGGCATCGTCGTAACGGTCACGACCGGCGCGAACGTGTCGCTCTTTCAAGTCGGAACCGATGGGACCGTGATCGGCGAGCGAACGGGCGGGACGATCGCACTCGAGAAAGTCGCCGTGAACGGGACGACCGTCGTCGACTCGCTGCGGCGGACCGACGGCAGCGGCTACACGAAAGACGGGATTCTGACCGTCGCCTTCAGCGCCGATGGAGCGGAGACGGTGACGGTCGATCCGTCGGAACTGCTCGCAGACACGCCGTCCGCTTCGAGTTCGCCGCCGAAGACGAGCGACGATGCGTCGATCCTACCGGCCTCGGCCACGACGGGTCCCACCTCGCCGCTGCAGTTCTCCGACGCGTTCGGTGACGACGTGCGCGTGAGCGCCGACGGCGAGATCACGGTTACGAGCCACGCCGGAACGACGGTCGACTACCAGCAATCGAGTACGTTCTCGACGTGGAAAGATCAGTCGGATCCGCACACGACCGATTCGCGGCTGCTCGGATTCGGAAGCGTCGACGTTACGGCGAAGATCGGCGGCTCGGCGCCGGCCGAACGCGCGCGCATCGCGAGCGGCGCAACGCTCGATCAAATCGCGCGAACCGCCGCGACCGTCGATGTGTCCGCCGTCAACGGGCAAGCCTCGACCGTCTCCGTAGACGAGCAATCGCACTATAGCGCGAACCTCAAAGAGAATCAGGGCGCGATCCAATTCGACTTCGATACGTCACTCGAGACGGCGGTAACGATTACGGGTCGCGTAGCCGTCAATGCGCTCTCGTCGGGAACCTCGGACGAGGGGACGCCGCAGGTGGTGAAGAGCAAAGGCTCCGCGCCGATCGTGTCGGGCTCGTCGGCCGCGCCGGACAAACTCTCCGACGTCCAGGTCACCGGCTCGTCAAAATACGTCTACGACAAGCACACCGAAGCCATTACTCCGGAAGAAGAAACGCAGCGCACCGCAATCCGTTTCCTCGGCGAGACGCTCAGCTTCTAGGGAACCGCACCGCCCCGTGAATTAGGATTCGCGGCAACAGAAGCGAAATATCGGGGTAACCCCGAGTGGCGATGCTCGGGACATGTCGGAAGGGAGGTCGAGCCGATGGCGCTTGCGCTGCATCTTCTCACCGTCGAGCGGTACGAACGAATCGCAGAGACTGGCTTGCTGCCGGTACGCGGGATCGAACTCATCGACGGCCTGGTGGTCGAGATGAGCCCGAAAGGCGTGCGGCATGCAGAAGCCGCGAGCCAGCTCAACAAAGTGCTCGTACTCCAAAGCAACGAGCGATATCGCGTCTACTGCGATTCCTTGAGCTTGCCGCTTGGCCCGCGCAGCGAACCGGAACCCGATATTGCGCTGGTTCGAGAGACCCGAAGTTTCGCGCGCGAGCGTGTGACGGTGGCCGATGTGGCGCTCATCATCGAAGTTGCGGACTCGTCGCTGGCATTCGACCTAGGCACCAAAGTACGGAACTATGCCGGTGCCGGAATCCCCGAATACTGGGTGATCGATGTGAAAACGAACACGGCGCATCTGTTCTGGAACCCGGCCGCGGACGATTATCGGGGAGGCCGAATTGCTGCAGCCGGCGACACGATTGCGCCGCGAGAGTATCCGGACGTCTCCGTTCCGCTCGCGCGCGTGTTCGGCCGGGAAACGTAGATGCTCGAAGAGCTCGGGCTGGAGGTCGAACTCTATCGATTCACCGTCGAGCGATACGAAGCGATGGCCCAGGCCGGCCTCTTGCCGGAACGCGGTGTCGAGCTCGTGGACGGACTGCTGGTCGACATGAGCGCGGAAGGCGATCGCCATGCCGAAACGAGGAGAAGACTACTCGAGACGCTTAGCGATCAGCGGCGCGGCCGGTACCACGTCTATCCCGGTTTGAGCGTCCGACTCGGGTCACGCGACATGGTGGATCCCGACGGCACACTCGTTCGATGGGCTGAGGCGGGTGTGTCGATCGCGGTGGCTGCGAGCGATGTCGCATTGGTCGTCGAGATCGCCGACACATCGCTTGACTACGATTTGGGCATTAAGCGCGAAAAGTATGCGACTGCCGCGATCCCCGAATACTGGATCGTCGATCTGCGCGCCGACCGCGTCCACATCTTTGCACGGCCGGATGGTAGCGCGTACGGTATCGCACGAGTCGCGACGCGCGATGAGACGATCGCACCGCTGGAATTCCCCGATATCGCTGTCGTGCTGAGCGATGTCTTCTCCGCACGAGGCTAAAACGAAAAACACCGCGTCCGATGGACGCGGTGTTCGTGGTGCGGAAGGGAAGAAGCGGCGATTACTCGCTGCGGAGACGCTCGTTGGCGTTGTTCATGATATAGATCTTGTCGGCGTGGCGCACACCGAGGAAATGCTGGTCGTAGATAACGCCGACGTAGCGGCCCGCGTGGATGGCTTTCATCTGATACGTGCTCTTCCCGTCGGAGGAGAAGATCTGATCGAATTTCGGTAAGATCTCGAATGAGAGCGTTTGACCGGTGCGCGGGTTGTCGACCTTGATCGAGTTCATGGAGACATGGCGGACGATGCCGTAGAATGTGGATGCCGCGAAGGCGACATTGGGGATAAAGGCGGCCGTGGCGAAAGCGCAAGCGGCTGCGAAAGTACGGATACGTGCTGCGTTCATGGTTAGAGCATACCCATGGTCGCTTCGATTCAACCGGCCTAGCGAGATAAAACTCGTTCCAGCAAGGTAACCGCCGCGCGCGCGCGAGCGCCGAACGGCGGATAGAGCGCCGGAACCGTACCAAGCGGTCCCATTCGAACGACCGCTTTCTCGTGGGAGAGCGCGACGAAGCCGGCGCGGCCGTGATAGGCACCCATACCGCTAGCACCGATCCCCCCGAATGGCAACGCCGGATTCACGAAGTGCAAGAGCGTGTCGTTAACGGTCACGCCGCCGGCCGGCACGGCAACGATCTGGTCGAGCGCGCGACCGCTCGGCCCGAACGCGTAGAGGGCCAAGGGTTTCGGGAACGTTCGCAAGCGAGCGAGCGCTTCGGCGAGATCGTCGTAGGCAACGATCGGCAGCACCGGACCGAAGATCTCTTCGCGCATCAGCGGCGCGTCGAAATCGAGGCCGGTGACGATCGTCGGCTCCAGGTAGCGCGTCGCGGCATCGCGGCCGCCGCCGAACGCGAGGTGCGCGCCGCTTGCGAGCGTGTCGTCGAGCAGCGCCGTGATGCGCGCGAACGCAGCAGTGTCGATGAGGCGGCAGTAGTCGGGCGTTGCCGCGCGCTCTTCCGGGCTTGCGCCGTACATCGCCGCAAAACGATCGCCGAGCGCGGCGGCGAGCGCAGCGACGGACTCGCGCGGTGCGAGCACGTAGTCGGGCGCGATGCAGGTCTGGCCGCCGTTGACGCCCTTGCCCCAAGCGATCTTCGCGGCGGCGTGCGCGACGTCGGCGCCGGGGGCGAGAATTGCCGGCGATTTGCCGCCGAGCTCGAGCGTCGTACTCGCCAGCGTTTCCGCAGCGGCCGTCATGACGCGGCGGCCGACGGCCGTGCTGCCGGTAAAGAAGACATGGTCGAACGGTAAACTGGTGAGGTAGGCGGCGGCATCGCCCTCACCGCCCGCGCATGCGACCGCGTCCGGTTCGAACGCCTCGGCGATGATCTCGGCGATCACCGCACGGGTGTGCGGAGTTTTTTCGGAGGGACGAACGAGTCCCCGGTTGCCTGCCGCGATCGCGGCGACGAGCGGTGCGAGCGCGAGTTGAAACGGATAGTTCCACGGCGCGACGATCAGGACGACGCCCTTCGGTTCGCGGCGGATCTCGCTGCGTGCGCCGAAGAGCGCGGGCGGCGTGTCGACCGGTTCGGGAGCCGCCCACGCGCGCAGATGTTTGCGCGCATAGCGCAGCTCCGTGAGCGTCGTCACGATCTCGGTCGCATCGACCTCGATCGACGGTTTGCGGAAGTCTTCCCAGAGGGCGCGCCGGATCGCCTTGCGCCGCCGAACGATCGCCCCTTCGAGGGACGCAAGCCGCGAGCGCCGTTCGCGTACGGACCAGGGGCTGCGGCTCCGGGCCGCATCGCGCAAGCGTTCGAAGGTCGCAAGCAGGGCGGTGCGATCGGCCGGCAGATCGTTCATTCCGCCCGCCGTTTTCGGAATTTGGCAGAATTCCCCGTTCGATGCGCTCGGGGTTGTAGTTTTTTCGAGCGTGCTGCCGATATTTATGAAAGTACCAGCGTTTTCTGAAACGGGGTTATTTCCGTACATGGATGTTCCCGAGAATCTCGATTCGTTTTTGAGTGCACTTCTCAAAGAGGACGAAAACGGCGAGGTGATCCACCTCGACGAGGAAGACCGTGCATTCATCGATCGGATCGTTCGCTCGATCACGACCGGGAGCAAAGGGATCTTCGTCGTCCTGCACCCGAATGACCGGATGCAGTACATGCTGCTCAACACGAACCGTGCCGGCGCGATCACGCTGCTTGCGAAAGTGATGCAGCGAACCGCCGAGGCGCTCGAAGCGGACCTCGACTAACTGCTCGGCGCGTTTGCCGCGCTGCTGGGCGCGCAACTCGCCGGCGAAGCGCTCAGCCGCGGGCTGAATCTCCCGGTTCCGGGACCGATCCTCGGCTTGCTTTTGTTGCTCGGCTTCTTCGTCGTGCGGCGCGGTATCCCGGAGCCGGTGGATTCCACCGCGCGCGGCCTGCTCGGCTATCTCTCGCTGCTGTTCGTTCCGGCGGGTGTCGGGATCGTGCGCTATCTCGATGTGATCTTGCGCTATTGGGTGCCGATCGCCGCCGCGATCCTTGGCTCGACGATTCTTACGATGGCGGTGACGTTCGCCGTCATGCACGGGCTCGAACGCCTGGCCGCGAGCCGCCGCGCATGAACGTCGGGATCGGTGGCTTGTGGATTTACCTCCAAACGAGCCCGCTCTTATGGCTCGCGGTCACCTTGGCGACGTACTGGGTCGCCGACCGGATCTGGCGGCGTCTGGGGCAACCCGCCCTGCTGCATCCCGTGCTCGTTGCGATCGTGGCGCTCGTCCTCGTCCTCCGCCTCACCGGCACGCCCTACGAACGCTATTTCGAAGGCGCGCAGTTCGTCCATTTCTTGCTCGGTCCGGCGACCGTCGCGCTCGCCGTGCCGTTGTATCGCAATCTCGGCTTGATTCGTGCCAGCGCACTGCCGGTCTCGATCGCACTCGTCGCCGGTTCGCTCACCGCGATCGTCAGCGGCATCCTCATCGCGCACGCACTCGGTGCGCCGGCGGAGATCGTGCTCTCGCTCGCGCCCAAATCCGTTACCGCGCCGATCGCGATGGCGATGAGCGAGAAGATCGGCGGCATCCCGTCGTTGACGGCCGCGCTCACGATCGTCACGGGTATCACGGGCGCGGTGCTGGCGACGCTGATCTTTCGCGAACGCCCGCCGGACTGGCCGGCGCGAGGCCTTGCGATCGGCACCGCGGCGCACGGGATTGGAACCGCGCGCGCGGTCGCGCTCGATAGCGCGGCGGGGGCATTTTCGACGGTCGCGCTCGGCGCCAACGCCATCGTGACGGCGTTGCTGGTACCGCTGATCGCGGCGCTGATGGTTCGCTAGGGACCGTCTCGCTAGATCATCTGGTCCATGTGGCGTAGACGCGATGCGAGCACGCGCATCATGTCGAGGGCGAACGTCGGGTGGTTGGCCACGAGAAAGAGAAAACGCTTCTCGTCGATCATCACGACGTCGGCTTTGCCCTTCGCGCGCGCGGTCGCGCTGCGCTCGAGGTGCTCGATGAGCGCCATCTCGCCGAAGACGCCGCCGGAGCCGACGGTCTCGACCACGATCCCGTTGACGACGATCTCAACTTCACCGTTGATCACGGCGTACATCGCCGTTCCGTGTTCGCCCGCCGTAAAGACATTTTCGCCATCGAGATAAACGTGCGGCTCGCCCGCGTGATTGAGGATCGTCAATGAGGTGCTCATTGCACCTGTTGCGGACGATTGAGTGCGAGCCTCGCGATCATCGCTTCGGTCGGAATCTTGATGTCGCGCGCAAGCTTGCACGCGGCGAGCAAGCGGATCGTAAGCCACGTAAAGTCGAATTCGAACCAGCGCAGCCCGTGGCGCGCGGACCACGGAAAGGCGTGATGGTTGTTGTGCCAGCCTTCGCCCCAGGCCAGGATCGCGACCCACCAGTTGTTGGTCGAGCGATCGCCGGTACGATAGGTTTGATAGCCGTCGTGGTGCGCGGCGCTATTGACGAGCCAGGTGATGTGATAGGTCAGCACGGCGCGCAAAAAGACGCCGTAGATGACCCATGACCAACCGCCGATTGCGAGCAGCACGAGCGCCAGCGCCACTTGCCACCACACATACGTCTTGTCGAGAAAACGATAGAAGGGGTCGCGCGCAAGATCGGGTGCGAGGCGCGCTTGGTCAGCAAGCGAGAGTCGCGCGTCGTTGCGCTTGTAGAGCCACTGCATGTGCGCCCAGCGCAGCCCGTGCTCGACGCTATGCGGATCGCCTTCGCGGTCCGTGTGCGCGTGGTGCGCGCGGTGCGTCGAAATCCATTCGATCGGACCGCCTTGCAACGCGAGGGCACCGAGCGTCGTGAAGATGTACTCCAGCGCCTTCGGCACCTTGAGGCTTCGATGCGTCAAGATCCGATGGTAGCCCAGCGTGATGCCGAGCGCGCCCGTGAGGTAGTACAGCACGAAGAGCACCGCAACGGCGCTCCACGAAAACATATGGGGCAAGAAAATACCGAGCGCGCCGATATGAACGACGGTGAGTCCGAGACCCGTCGTGGTTCCTCGCGGGTCATGGGCGCCCGCAGGCGCGACCGGTGTGGCCGTTTGCATAGATAACCGGTGCGCGAGCCGGGCGCGAAATCCTGGTCGGGCCGTGCCAAGATTCAGCGCGGAACGGAGGGCCGTGATACGCAGTCCAAGCGCTCGGCGCCCAGATCGATGCCGAGCACGCCGCAACGAGCAGCCAACCCCAAGCCGACGTGACCGATGTGTTCGCTGCGCACCACGACCACCCGTTGCCGGCCCAGAGCCAGCGTACCGATGCGTACGTCGCCGGCTTCGCCCGCGAACGCGTCCGAGTCGCCGAGCGCGCCCGATATCCGCCCCGCTTGACGTGCCTCGAACGTCGCGTTCTCGCGGTACGTGTCGTAGCCGATCGCGACGAGCGCCTCGTCGCCGGTATCGAGCAGTGCGTCTTGCACGACGCCGTCGACGTCGATCTGCAGGTAGGGTAAGCCGGCGTCGAACGAGAGCGGGACCGCCGTTCCGGTCGTTCGGCCGCCGCTGGGTGCCAGTTGAAGCGTGCGCGCGGTCGCGTCGATATCCAGTCGCAGCGAGCCGAGGACATCGGAGCCGAGCACGACGTCGTAGCCGCGATCGCGGGTGCTCGGGATGACGGCGTAGTGAAGTCGTTCGAGCACGACGTTCCCGATCGTCGCCGGACCGGCGATGATCGTTCCGCTTGGATAGCTGAGCAAGCTGTTCACCACGATATGTCCCTGCGGTTCACGGCCCAAGCGCTCGGCGACGGCGAGCGTCACCGAGCTCGGCGATGTGCCGGTGTCGAACAAGCACCGCAGCGCGAGCGATTCGAGCCGGCACGGGACGATCGGGAGACGCGCCCCGGGAACGAGTGCGATCGTCGTCGCGGCGCCGAACTGCGCCGCCGGCCGCGGCGGCGGCTCCGGCGGCGCGCCAAGCGGCTCGATCCGTTCGAAGGGGACCGGCGCGAGGATCGCCGCGCCTTCGAATCGTTCCGGCGTCGAGAAAGCGATCGCGGCTCCATCGCTATCGGCCCGCACCGCGGTCGGCAGATCGGTTTGCGGATCGATCGAAACCACCGCCGCGACCCCGTCGCGTGCGCGCACCATGTAGTCGCCGTTCTCGCCGGGACGGACCGACCCATCGAAGCCCGGTTCTGCGAAGCGTAACGAACTCACCGCCTCGAACGTGCGCGCCGCCTGCGTTTGCGCATCGTCCGCCGGGAAGCGATCGCCGTTGATGCCCAGCGTGTAGAGCCGGTCGCCGTCGAACCACGTGCCCGTGCAGAGCGCGTCCACGCACTCGCGCTCGAGCCGGCGTGTGCCGGCGCGTTCGTCGCTGATCTGATACCGGACGCCGTCGCGAACGATGGTCGCGACGGCGTGGAAGGGCACGCGAGCCGGATGGCCGCCGGCGTCGGCGATTCGGCCGAGCGAAGGCGGTGCAGCAACGAGGCCGACGACGAGCAGGGGAACGAACGAGCGCGGGAACGCACTTCCCATGAGATGTCGTTCCATTCCATCGACGGCTATCTCCTCGACGGGCACCCGGCGAAAGCCGAAGCGATTGCGAGCGCTCTTGCGGAGCGCTCCCCCGCGCCGGCGGCGGCGCCGTTCTATCGTGCGCTCGATGTCGTCGGCGTGCGCGCCGCCGACGAATCGCTCATTGCGCTGCGGCTCGTGCTGGCCGGACGTACGGCCGACGACGATGCGATTCGCCGCGTGCGCGCGATCCTGTCCCGGGTGCGCGCGGGCGAGAGCGAGGCGCGCGCCGCGTACGCCGCGGAAATGAGCCCGGTATGAGGGGGCTTCCCGTTGCGCTGTTCGCGTTTGTGACGGCGCTCGCGACCGGCACGGGTGCATGCGCGCAACCGGGTCCGCGTCCCGATCTGCCGCGCCCGCGTCCCGCACGACTCGACGGCATCGTGCGTCAAGTCGACTACGGCGCGCAGACCGTCACGCTCGAGATCAACGGCCGGCTCATCGTCGTGAACGTTCCGGGAACGACGCCGATCAAAGCCGGAACGCAGACGCGCTCGATCGTCGATTTCAGACGGAACGTCACGCGCTTGCACGTCGAGGGCAGTGCGGTCGGCGAAAGCGTGACCGCGTCGAGTATCGACATCCGGCGGTGAGCGAGCTGCTGGCGCTGGCGCGCAGCGTCATGTGCGTCGGCTTTTCCGGGGCGTGTGCCGCGGACGCACCGCTCGACGAGCTGCGCGCCTTCGGACCGGGTGCCGTGATCGTCTTCGCACGCAACGTCGGAACGCCGGCCCAAACGCGCGAGCTCTTCGCCGCGCTGCGCGCGCTTGCGCCGCTTCCACCGCTCCTCGCCGTCGATCAGGAAGGCGGCCGCGTGGCGCGGCTCGGCGCCGATCTCGTCGCCGAACTCCCGGCCGCGATGGCGGTCGCCGCCGCCGGCGAACCCGCCGCGTGCGAGCGGCTCGGACGGTTGGCGGGACGCGATCTCGCCGCGCTCGGGGTGAGCGTGAATTTTGCACCGGTCGCCGATCTTGCGCTGCACGCGGATAACGCCGTCATCGGCAATCGCAGCTACGGGAGCGATCCGCAAACGGTGGCGCGCTTTGCAATCGCGTTCGCCCGCGGGCTCGAATCCGCCGGCGTCGCTGCGGCGTTCAAACATTTTCCCGGCCACGGCGATACGGCCGTCGATTCGCATCGTGCGCTGCCGCGTCTCGCGGCGGACGCGGCGCGTCTGCGCGAACGCGATCTCGTTCCGTTCGCCGCAGCGATCGCCGCGAGCGCGGCCTCGATCGTGATGCCCGCGCACGCGATCACGCCGTTCGATCCCGACCGCCCGGCGACGATCTCACGGCGCGTGTTGCACGATCTCTTGCGCGCCGAACTCGGATTCGCGGGGATTATCGCGACCGACGATTTGGAAATGGAGGCGATCGCCGCCGGGATCGGGACCGTGCACGGCGCGGTCGCTGCGCTCGGCGCGGGCGCCGATTTGCTCTTGATCTGTCACCGGCTCGACCTCGCGCGCGAGGCCGCGCAGGCGATCGCTGGTGCGATCGAGTGCGGCGAGCTCCCGCGTGGGCGCCTCGAAGAAGCCGCCGAACGCGTCGCACGATTGCGTGAAGAACACGCCCAGCCGGCGCCGCCGCTCGATGTCGATGCGGGCGAACCGCTGGCCGTCGCGCGCCGTGCGGTCACCGCGATTCGCGGTATCCCGCGGCTCGCCGACGGGAAACCCGTTACGGTGATTTCGTTCGAAGGCAGCGTCGCCGACGGCGCCGCCGGCCCGCGCGCGCAGACGCCGTCGCTCTCCGCCGCGCTGCGCTTGCGGCGCTGGCAGAGCGAGGTGATGCGCGTTGCCCTCGAACCCGATTCAGACGACCTCGACCTTTTGCTCGCGCACGTGCCGTCGCTGGGCGATCGCAATTTCGTGATCGTCACGCGCGCCGCGCACCGGTATCCCGCGCAGGCGGCGGCCGCGCGCGCGATCCTCGCCGCCGTGCCGGAGGCGATCGTGATTTCGGCGCGCGAGCCCTACGATATCGGGTGTTTTCCGGACGCGCGCACGATCGTCGGCATCTACGGCGACGAACGGATCTCGTTCGAGGGCTGCGCCGACGTGCTCTCGGGACGCGCGCCGGCGGCGGGAGTGTTGCCGGTCGATGCATTCGCGCTTCGCTGAGGTCGACGCGGCGGCGCGAGCGGGACTCGGTTCGCGCTACAGCGCGGCGGTCGTGCGCGTGGCGAGCGGCGGTCGCGTCCGGTTCGCGCGTGCTTACGGTGCGCTGACGCGCGCGCCCGGCGCGGCGCCCGTCGCGGTCGACACGCGCTTTGATCTGGCTTCGATCACGAAAGTCTTCATCGCCACGGTCGTGCTCGAAGCGGTTCGGCGCGGCGCGCTTGCGCTCGATGTGCCGCTCGCACCCGTCGTCACCGAATGGCGCGGCGGCGAACACGAGCCGATCGCGCTGCGTATGCTGCTCGCGCATACGGCGGGCTTGCGTTCCGGCGCCGATTATCGCACGCTCTTCGATCGCGACGTCGAAGTCTTCGCGTTGACGGAGCCGCTCGTTGCGCAACCCGGCGAGCGCGTCGTCTACAGCGACCTCGGCTTCATCGCGCTCGGCGTCGTGCTGGCGCGCCGCTGCGGCCGCGGCCTCGCCGCGCTCGCCGCCGCCGATCTCGAACGGCTCGGTGTGGGAACGACCGCCTTCGTTCCGCGCGGACGCGCACGCCGTACGATCCCCGCGACGGAACACGATGCCTGGCGCGGTCTCGTGTGGGGCACGGTGCACGATGAAAAGGCGGCGTTGCTGAACGGTATCGCGGGACACGCCGGACTTTTCGGGGCGGCGGCCGACGTCGAAACGCTGGCGGAGTGGTACCTTGCGGCGCTGCACGGCCGCGCGACGCCGCTCGATCCCGGCCTTGCCCGCGAAGCGGTGCGCGAGCAAGCGCCGGACGCGGTCTTGCGGCGCGGCCTCGGCTGGGCGCTCAAGACGAGCGATGAGAATTCATGCGGCGCGCGGATGTCGCCCGCGACGTTCGGTCACACCGGCTTCACGGGCACGTGCGTGTGGGCCGATCCGCAGCGCGATGCGATCGTGACGATCCTCACCAACGCGGTGCATTTCGGCCGCAACGATCTGCGCTCGGTGCGAGCGGCGATCTGCGATGCCGCGATGGACGCACTCGACCGGTGATCGTTGCGGGCGCGCTCTCGGGCACCTCGCTCGACGGTATCGATGTCGCGATCGTCGACGTGCGGCCGCGCGCGAGCGGGTATCGGCTCGATACGCTCGCCTTTGCGACGGTGCCGTTTGCAAACGGCTTGCGCGAGCGGCTGCTGGCCGCATTTCCGCCGGCCCCGCTCGATGCGCTTGCGCTCTCCGCGCTCCACGCCGAGGTCGGCGAAACGTTCGGGTCGGCAATCGTCGCGGTCGCCGGCGGGCGACGGCTCGATCTGGTTGCATCGCACGGGATCACGCTGGCGCACGATGGGGCGCGCGCGCACACGCTGCAAATCGGCGATGCGTTCCGCATACGCGAAGCCGCGGCGTGCAGCGTGGCGTACGACTTTCGCAGTGCCGATACGGCGGCCGGCGGTCATGGTGCACCGCTCGTTCCGCACGTCGACGCGCTGCTGCTCGCCGATGCACACGAGGATCGCGTCGCGCTCAACCTCGGCGGAATCGCGAACCTGACGGTCCTGCCTGCCGGCAGCGTTTCTCCGGCGCTCGTCGCCTTCGATAGCGGTCCCGCGAACTTACCGATCGACACCTACGTGCGCATGCGCACCGGCGGTGCGCAAACGTTCGACCGCGACGGTGCGCTGGCGCGAGCCGGGCGCGCCGACGAGTCACTGCTCGCGGTATTCCTGCGCGATCCGTACTTCGCGCAAGCGCCGCCCAAATCGACCGGACGCGAGCGGTTCGGCGATCCCCTCGTCGCGGTCCACCGCGCCGCGCTCGATGCGCTGCCGTTTGCGGATGCGGTCGCCACGCTGACCGCGCTCTCGGCGCGCAGCGTCGCGGCGGCGATTGCGGCGCATGCGCCCGCCGGCGCGCGCGTCATCGCGAGCGGCGGCGGGGCGCGCAATCCGGCACTCCTCGCCGGGATCGCGGCGGCTCTCCCCGGCTCGGCGGTCGACGTGAGTTCCGCGCATGGCATCGACCCGGATGCGAAAGAGGCGCTCGCCTTTGCCGTGCTCGGCTACGAGCTCGTGCGCGGCCGCGCGGCGGGCCGCCCGTCGGTCACGGGAGCGCGCGGCGCGCGGCTGCTGGGAGCGCTCGCGCCGGTCGATCTCGAAGGGATGCTGATGCGCATGCACGAGGATCTCGCCCGCTCTGGTGACCCGGCATGATCGCCATCGGCGTCGATGCCGGCGGGACGGGGACGCGCGCGCTGCTTTCCAGGGGCGGCGCGCGCCACGCCGAGCTCGCGGGCGGTCCGGCGAACGCGAGCACGATCGGCGCGGTCGCCGCGGCGCGAACGATCGCGGACATCGTGCGCGCGATCGCCGGGCACGACCGCCCTGCGGCGATCGTGGTCGGGGCCGCCGGCGCGGGGCGCGCGAACGTCGCGCAGGCGATCGAGCGCGCCTTGCGCGATCTCTTTCCGCGCGCCCGGGTCGCGGTCGGCGACGACGCTCCGATCGCGCTGCGCGCCGCGATCCCGAGCGGACCGGGGATCGTGCTCGTGGCGGGAACGGGATCGGTCGCGTACGCCGAGCACGCGCACCGGCGCGTACGGATCGGCGGCGCAGGCTATCTGCTCGGCGACGAGGGTTCGGCGTTCTCGATCGGCTTGGCCGCGATCCGGCTCTACGCGCGCGCGCTCGACGGGCGCGTCAACGCCGATGAAACGACCGATCTCGTCGCGCGCGCGCTCGACGCTCCGGATCGCGACGCGCTGCTCGCCGCGATCTACGACGAACCGCTCGTGCCCTCGCGCGTCGCGGCCCTTGCGCCCAGCATCATCGGCTTCGCCGGGAAAGGCAATCGCGCGGCGACGAAAATCGTGCAAGCCGCCGCGCAAGAACTCGGCGAACTGGTGCGCACTGCCGCGCGGGCCGTGGAGCTGGCCGATGCCAATCCGCGCATCGCGCTCGCCGGCGGATTGTTTGCGGAAAATTCTCTGCTGTCGTTCTTGCTTGAGACGCGCATCAACGGCGATCTGCCGGGTGCCGAAATCGTGCGCGGCGGCGAACCTCCCGTTACCGGAGCGCTGCGTCTCGCGGAAGAACTCGCGACCGCCCCCGACGATGCTGCCCGCGTCCTCTAACCTCCCCGCGACCGAGGCGGTCGATCCCGCAACGCAAACGATCGACACGCTCGAACCCGCTACGCTCGCGCTCGTGCTCGTGCAGGCGCACGAGCGCGCGGTGACCGCTTCGATCGGCGCCGCGCCGGCGCTCGGCGAAGCGATCGAATGCGTCGCAAACGCGCTGCGCGCGGGCGCCGCCGTGTATGCCGTCGGTGCCGGAACGAGCGGCCGGCTTGCGGTGCTCGATGCGGCCGAGCTGCCGCCGACCTTCGGTGTAGCGCCGGACACCGTGACCGCGGTGATCGCCGGCGGCACCGCCGCGCTTACCCGCGCGATCGAAGGTGCCGAAGACGATGTGCACGCGGGTGCGGCTGCGCTCGCGAACGCTCGCGCCGGCGACGTCGCGATCGGCATTTCCGCGAGCGGCAGTGCGCCGTTCGTCGTCGCCGCATTACGCACGGCGCGCGCGGCCGGCGCGACGACCATCGCCATCGCGAACTCGCCCGCCTCACCGCTCCTCGCGCATGCCGACGTACCGATTTTGTTGGAGACGTCCGCCGAGCCGGTCGCCGGTTCGACGCGCCTCGTTGCGGGGACGGCGCAGAAGATCGCCCTCAACACGATCTCGACCGGCGCGATGATTCGCCTCGGAAAGACCTATCAAAACCGGATGGTCGACCTCGTGGCGACGAATGCAAAGTTGCGTGCCCGCGCGGAGCGCCTCGTCGCCGAACTTGGAAACACTCCGCTCGAGATTGCGACATCGATCCTCGAGTCAGCGGACGGCGAAGTGAAGACGGCGATCGTGATGGCGCGTCTCGGCTTCGAAGCAGGCGAAGCGCGTGAGGCGCTCGCCGGTGCAAAGGGCCGCCTCGCGCTCGTGCTCGATCAGCCGCGGAACGTAAACCGCACGTCGCCGGCTGACGAGTAGCCGCGCGAGCGCAAGAACGCTTGCAGCGCGGGGTCCGCGGGGGCCGCGATGTCGATACGACGGACGTCGAGCGCGTCGAGCCGCACGTGGAGGTCATCGAGCATCGTCGTTGCGATTCCGCGCCGACGGCCGTCCGGGATCACGTAGAGATCGTCGAGCGTCGCGATCACGCCGCCGGCGGCGGTGCCGATCCCGTATCCGGCCGAGACGCAGCCCACGCAGGTGCTGCCCGCATAGGCGAGCCAAACGAAACCGTAATCCTCGCGCTCGACGAAGAGGGTCAGCGCGTCCCCAAGCGCCGCTTCATCGGTGCGAAAGTGGCGCATGAGTGCAAAAGCGTCGTAGCGTTCCGGCCCCGCCATCGCGCGGCACTCGATCTCTAAAGGAGTCACGCCATGTTCTTCGCTTCGCTCCGCGCCGTGCTTCTTGCCGGCGCCGCCGTGCTGGCCACCGCGGCCGCCGCGGGTGCCGACGACGCCGAGGCGCTGCCTGCGGGCGGCAAGTACCACGAGTGTCACGGCTACGTGCGGCATGTGTCGGATGCCAATATTCGCGCGCATTGCATCGACGGCGTCCCCGCGGATCTCTCGTTTCTCTATATCCCGAAGTATGCGTCGTACAAGGACGGCAAGAGCATCCAAGTGCGGCTGTTGCAGCCCGACACGCCGGTGCACATCATCTTCACGCAGGCACTGGGCGTGCGCAAAGCCTTCAAAATCTACGTCGCCGACCCGTCCGGTCATGGACTCTACGGCTTCAAGAGTTAGCCCGTGCGCTCAAGTCTCGGTTTGATGGTCTCCGACTTGCGAAGTCGTCAGCGCCACAAGTCTCATCCTGAGTGGCTCGAGTGTCATCCTGAGCCTGTCGAAGGATGGGCCTGGGAAACGATCGCTAGCCCCCGGCCACGATCGTGGCGTAGCGAGCCACATGCCACCCGGCCCATCCTTCGACAGGCTCAGGATGACACTTGTGGGGCTCAGGATGACACTTGTGGGGCTCAGGATGACACTGAGCCTTGCGGCGAGTTTTGAGAAGACGTTCGATCAATGCACATCGGGGCGATCTTTTTTGCTCTCGTGTCGTTCGTCGTCGTGCCGCTCGACGACCGGCCCGTCACCCGCCAACTGCCGCAGATGCTCGGCCGCATCGCGGGCGTCGACGTCGCGCTGCCGCCGCGCGCGCTGACCGGCAACTACCTGACTCCCGGCGAACCCGACGGGCTGCTACGCTGGCTTGCAAGCCCTGCTGCGCCGCAAGACCCGAGCGCCTACATCGTCTCGAACGACATGATCGCGTACGGCGGCTTGATCGCTTCGCGCGTCCCGGGGACGCCGGGGTTTCTTGCAATCTCGCGTTTGCGCGAACTCGCGGCGCTGCGGCGGCTGCATCCAGCGGCGTCGTTTGCGACGTTCGGCACGGTGATGCGGCTCGCGCCGACCGGCGTTCCGGATACGGGTGCGGCCGCGTCGTTCTTCGCCGCCGGCCCACTTTGGCCGCTCATCCAGCAGTACGCCAATTTGCCCGATCCGCTCGAGACGGATGCACAGCGTACGCTGGCTGCATCGCTGCGCGTGCGGGCCGGTCCGGCGCTCGATGCGTATCTCGCGACGCGCGCCCGCGATCTGGATATCGATCTCTTCGAATTACAACTGACGGCGGAGGGCGCGTTCGACCGCGTGATCCTCGGGCAGGATGATGCGGGTCCGGTCGGCTTGCATCTGCGCGATCTCGCCGCGCTGCGTTCCTACGCGCAGGCGTGGAATCGCGATGGCCACGCCGCGATCGAGCCCGGTGCGGACGAGCTCGGGATGGTGTTGACCGCCGCCGCCCTCGCGCGCCAAGCCGCGTACGTTCCGCATATTCGCGTCGTGTATTCGCGGCCGGACGGCGCGACGGTCAACGATCCGCTGGAGTTCGCGCCCATCGGCACGACGATCGCCGATATCATCCGCGCCTGCGGCGGCATCGCCGACGAGCATGGCGAGCTCACGCTCTACGTGCGCGTTCCGGGGACCACGCCGGCCGATGAAACATCGTTCGAAGGGCAGATCGTCGCGGCGGTGCACGGCGATACGCTCGCCGCGGTTGCCGATTTGAGCTTCCTCGAATCCGGCGACATGGCCGCGCAAGAGCTGCTGCCGCAGGCGCTCATCGCGGCCGGCGTCGCCGGCCACCTCGCCGCGTATGCATCGTGGAATACGACCGCCAATACGGTCGGCACCGCGATCCCGGAGGCGATCGCCGTTGCGGCCGGCAAGCGCATGGGCAGCTACGATCCGCGCGCTCATGCAGCGTTCATGCTCGATCGCTACGCCGACGATTACGCGTTCCACGACTTCACCCGGCCCGCGCTCAACGCATGGCTCTCCGCGCACGGCACGCCCGACCACACCTACCTCGATCCGCCGCTCGGCATGGAAGCCGCCGACCTCAACCGCGCCGGCTTGTGGCCGCGCGCGCTCGCGCTGTTGAGCGCGATCTATCCCGAGTGCCGCGATCGTGGCCTGACGATCACGCTGCCGTGGGAGCGCACGTTCGAAACCGAACTCGACGTCCGGCTCGCTTGCGTCAAAGCCTGATCTCTGGTCAGGTCTCGTATTCCCAGCGCCCGATTTGGGCGTAGTGGCGCACATCTTCGGCGAGATCCGTATCGTCGAGATAGAGCGTGAGCGCGGCGATGGTCTGCTCGACCTCGGCGTCGGTCATCCGGCCGAGGATGCGCGTGAGGTCTCCTTGGTCGTGACCACGGGCGCTATCGATCTTCATGAGGACGAGGTAGTCGCGCGGGATAACGCGCTGTCCGTCGGAGCGTAGCACGGGCGTCATCGCGAACGCATCGCGGAGCCAGTCCCGATCGCTGGTCATGACGTCCTTCTCTTCGCTGTTTGGCGGCGCCCAGGCAGCGCCCGCGAGTCCCAGACGCGAGCCTGGGAAGACCAGATCGTTGCTTTTGATCCAGCCGGCCGCGCTCATCCGCGCTTGAGCTTCGGCGTAGCGGTCGAACGGGATGATGATGTGGACGTCCGCCGTGTGGCGCGGCGGCGCCTACGCCGCCGCCGCGTGCGCGCCGATCAGCATCGTCGGTATGCCACGGTAGCGATCAGGAGGTGAGCGACCCCGCCGACGAGCGCAGTGAGGGCTGCATCGCGAAGCGGAAGCGGCGCGTTACCAGCAGCGCACGGCGGCGTTTTCCAAGAAGTGAGCGTCGTCGGCCGGTGGTCTCGTCACTCGCAAGAGTGTCACCCTGTTGGCAGTGTGATGTGAGACAATCGTGCTCGGATGAAGGGGTCGCGGTTCGATGGCGAGTTGCGTTGGCTGCACAAGGTGCGGCTGTATCCGACGTGCGCTCAGGAGGGTGCGCTGGTCGAGGTGCTGCGCGTCACGCGCGAACTCTATAACGCGCTCTTGCAGCAGCGCCGCGATGCGTGGCGCACCCGGCGCGTCCGGGTCGGCGCAAAGCAGCAGTACGCCGAGATCACCGACCTGCGCGCCGTCGAACCGCGCTTCGCGAAGGTGTATCGCGAGTGCGAGGATGCGACGCTGCGGCGGCTGGATCTGGCGA
>Ga0116229_10003015_pt1 | contig 27638 bp, 31 predicted proteins | sample S1TSphgellanicum_3_FD_87313 | JGI IMG/M metagenome (GOLD analysis project Ga0116229, IMG submission 87313) | Host-associated microbial communities from peat moss isolated from Minnesota, USA - S1T2_Fc - Sphagnum magellanicum MG | ecosystem: Host-associated > Plants > Peat moss > Unclassified...
TACCCCTCAAAGGGTTGTGAGCTAGGGAGCGTGCTCCAACTCCTCCTTATTCCGCTGCTTTATACTTGGGCTCACATTTGAGTCCCTTGAGGAGTTGGGGGTGCGTTAGCCTGGCTGATGCAATTGCCAATAACGACGCCAACATTGACAACCTGGGCAGGCTCATTGTATTGCCATCCTCATTCATTGGTGGCCACCGACACATGGCTCAGTTGTACCAAGATTCCATGGCCATTGTCTGCCAATATGGCAAGCCTGATTTGTTCATCACCATGACCTACAACCCCAAGTGGGAAAAGATTGTCAGCGCGCTGAAGCCTAGCGAGATTGCCCATGACCGCCCTGATTTGGTCACACGCGTTTTTGTTGGCAAATTACAGCACTTGTTGGACAAGTTTTTGAAGAAGGGCATTTTTGGCGAGGTGGTGGCTGACATTCATGTCATTGAGTGGCAGAAGAGAGGCCTGCCCCATGCACACATTCTACTCATTTTGCAGTCCGATCACAAACCACGAGGGCCCGATGGGTACGATTGCATGGTGTCTGCAGAGTTGCCCGATAAGGATGCACACCCCACTCTTTTTGAGGTCATTACAAGTTGCATGCTACATGGCCCCTGTGGCACCATCAACCCACATTGCCTTTGCATGGCTGATGACGTTTGTTCAAAAGGCTACCCTAAGGCCTTCACAGAGCACACCACCGACACCACCGGCTCCTACCCAACATACCGCCGCCGGGATGATGGCCGCACATTTGAGCGGTAAGTGTGCTAGCAGTAGGACCATGCATTTGGACTGATAACATGCACGACTATGCTGCCATGCTTGCGTTTATTGACCTATGGCACCACTCATGTAACAACTGCTGTTTGGCTGTTGTTGCTGCAAGGGTGGGTTTGCCTTTGACAACCGTTGGGTGGTGCCCTACAACCCGTACTTGTCCCTGCTATTCAACTGCCACATTAACGTGAAGGTCTGCACCTTTGTTGCGGTTGTCAAATACCTCTACAAGTACGTCTACAAGGGCCACGATCGTGCACAGGTGGATGTTGGCCCGATGGACGCTGCTGCACTTGATGGCGCTGCGCCCGCTCAGCCACGCATGCGGGATGAGATCAAGATCTACCAAGACGGCCGGTATGTGTCGGCTTCTGAGGCCAGCCACCATCTGTATGGCTTTGATCTGCACAAGGAGCACCCCAGTGTCGTTCGGCTTGCTGTGCACTTGAAAAGGCGTCAGACCATCCTATTTCAAGAGGGCACTGATGCTACGGTCGTACTTAACCGGAACCCTCACACAACTCTGACTACATGGTTTGTATTTAACAAAACAACACGAGAGCATCTCAATCCATTTGCACCATTGCACTTGGCTCTCAACACGCTTTACCATGACTTTCCACACATTGCCACATGGAAAAAGAAGGAAAAGCAATGGGCACTCCGCACACAAACGCCAGGTCTGTTGCCTATTGGCCGCATGTACTTTGTGCAACCCTCCGAGGGGGAGAGGTACTTCTTGCGTCTTTTGCTGCATCACGTGCCTGGGGTTACGTCTTTTGAGGACCTCGCGTGCACCAATAGGCAGTTACAACATCCCATGCAACACGCATCTTTCAAAGAAGCATGTCAACAGCGCGGTTTGCTGCAAGACGATGCTGAGTGGGCCTAGCGCATGGAGGAGGCTGCAAGCATGGCTAGTGCCTCATGCCTCAGGGCACTGTTTGCTGCCTTGCTGGTGTTTAATGCTATTGCAAACCCATTGGCTTTGTGGGAGCGCTTCAAGGAGGACATGGCAGAAAACTTCCTATATCAAGCACGCCAGGTTGGTGCTCAACTCTACCCGTGTATGGCTCTGCATGTCAGCCCGCCTTGCGGCTTTGCATGGTCATGGTTTGCATGTTGTGCGGCGCTTAATGCTCACTATGTCGTGTGTGTGCTCCTATAACGTGCAAGGCGAGCCATCACGGCAACTCGATGCTGCCATCTGGGACATGGTGCTGCGGGAGTTGGCGCTGCATTTGGCACACCTCAACAGTAGCCAGAGCTTGGCAGCATTTGGCTTGCCGACGCATGCAGCCCAGCCTGCCAGTGCTGTGGTGGCAGACGAAATTGCCAGGTATGACGTGGCAACGCAAGTAGCCATGCGAGATGAGCGCGTGCCACAACTTAACCTTGAGTAACGAGCTATCTATGACAATGTCATGGCTGTTGTCAATGGCCCTGCATTTTTTGTCGATGGCCTTGGCGGCACTGGCAAAACCTTTCTCTACAGTTGCTTGCTGAGCACCGTGCGCGCACAGGGTCGGGTCGCTATTGCTGTGGCATCGTCTGACATTGCTACATTGTTGTTGGATGGAGGCCGCATTGCACACTCACGTCTCAAGATCCCTATGCAAGGCCTCAACAACACGTCCACATGCTACATCAGTAGGGACTCTAAGCTGGCAACACTTTTGCAAGCGGCTGCGCTCATTGTGTGGGATGAGGCTGTCATGATGCACATGCATGTTTTTGAGGCTTTCAGCAGGTCTTTGCAGGACATCATGGCTGTCATTAACCCAGCATTCAAGTTCCTGCCCTTTAGCGGCTTGGTTGTGGTGTTTGGCGGCGATTTTCGGTAAATTTTGCCTGTTGTGCCCCACGGCACCAGGGGAGATGTCATCGCTGCAACTTTGAACTGTTCTAGCATATGGCAACATGTGCGTGTATTCAAACTGCACACCAACATGTGCGTGCAGAAGTTGCTGGCTCAGGGTGGGGCGCATGCACAGGCGGATGCCACATGGCAACAAGCATTTGCTGATTACTTGCAACGTGTGGGGGAGGGCACAGAGCGCGTGTATCCTTCTGTTGGTGAAGACTCCATTCTTATTTCTCATGACATGTGCTGCAATGGCCCTACTGTGGCAGATTTGATTGAAGAAGTGTATGGTGCTCTGTCATTTATTGTTGAATATGCTGCAAGATCTGCATACATCATTGAACGTGCAATTCTTACACCTTTGAACGAAGATGTGGATGCACTCAATAAACTCATCAATGACAAATATGCATTCACAAAGCACGATGGCTCGCTCGCACAGCACCGCATGTATTACAGCGCCGATTATGTGGTGCATGGGGAACAATATGGCATTTACCCCATTGAGTTCTTGAACACACTCAGTTTTTCGGGCGTACCACCCCATGAACTGCACTTGCAGGAAGGTTGTCCCATCATATTATTACGCAACATGACCAGCGGCCTGGCTAATGGTACCAGGCTCATTGTCATTCAACTCATGTAGCATGTCATTGAAGCAGAAGTGGCAACAGGTCCTGCAAAGGGCCAACGATTGTTCATTCCACGGCTAAGCATCACACCTTCAGACACAGAACGAATGCCTTTCACTTTGTGCCGTCGCAGTTCCCTGTGCGCCCTGCATTTGGCATGACCATCAATAAGGCGCAAGGGCAGACATTGAAGATGGTCGACATTTTTCTGCCCAAGCCTGTATTTACACATGGCCAGTTGTATGTGGCCATGTCGCGCATTGGGTGCCCCGAGGGGGTGAAACTGCTGGTTACAGATGGGTGGGAAGATGTTCATGAAGATGCACCTGCCGGTGTGTACACTCGCAATGTTGTTTACACAGAGGTGTTATAACATGATTGTGCACACAGTAAAGCTTAACAAAGTGTTCGAGGTGGCTGGAGTGGCGGAGCCACGGGTTAACCCCCCGTGACAATTTAATTCCATGTCCTAAATCATATGCCACATTATCCTATATATAAAAGCAAACGTTGTGTTTGTCTGTTTGTCTTAAACCCCTAAACCACATCCCTAAGAAGAAGAAGAAAAACAAGACGAGGTCCTGAAACGAGCGAAGTCCTCAAAACCTTCGAGGACCTGAACCGAGGTGGCCAGAATCCTCGATAAAGGACCTGAATCGAGATTCTCAGTACCCGGTCCAGACCTCGAGACGGACTTGAAATGAGGTTCCCGAAAAGAAAACCCGTCGTTGGGGACTTGAAACGAGGTCCTCAGAGAGAAAACCCGTCGTTAGGGTCTTGAAACGAAGATGCACTATTTTACTCACCAACACTGAATTTGTTTTTTTTTTAAATTAATTTTTTAAATTAAATTATTTCTCTGGGGCCTTGACCTAGACCCTATACACGTGCACTCTTTTACTCACCAATACTGAATTTGTTTTTTTTTAGGGATTCATAACAGCCGTCTTTGATTTGTTTGGGAGAACGGTTGTTATGAATCCTGAGAACCGACCTGATAACCATCGGGGGTCTGTTCCTGTTTTTCAAAAGAAGTTTGAAACAAGAACTTAGACCGATGGTTCTTTGATTCTGATGTTTTTCAATGAGAAAGAACCGGAGGTTGTTTTGTTTTTCAAAGCACCGCGACTAGCAGTTCTCGGTTTCGGACATATTGAAAAAGAACCGATAGTCGAACACAGGTCCGATTCAGTGTTGGGTGGTGCTTTTGAGTCTTTAAAAAACCACCGGTTCAGGTCCTTTAAACATTTCAGACCCTAAGAGCCCCCTGCTTCCTGTTCTTTGAAAAAACAAGCCAAGGCAACCGCTGCGGGGGGCCGGGCGAGGTGCCACGGGTGGTTGGAGTTTAAAGAAACCGGGGGACTTCACAGTGGCCGAAGGTCACGGGCACCCACTAGTGTAAAGTGAAGGTTAAGTGTTGTCACATGAACTAACCATTGTGACAGACTAATGAAAGTTGATCATCTTATTTTAAGAGACCCTTATAACTTATGCATACCTATTTAAAGTCAGTTTCACACTATTTAAAACTTTGAACTTCATCCAGATTATTGTCAAGAGATCATTATACTACGACTAGTAGTAGGTACACCCTTAATACATCTATTTAACATGAGAGATGTTAAATTTGGACTTGGAAAAGCTTATTTTGTCTTTTGTAGAGGCCTTGGTGAAAAGCACCTATATTGGTACCTTCACCTTTGTGAGTCGTCTTGGGGACTATCTTTAAACTGGTAAATGTTAAATTAGGACTTAGAGACCTTGAGTTTGTCTAGGTATTTGGATATTTAATATTTATATTGTTTAAGAAGCAACCAATAAAGAACTTCAGGTTAATATTTTCTACCATGGTAACAGTATAGGTGTTGGTTGACCCACGTCAAGTGCTCAACAAGTCCACTTTGCCCTTACCTGCTAGGTACCTAGCCTATTTTCCATTTTAAGAAGGAACCCCCGAAAAAAAAACACAAAACAGTAAAATGACCCCTTGCAAAAGGGCTATTTCATCTACTTTCACCAAACGAATCCAAAACCCTAATCAGTCATCCCAAAGTATTTGCCATTCGGGTATCTGCTGGAAATGGCATTTCTGGCGGAAGTGGGCTAGAAAGCGATGCACATTTTACCTTCATTAAATGTAGGGTTTACATTTAACCTTTTTTGTTTAAGTAAAGTAGAAAGGTCTCTTTGTAGGGCCGCCACATGATTTGAAGGCATTAGACTCAGACAACAATCGCTCTGAGACAACCTGGTGATGCTGATTGGAATAGGCCCTTATTAAGGTGATCCACATTGATTGATTTGAAAATGAAAGATCTCTGACGTGAAATTGGGCAACCCAGTCCTTAGATTTGAAGGGCTGGATTGCCTTTCACAACGTGCCTTCTTATGAAACTTACTCTTCAAAGTGAAGGATTTGATCAAAATTTTGCCATTTTGAAAATTTAAAAAATAAATCACATTTAAATAAATTGAAAATACAGTAAGTACAACACAATCAATTGGCATATTAGTAAAATTTTCAAAGAAAATGATGTCTTTTACTTACAACAAAACAAGTAGCTCATTGAACAATGGCTCTGGCAGTTGTGGCAAGTCCAAATAGTCAAGAGTTAAATGCAATAGAAATGCTCCCTGAACTTCTCCAAAAAAAAAGAGAGCTCATAGCTTGCCATTAGCAATTTAATTCAGTCTCATCAATCCTCCAAATGTGGGATTGTAACAATAAAATAATTATAAATAATTGTAAATAATAGTATTATTGTTTGGGGTAATAGCATGGATAAAAATGAAGAATAAAATAATGAGTCTTATAGGCCTTACAAGGAGAATATTTTGATTAGAAGCATAAGGGTCGATTATAAATAAGTTAAATAAATATTTTGTGTTTGTAATAATGGACAGTCAAGTATGTGAATTTGATCAAATTTTAATTTTAAATAATGTAAAATTTATCTATGGAAGGATGAAAAGTTATAAGTGGCATTTAATGTTTGATTTTGATACATGAGAAATAGATGTAGATGAATGTGATAAACTATTCATTCACTTTTTAAAAAAAAGTATATTAAAGGTAAAGATTGGAACTTTTGATTCATAATTTGCATTCAATAATTTTATGTTGTTAGTTGAATCAAGACTTGTGAAAGTATCATAGGCGAATAAGAAGCTTTGCAAAATCAAATGTGGAGATTATTATGAATACGATTGTGAAAATTTTATAGTCTTTTGATGAGTGATCTCTATAAAGGAAAATCTTTAAACATATGCGATGAATTCGCTTTATATGTAATTATCATATAAAAATAAAACTTTAGACACATGATCCTATCCCAAAAGAATATAAAGTCTCATGTTGAAAATCATGTGAATGACAAATATTGCAGCATTGTTTTAAAACATGTTTGAAAATCTACCTATGTGTTAAAAAAGATTAACCCAAAATTAATCCTCATAAGTCCAAACCCCTCCTAGGCTATAGGACCAAATGGAAACTACATCACTCCATGGTCGGTTTGTGTCTTTCTTACAAAAAGCCAACAAAAGTGTTACCGAAGTACTGGGGCAACTTCAAGACATGAAGGGTTAAAGTCATGGGGGATTTTATTTTATTTTTTCAATTTTGTGATGTGGCCAGAGTGGCAATCATCCACAAGAGGAAAGAGCCAAATTTGGCTGCAGGTCAGAGAGGAGAGCAGAATTTTTTTAGAATCCTCCTATATTTTGGCGACCTGCAAGAACTTATTGTCTAAATATGATTACTTCAGAAAAAAATTTCGTCCAAGTTGTTACTTTTTTTTATAGAAAATCCTTTGCGCTCTGTCACCCTGGACTTTTCTTGGTCACCACCAAGTGTGAAAAGGAAAAAAAAAACTGGTTAGAGTCCTTATGAAAGTCAATAAGGTTTGAATTGTTAGGACCGATTGTGGGCCGGTGGAATGGGGCCATTCATTGGGCCTCAGAAAGGACGAAGCTCCGTCAAATAAGTAATAACAAAAGGTACCAAGAAAAAACAACAAAAGAAGAAGGGTATCATGAAAAAAACCAAAAAAAAAAACATTTTGTGTTAGTTAACTTACTACATCTAGGAAGTAGCCAGTCACTAGTAACTCCTACAACTGCGGTACAACTGCCTGTCGTTAGCCTAAAGTGTTGTTTTGTGGTTGGATAAGGATGAAATAGGTGGATGAAAGTAGGTCGGATGGGGAAAAACAACGAAGGCAAGCAAGTCCAAAAAAAAAAAAAAGAAGCCCAGCGGTCGCTTTACCCTTCTTCTTCTCTCCCCTGCCTACGCGTACCTGCCCCCCTCCCTAAGTCTACGTACTAGACCATGTAGGCCTACGTTGTTTCATTCATTATTTTCTGCCCTACCTGCCCTTCCCCCCCTCCTCCCTTCCCTTCCCCCCTCCCCGTCCCGTCGACAATCATTTCCGCTTCCTTCCTGCGTCTCTCACTGCTCGAACGATTCAATTCTCTTGTGAATCTCGCACGCCCGAACCAAAACAAACAAAAATCGCCTCCTCTTGCTCGCGATCTTCTTCTTGTCGATTCGATGCGGTAGGTGAGTTTTATGGGGTTTTGGAATTTTTTGAAAAGAATTTCTGGTTGCTTCTAGCAGAGACAGAGTAGGAATCGGGTATTCTAGGGCGTTTTGTTTTGTTTTTTTGGGGTTAGCTTTCTCTCTCTCTCTCTCTCTCTCTCTCTCTCGTGCAGCAGCAGCTGTGTTGTGTTATTTTCCCCCTTCTTTCTTTCAATTCTCTTCTTGCTAGAGGATTGTTTTTTTCCCCCTTTCTGGTTAACGATGAGGTGGGCAAAAACCGGTAAAAAGGGTTGCAGATGCTAGGGGATGATGGAGTAAGAAGAAGAAGAAGCGTACAGATTGTATTACAACAGGGGTAATTTGCTTTCGGTTTCTCTCCTTTTCCCCTTCCACAGTCATTGATCTTTCTTTCTCATAACCCTTGTTTTTTTGTGGTTGGCGATTGTGGATTCCCATGTGCATTTTTGGATGGGGAAAGGTTTGTTTCGTGCGAATTTGGTGTTTGTCAGGATGATGATGTCGTGTCCTTGATCGCATGCTATGGGTCTGGTTGGATCTATTTCCAAGGTAGTCGGGAGAAGAAGAAGAAGGAGGGAAAAAATTCACTCAAGAAACTCGCTGGTTACTTTGCCAGTGTAGAAAATGGTTCTGTGGGGCCTTTCAAGACCTTTTTTCGTCGGTTGGGTTTGAAGTGGAGTCTTATTTTTGTCAGTACTTGCTGAATTTCGAAACTTCGCTTTGATCTTTGCAGGGCGTAGGAGGAACCCCATTTTAAGCTTATGAGAAGAAACCCTAGATTTTGGGGATGTGTTATGGTAGCATGAGTAGCTTGTGGATGTTGTGGTAGTCTGAATTTGTGGTTGCAAGTTATAGATGTAGGAGGAAGAGGAGAAATGCTGGTGGAAATTTTCTTTTTAGGTCAAAGGAGCATATGCCATATTATAAGCAGTGGGGAGGATTGGCTGGGGTATGCAGGACTGCAGAATGGAAGGGAATAGTAGTACAGGAGACCGGGTGCTGTGGGTGGCAGTGGCTGTTGCAGCTGGGTTGGCAGCAGGCACAGCTGCGGCAGTGACAGCAACTGCTTTCCCATATGCTTTTGGTGCTGCCTTCACTGCTTTGCAGTCAAAAAGGAAGAAAGAGCATCGTGAACACCGGCATCGACACAAGTCAGACAAAGTGAAAAGGCCATCGAGTAAACCTAAGCAGGACCAAGCTTACCGAGATGCAATTCGCCGATCCATATTCCAGTGGGAAGAGATTGATGTTACTCTTGAAGGGTTTCCATACTTCCTCAAGTATGTGTACCTGTATCTTGTTAATACCTTAAAAAGCTTTTTTTTGTGGGAGATAAGAGAGTACATTGATTTGGAGAGTGTTTCCAGAAGTATTAAGCTCACCCATGTTGTTTTTTTGTTTGTTCCTGTCTATTTGGTGGGTGCAGTGATAGTACAAAGACAGCATTGGTAGACTCCATGTATGTTTTTTTGAAGAGACCAGAATTCGTCAAATATACATCTGAGTTAGGGAGTGTTAGCCCACGCATCCTTTTGACAGGTCCCCCTGGTATGTGCTTGCACTTGATGAATAAGACAGTCATGTTCTTACTGAAGAGTGTTTTGGTTCCTCTTATGATTGCAACTCAAGACTCTAATGGGTTTGAGATGCATTTTTTCTGTTGATTTCAGGCCAATTTCAGGACTAGAGAGGGTTTTGTAACAAGTTGGAATTCTCAGAGGTTCAGTATTTTAGTTGATGTTTGAAGCTACTTGTCTCTATTGCATGTTGTTGACCCATATGAAACATGTGATCCTTACAGGATCAGAAATTTACCAGGAGACCTTGGTGAAGGGTTTGGCACATGAACTGCAAGTCAATATGCTTGTGTTTGACAGTGCAAGAATCTGTTTGGAGGTTACCCCTCTATGACCTCTTTGTGCTTTCCAATCTATGTTCCATTTCTTGAGCTTTCAGCAATGCTAGAGCTTCTTATCAGGTTGTCATAGGTAACAGAATGGGCACAAGATGCTGGCACCAAGGGGCTGTTATTTTCCTCTGTTGCAGGCAGTTTCCTGCAGGGTTTATGATGCAGCAGGGGCCTGTGATGGTAGCAACCTAAGGTCTGCATTGAGGGGTTTCTGTAACAGGATGTCTAGATTGGAATTTTTCATGATTTTGTTGTTTACAGCAGCAGCCAGTGAAGGGTTAATGAGGAACAGATCCTTTTAGGCATCTGTTGTTTCACATTGGACATGGATGTTCTGTTCCTTTGCTGGCTAACAATCACCTGGATTGCTGCAGGCAAGTGAGTCAGTCCCTGGCAGCATAGAGAGGGTAGTGGAGGACTCAGCAGCTGCAAATCAGCATTCTACAGATGCCCCTCTTCAAATTCTTGAAAATGGGGACCTAAAGGAATTGGTACCTTACTGTACTTCACACTGCATGCACAACTCTCCAGTCTTTGTCAACATTGCATTTTTTTATTATTGCTTTATTAGACTAGCAGCAGACACACCAGTTTTTGCAGAACAACCTGAGATCTTTAATCCATTGCCTGTGGAGAGAGTCCATGTTTGCCTCCCTCTGAATGGCTCTTTGAGAGAGGGTATAAGTTCAGGAGTTGTGGAGAGAATGTAGTTCAATGGCAGGGTCTCATGTTACATTTGAAACTTTCTGGATTAGGTATTGTGAAAGCTGTTTCTATGTGAGAAATGTTGATGCATGTGTCTGGTGTCTGGTGCAGTCCAGTATGGCAGCACCAGTCAGGTCACCTGAAAGTACAAAGTTGATCAGAAGTTCAACATCATCCAGTAGTCGCAGCAGGGACGCAGGAACAGATGAAACATGTCTTGTCCCATTACAGTTCCGAGCCAAGAGTAAGGGGGACAATCCCAGTTTAGAGTCAAAAACTGTGGCTACTTCTGTTTCATCTGCCCCTGTGGCTACAGCAACTCCTATGGCAGTTGATTCACGGCGCCTTCTCAAGAAAGGTAAGGCTGTGCTAATATCTAGAAATTGGTTTAGCCTTAAGCTGCAAGTTTGTCATTACTTGGAACCAGCTCTAGCTTGCTGCTAGGATTTGGAAGCCATCTTCTTCTTTGTTGGACAAGTTCATGATTGTTGAAAGATGTGTTGTGTCAAGGACATCCTTGATTTCAATGAAAATGGCTCAGAGCTGTGATTGAAACCCTTTCTTTGAGATAACTGGATGACTAATGTTTGCCTGCAGATGTTGAGAGGTTCAGGATAGGCTTGTGACTTTTGAGCTTTGACCCATCTGGTTCAGAGAAACAAGGACTTGGTCACAATTGGTTGATTTTCCATAGAGGTCATGCATGGAGTGACAGTAGAGGGTTGTGGAGAGCATGGACTTGGCAGTTCATATGCTACTAAAAGAGATTGGGATGTCCTGGGCAATCATTGGGGTTTTTACTTGCTTTAGATGGCATGAAGTTACCTTGTGCATCATGTGTCATCCTTCGAATCTTGTGAATGAGTGTGATTTTGGTGCTAAGGAACTGTTAACAATATGTGACCTGTTAGCTAGCACAATGCAAGTTACAGAAGGAACCCTGCAAATGGTGCTCAAGACTGCTCTTAGGTTTGTGATACTGACATATGTCCATGTTTCTTGGTTTTGGAGAAGGTGATCGTGTGAAATACATTGGACCCAGTGGTGCAGGCCTGGCTGGTAGCCTTGCTGTCCTCAGTCATACAAGCACATCTGGGTAACCACCTTGTTGTATGGAGATTTTTTCTGTTTTCAGTGGTATACAGGCTTGATCCCAGATTCTAAGCAGGACATACAAGTTTTTGGGTGATTGTCAATAATTTGAAATGTGTGTGGATTTTACTGCTTCTCATTGGTTGAGATATTTGTATACCACTGGTAGATCAGCTGCTGCAAGCCCATTTGGTTCATTGTCCTCACAGAAAATTGAAGTGAAAGATTGTTGATGTGTTGTTGTTGTGTTGTTTAGCAGGGGGCCATCCATTGGCTCAAAAGGACGGGTGCTGATGGTGGTGGAAGATAATCCCAACAAAGTTGGCATACGTTTTGACAAGCCGGTTTATGGTGGCAACAATCTGGTTGACCTTTGTGAGGATGGCCATGGCTTCTTCTGCAATGGTAAAAGTTGCCATCCTCCCCCATTTGCTCTTTCTCTGCTTTCTCATGATTTAAATTCTGGTTGTCTTTTACACTTTGAAGTGACTTGCTGTTTGCTAGTCTCAATGCTGATTTCCAGGCCTTGCAAGTTTTTTGTAGCCATCATATTATTGCTCATGACCTGCCAATGAGTGGTTTTGTACAAGGTAGTAGACAGGCAAAGAATGTTCTCTAGGAGGCACAGGCAATGCTGTGCTCAGGGATATTCTTGTTGCTTGCTTGACAGCTGGCACAAATCTCATGCAGTGACAGAGCTTCGGCTGGAGCCTCCTGGAGAAGATACTGACAAGCTGGTGTTGGAATCATTGTTTGAGGTATACCCATGATTCTTTCAGCTAGTAGATAGATGTATTCAACCCATGCATGTGTTGATTGCTGGCATTTTTATATGATAGATTTAAGGAGCAAACTGCTGTTGTCTGGGACCCTTGTCTTAGGATCATGTTGGGGAGTATGCAGTGATTTTTCAAAGCTCATTTTCATGTATGGGAGGGCTCAAAGTGCACATTGTTGTCCATGAGCTCAAGCATTCATTGTGATGATATTGCAGGTTTTGAAAGCAGAAGCACTTAAGGAGCCATTAATTCTCTTCATAAGGAACATAGAGAAGTCCATAATTGGAAATTTTGACCGGTATTTGAAGCTAGAGAGCCTGAAAGATGCAAGGGTTGTTGTGATTGGCTCACATACAACAGAACAACTGAAAGAAAAGGTGCACACTAAACCTATCTGCCCATAAGGACTGGAGGACTGGCTAATGTAGTGGATGTATACAAAGGTTTGATGCCATGGACAAAGAGTGTTGCATTTTATTCTGCAGGCACCAGTGAAGCTGGTGTTGGTTGGTGAATGCAGGGTAACTCAGGTTCATCAACATCTTCCAAAATGGGCAACAATTTCACAGCTCTGTTAGATCTGTCTTTTCTGGTAAGTATCCAGTATTTTGAGATGCTATCTGTCCCCTTTCAATTCTGGGTAGTGGCAAGCATCAGCACAATTACTCACAATGACTTCATACTTCAATTGCAGGATCATCTAGCATCTCGCATGGAGGAGAAAGGGGATGGCTCAAAGGCTCATAAGCTGCTGGTTAAACTGTTTCCTACAAAAATCCAAGTGCAACAACCTCAGGTTTGCAGACTATTACCAACTTATATGTGGTTGATATAAATACTGGTACAGACAATGTTTTGATTTGTATTAGTTTGTTTGCTATGGTGAACTCTTGCTGAGTTTATGAGATGTGCATAAAGCCACAAAGTTCTTTGGATCAACAGCATACATTTTGATGCAAGTCAAGTCAAAAATCTGTCACCACTTTGTGGAAATGAAGTTATAAACGTGTATGCTGTCAGGAGGAGATGGAATTGGTGGACTGGAATAGACAGTTGGAGCAAGATGCTGAGAGGTTGAAATCTGAAGCCAACAGGCAACAACTGCGCATGGTGTGGGATACCCCCCTTTCTGTGACTTTTGCACTCTTTGTTTGAAGTGCAACCTTTTGCACTTTTGGTTCTGGTGCATGGTGTATCAACTCCTGTGGAGCTGCTCTGCTCTGAGTTCTTTTAGTTGACTTGCACAGGCTTCCACATGAGCACCGCTTGAGATGCTGGCTTTTTCCAAGGGTCACCAGATGATGACAGAGAAGAATTTGATGGTGATCATGCAGGTCATGGGAGCCACAAATGTGGAGTGTGATGACCTTGCGAGCATTGATATTCGAACTCATCTGCTTGCACATGATAGTATGCCCTTCTTGGGATCTCTTGCCCATGGCTTTGTTTGCAATTTGCTTTTGAATATGTTGGTTTGTTGCTTTGTGTAGGATCTGTAAAAGAGACATTTTTCTGGGCTAAAGCAGTCACTAAGTGTGGTTAGCATGCAGTTGCAGAGAAGGTGGTGGGATGGGGAATAAGTCACCATTTGCAGAAAGAGTCAGAGCCTGTTGTCAGGAACTGTAAACTCATCATAGGTGCAGAGAGGTATGTCTAATTGTTTCTATTATATTCTGCTAAGTCTCTACAACTGGAAATGTTTAACAAATAGGACATATGTTGAGTTTGGAAATGGCATATCATGTTCTATGTGCTACAAAAAGCACCTTCATATATTGGGTCACTGCACAGCAACAGGAGACTGGTAACTGATGGTCTAGGATCTTTTCATGGTGCATGTGCTCCTATTCTGAACCTGGTTGGTGGTCCCTTAAGCTGTGCCCATTAAGGTAACAAAGCTCCAACATGGGAAGATTGGTCTCTATTGGAGAAGGTACTTGTGGTATCTTGTTTCTGGATTTGATGTTTTATTTATACTGTATCTAATAGATGAGGTTTTGGGTTGGTGCCAGTCTGCAACACAGCTTGGCAGAAGTACAATCTGTGCAGCGTGGTTCATCTTCTGGAAAGAAAAGTTTGAAGGTTTGACTGTCTCTCCTGTCCTCAACTTGAATCCTACATTTTGAAACCTTCTGCAATGTGAAGTACCACTGAAGTATGTCAGTTTTTCAAATGTTCAATTGTTTACTGTAATTGAATTGGTTTCAAGAGTAGCAATTTTGTTCAAAAAGTCATGCTGGAAGCTAGAGCCCTGGTTGGCCCTTTGTCTGTTTGTGGGATACATCAGTTTTATAATGGAAGTGTTGTCATGTCTTGTGAGTAATTACATTTTTATGAATTTGTGAACTTTCTGGCTTTATTATTTGCAAGAGAAGTTTTCTGTGTGGTTCTAGGCAATTTCAATGTGTTGTTCCACTTGTGGAGGGGGTGGATATCAGAGCTGAGAATTATCATTTTAGGGAACTAACAAAGAGAAACATGGCAGGATGTGGTGTGTGATAATGAGTTTGAGAAGATGCTGTTACCTGAGGTCATTCCTCCAGATGAACTGGGGGTGACATTTGATCACATAGGTGCCCTGGATAATGTCAAAGAGACATTGCGGGAATTGGTGATGCTTCCCTTGCAACGTCCTGAGCTTTTTGTTAAAGGCCAGCTGACCAAGGTGATGTTGCTACTTCTGCAGATAGATTTCTGAACCGAACAACTATCTAGTACATTGTGAAGTGTAGAAGCCCAAGCATGGTCATCCTTCCTTTTGTTTTCAGCCAGATCTTGTCAGTTTTTTGGGTCCCTGTGTCTTCTCCTTGGTTTGGGTGCTTCATGTAGAACTGAATTGTGCCTTGTGTTTTCTGCCTGCAGCCCTGCAGAGGTTTACTGCTGTTTGGACCACCAGGCACTGGCAAGACCATGCTTGCAAAGGCAGTTGCAACAGAGGCAGGGGCAAATTTCATCAACATCTCCATGTCCACAATCACTTCCAAGGTGATAACCTTGTTTTGCATTGTTATATGGTCAGCAGAAAATGGGGCTTCTTTGTTTGTCACTCACAAACTTGGTTTGTATGATTTTGTACCATACAGTGGTTTGGAGAAGCTGAGAAATATGTGAAAGCAGTGTTTACACTGGCCAGCAAGATTTCACCAAGTGTCATTTTTATTGATGAGGTACCTGCAACTTCTTTTCTCATCCGGAATCCCCATGTGTTGTAGGTAATTGTATGCTTCTTGGCTTGAATCCATACCCAATACCTAAGGTCTTACCCAGTACAATCTTTTTGAATGTGATCTTGTTCTTAAAGAAAAGTTTTTAAAAAAAAATCTGGTTTTGTGTGATCAGATGTAATTGAATATTGTTTCTTCTTATTTTCTGAACTTATTCTATTCCAGATAAATTTGCATAATGTGTTTGGAGTCGAAGGAGTTGTCTCACATCCACTGGGTTGGTGCAGGTGGATAGCATGTTGGGCCGAAGAGGAAAAGATACTGAGCATTCTGCCATGAGGAAGTTGAAGAATGAGTTTATGGCTAGTTGGGATGGATTGCGAACAAGAGAAAGGGAACGGGTGTTGGTGCTTGCTGCCACCAATCGTCCTTTTGACCTTGACGATGCTGTGATCCGGAGGTTCCCTCGCAGGTCTTTGCTCTTCATCAGTCGTCTCTTCTTCCACCTGTTGTCAATGGAAAGCCTGGAATTTCAGAGCAAGCCTTAAGTTATGTTATCATGTAGTAAATTTGGATGGATTGGAGATCATGAAATCAATTAGAGAACTTGAACAAGTGCACTCACAGAACCTGCAGCTCAATGTTGGTTTACCTCACAGGTCTGCCATTTACAGGTTTTCTTGTGTATAAATGTGGAAAGTTAATCTTCCAAGCTTGTACAAGTTTCAAGGAGATTGTCACTACCATTATCACTATGATAATGGAGTTTACTTGACAGTTTGAAGTTTTGCGCAGGTTGATGGTAGATTTACCTGATGTAGGAAATCGTGCAAAGATCATGAAGGTCATATTGGCAGATGAAGATGTGGCCCCAGATTTCAATGTTGAAGAATTGGCCACTGCCACAGATGGCTACTCAGGAAGTGATTTGAAGGTGCACCCTTTGCCCAGGCTGAGTCGTTTATCTGAAGTCTGCTTATCTGCCCTTGGCTACAGAGATGTGTTTTTCTGATGAATTCAAATGCAAAGACCTAACATTATGTATGTGTGCAGAGCCTATGCACTACTGCAGCATACATGCGGATACGGGAGTTGCTCGATCAGGAAAAGAAGGTACTATCATGATCAACCTTGTGACATGTCAGGAATGAAAGCAGTTGTGTGGATGCTAAACTGAGATGGCTCTTGTATTGTGTGGAGTAGGATCAAGAGAAGGCAAAAGCTGCGGGCTTGGAGCCACCAGTTGCTAAAGCAGGAGTGACACCCTATATTCGCCCATTAAAGATGGCTGACATGCGCCATGCTCTGGAAAAGGTATATGCTCAGATTTGGAAAGACATATGTGCTATAGCTGATATCTTTGTAAATTGACTCCTGACTTTGTTTGGTCCTGTTTGCATTGCACTGGCAGGTGCGGTCTAGTGTGGCATCAGATGCAGGGAGTATGCTGGAACTGCAGCAGTGGAATGAACAGTATGGAGAAGGTGGCTCTCGGAAGAAAACCACTCTTAGTTACTTTATGTAGAAATCTTTTGCATGGCTCACCACCCAATAGACCCTGTTTTCTTCTGCAAGGATGTTAGGATAGAGTGCACTTCTTCAAACATTGCACCATACAGTTGATGTCTATCTGATCTGATGGAGATTTCACCATTGCTGATCCTTATGGTGGAAGGAGTAAGCACAGTTTCATGCTTTGGTTGGTGGTTGCTGCTGTTGGACATGAGGGTTAGGATGCTCTATAAGACAGCACCAATGAGCCCTATTGTCAGAGTCTTCCCTTTAGGTTTCTATTTATTTTTTGTGTAAATTTTATGGGTCAATAGGTCAGAATCTGAGAGTAAAGCACATCACAATAATTCTCTCCTGTTTTTCTTGTGGCATTGCTTGCTGTAGTGTTGTGGCCTCAGGCCAAGAATCTGATTTGGGCATTAGTAAGCACAAAGGAATGAATATCCTGGGTTTTAACTGAGCATGTCAATGATGAGTGAGGAACATGGAGAAGGTGTCTGAGTTGCAAGGGAGATTACAAGCATGCAAGTCAATCCCATGTGCAGTTTGAGGTAACTGGTAGATAGTCTGGCAGTGTTGAGCTACTAGGGTGAACAGCGCATCAGCGATTGTTGGCTGGTGGCCAAACACCAATTTAGAAAATTTTAACACTGGTATCAGTTCTGTCTTATGTTGATTATCCTTCAAAAGGACACCCAGGATCAAACATTTGACCATGCATCTTGTGTTATTATGGAACTGTTAAGATGTAAAATGCCCTTGGGAAACTAGCTGCATGGGAATAATAATGTACAAGACAACAAATTTTGCAGGGTAACATTTTGGAGCACACAGATATAGGATTGCATTTATGCAATTTTTTGTTTGGTAATAGGGATCCAAGGCAACACTTAACAAGAGTGATGTGATTGTGAATTTGAAGCTTTATGCACAGTAAAAAATAGAGAAGTGTTTGAAAATACATACAAGAACCCTAAATTTAATTGTTTCTTCCTGTAAAAAAAACAAACTGGCTTATTTTAAACATCAAAACAAGATATAACTTAGAAAAAACAGTAAGAAAACTTTGGATACCTATTGGAACATCAACTTTGTAAATTGATTAAGGACCTTCCCACTACAAATCATATTATGCATTTTCCCATAAAAAGTCATGAAGGAACAAGGCAAGGACAGACCTTGCATAGATTGAAAAAAAACTTGTAGTTTTGAATTAAGTATGTCACATTAAGTAGGCTTTAATAAAAGCTTGTAGTTTTGAATTTAAGTATCTCATATTAAGTAGGAAGTTCGTTTCAGGAGTTCCAATGTCTTTGAGAGCTTACATTCTGCCACTTTTAATTAGGGTAACTTTTACCTACTTAGTAACCATTTTCCCATTATTAATTCGTGTCACTTTTACCTACTTACCATTTCCCCACTTTTGATTAATGTCACTTTTGGGAGAGGGGTAGATAGGTAGGTAGGTAGGTAGCACTCCTTGGTAGAGGAGTAATGTAATAAATCTATAAGACATCCAATTAATTAAACTTAACATAAAGTGTCAAAGTAGTCTAATGAGAGCTTTAATGGGGAGGTTGTGGGTTCAAATCTTCCACCATATAAATCCCCCGCTACATGGTGAGCGATTTACAATGTTCTTCCTCGTGAAAGGAAGAAACATCTTCAAATTTTTACTTTTATTAACAAGAAATATTTGTTTTTCCAATGGGTCTCTTTTGACTACTTTGATTAATTAGTCTCATTTCTCTATTCTAACTAATTAGTCACCTTTGACTACTTTGACTAATTAATCTAGATGTCTTTTTTACAACCCATTAAAAACTTTGATTTTGTACAATTTCTTGGGCATAAACATTTAATTTACTATTTTTGACTTATCCTTGTAGCATCGAAAACTTTCATTTTAATATGTTTTTCTTTGTATTTTTTCACTTTCTCTTTTCACTTGATCTTCACCGAGTGTTCAAGAAGTGGTTTTTTAGGAAGTGATGTGCATTTCATATGTAAATGTTTATATCTTACATTGAAATAAGTTCCATTGATTTTCATTTTTACAATGTCGTCACTATTGTTGTTATCTAGAAAAGTAGAAGAGTTGTTGGTCTTGATGATTTGGATATGGGTTTTCATGATGTGGCTTTTGAGGGGTTGGTGTTGAATTGGTATGAGGCTTTTGGATTTGGATTATGTTTGCCTCTATTGTGAGTTACTTGATTAGGTAAGCTTGACTATGATCACCTTGCAAGTTAAGTCCCCCTACATTCAAATGCATGAGAATGTGCTCCAAAAAGGGTTGTATGTTAGGGTTTAAATTTTTGGAATTGAGGCTAAGTCCCGAAGGGGTTTTGAAAAAGGGGACATGCCAATTATGGTGGAATCAACCACTATTGTGTCGTCCATCACTTGAACTTGCTTTGATTCCAATGTTTTTCCATTTTGATTCTCTCAAAGAATTCAAATCCAGGTAATTGTAGTCCAAATTTTCCATTGTTAATATTGTTGTCATTGTTATCACAATAAGAGGTGGAAAAAGCAGCCATGAAAGGCAACTCATGATTCCTAATGGTGAAGGTCAATTCAATCATGATGTTTTTGCTTTTAGTAATCAATTCAAGATAATACAACTAATTGGTTAAAATTTAAAAAATTGTTCAATGTGTTATGGTGTTGGTGAAGAATGTGGCAACAACAATAATCGATGACCAATTTTTCCGAGCATAACCCTATATTATATTGTCTAGAATGGTTGATGATGACGTGAAAACATGATTGTTTCAACTCCACACCAAATTAATAGGCCACCACCCTTTTATGAAAAAGGTAATTTATTCTTGTTATTTTTTTATTCCATTTTTTAGATTGTATATTTCTTTTACTATTGGTTCATTAATGATTTTTAAAAAAATTTAAGTTGTTGGAGTATTATCTATATTCAATCTAACAACATTTTCTCTTTGGAAATTATGTATAAAATATCATGTGCCGGATATTATTATTGTTGTTACAAATGGTGATGTGCATTATAATGTGTGGTGTGAAAACAACCATCAAGAAGGTTGGTTTCTTACAAGCTTCAATTGTGCCAACAATTGGAAATCTTGTTTTTTCTACCATTGAAGGAAAATGGTTGGAAGTTGTTGTGGTGGGTATATCAAAAGTTGATTTCCTTATTCAGCCATGTCTAAAACAAATTCAACTTTTAATCAAGCCCAAATTACAGGGTAAATTTTAGTTGACTCCTACTTCTCAATTGGTTAGTTTTGAGGAACACATTGAGCCTCCATTTAATTTGGCCTTTTCTCTTCCATCCTCATTGGATCTTCCTATTGATGTGGAACCCACATCAACAAAATGGAAACTTGATTTTGACATTCACAAACCCAATCCAAAAATAACAAATCATGATTATAGTAGTTAAATTTTGGAATTTCAATAGTTAAGTTTTGAGTTTTTTGGAATTTTCATAGTTATTTAGAATTTCAAAAGCTAAAATTTGAAATTTCAATAGTCAAGTTGAGTTTTTTGGATTTTTCATAATTATTTAGAATTCCAAAAGCTAAGTTTTGAATTCTTTGGAATTTTCATAGTTGTTTAAAATTCCAAGAGCTAAGTTTAGAATTCTTTGGAATTTTCATAGTTGTTTAAAATTCTAAGAGCTAAGTTTAGAATTCTTTCCATAGTTGTTTAGAATTCCAAGAACTAAGTTTTGAATTCTCTAGAATTTTTTTAATCATTTGGAATTTTGATTCTAGATGCCAATGATGCTTATGATTTGAAGCATTTCAATATCCAGAATATCAATATCCACAAAATAAAATAAAATAAAAATTCAATATTTACAAAATATCATCCATAATTTTTTAACATTTCAATTATTTACGAAAATTCAACATACAAAATTCTTGGCACAAAATCACAATATTTATAAAATCGTGTGATGTCATTTCCTTGAAAACATTTAATGTTGAATTTGGTGTGTTGTTTTCATGTTCAATTTATCCTTTACTTAATTTTACATTCTCAACCTTTCACCTACACTTTAACCTACACCTTACTTTAGCCAATAAAATGAAACTTTAAACCAAAAATAGATCCATCCATTTTTCATGTATCCATTCATCTCCCAACCATCCATCTTCCGTCCATCTATCCATTCATCAATCCATCTTTCCGCCCACCCATCCATCCATCAAAATATCTTATCATAATTAAAAATGGGTAGCTTGCAATCATTTAATGATGTTTTGTCATCAAGTAATCTTCGTTTAATTTCAACATATAAGTATGATGTTGGTAATTGTTTATTTGATTCCATATTTTACTTATTGAAGTGTTCATTAGCATCCCTTTAAATGAGACAAAATAGTATGCCATACTTAAAACAATGTTTGACATTAAATACACAAAAAACACAAGAATGTCATCTTAGGGAATTGAACCCAAGTTTTCTATATTTACATCATAGTGAAGTTTCCAATGAATACTAATATATTAAAAAAATGTTCCAAAGTGCTACAAGTGGTGGCTTATGAAAGGATTTTACAGCAATTTGTTGGATAGCAAAATATTTATAACCAATCTATGTTTGGAATAAAGATTCAAATAAAATTATGCGTAAGTGTGGATTAAATTACCAAATGGACACTTTACACATTGCTTATAGTAATCAATATTTTGATTCAAATGAATATACATGTGATGTTATAAATATTCGATTGCAATTTGAGATGCAAAATTTTGAATCATTTATAAATTTGGATGACTTCCCAATGTTTTCAAAACCAATTAAACAAAAAGTCCAAACATTTGCCCAAAAAAAATGTTTTCATTAGAATGATGACTTAGATTGTGTTTTGATAAAAGTTTTGGAGACTTATTCAAATGCACTTTTAGAATACATTGTCCAATTATTTGATTCATCATGTAATACTAATGTTATGAAAAACCAAGTACATTATCATATTTAATACATGAGGGGGGGAAAAAAACAGATTTTTTTTGTTAATTATGTTAGTTTACCAATTCCAATGTCCATGTCCAAAAACATCCCAATGTCTCCAATAACTGATTTTTTCCCCCAATAATTGAAAATATATTAGTGACTAAAAATATTCCAATGGTTGAAAATGTCCCAATCATTGATGATGTTCCAATGGTTAAAGGGATGCCAATAGGTGAAGATGTTCCAATCATTGAGAAGACACCAATAATTCAATATGTTCAAATAACTAAAGAATTACTTAATTGCAAATTTTAAAAGTCTCATAAAAGAAAAAGATTCATTTTTGATTGGACACCTTATGATGAAACTATTTCAAAAATAACCTAATTTCATTCTAATGTAACTTTCTTTATAAAAGTTATGATTTTACTTCATAAATTTCCACACATCAAAAGAACAAAATCACAAATTATTTCTCATATCAAGTACACAAATAGTAAAATTTCACAAGTTTGTAATAATCCAAATACAAAAATTACATCGTCAACCCAAAATTGAATATGCAACTTTTAAGATATCAAAAAAATGCATGATATTAAAAATCACATTAATTCAAAGAAGACAAATGTGAATCAAAACATGTTAATACATTCAAGATGTTCCAATAACACTATGTTTTTGTTGTGAAAGATTATGTTATTTGAAACAACTTAAAATTGTTGCAAATAAAATTACCACAAAAAATAGCACATTTTTACAAATTGAAATAATAAACCATAAAATAACAACACACATATGTTCAAATTGTTTAAATAACATTAACAAAGGCAAAAGACCCCAAAATCAAGTTCAATAAAACATATCAATAAATAAAATCATATCATCAGTAACAAAGTTAACACATTTAAAAGAATGTCTTATTTCTCCACAATTAGTTTTTGCTCAATATATAAACTTCATGATTATGGTCAATATAGAATGAAAGGTAATGTTATTAATGTCTCAATAAATATTAATCAAACACAATTCATGTTACCACATGTACCATATGATGAAGCAACAATAGGTGTTTTTTTAATGCAATGATTTGAATATAAATCAACTCACATGTCTAGAAATGTAAATCCTAATTTAGTCATGTGGGCACTAAAAGATTTAATTTCAACAACCATTATATTCAAATTCAAATGTTACCATAGACCTTCAGTGGAACAATTTGTTTTTTATGCATACAACCTTGTTTAATCAAACAAATGACCAAAATACATCATCATTTTTTTTTTTGATTTTGAAAATGAAGACCATATAATTTGTGCACCAATAAATTCCATGATACATAACTTTTTTAGATGCTTAAAAATTTAATGATTATGAAAATGTTATATATTTTATTATTCCAAGTCAAAAATTTCATCCTTTTAGGTTTGTTTCGAGATAATCATTTGGAAGAATTAAATGGATGTTTTATGGACATTCAACTAATATTTTTAGCCTTTTCTTTAAAGTCATTAAAGTAACTATCCAAAAAATTATAGGCTCTAGATGAGTACGTATACATAAGAAAAACTAAATGGTAGATCATTAAAGGCTTTCGAAGTACGAGATATAACCAAATTTAGACAATATTTTCAAATCCTACTTAGGATATTGTGATTTAGAATGGTTACATACTTCACCAAATTATTTAGAAAGTCTATGAAAAAATTATTTGCTATGATAAGACAAATTGGCCTCCAACATTCTTTGTAACTTTTACATCTATAAAAAGATTATGGGATCCTTTCATAAAAGCCTTACATACCTTGCATACTAAAAAATTAAATCTTCCAAGTAAAATTGAAATCCTTTAATTTATTCATATAATATGATTCATATACAACAATTTTATAACATGTGCAAGATATTATGATCGTAAAACATCATGTTTTCGCACATTATTCAACAAAGACCCATCTATTTTGTGGACAAGTATGTGAATTTTTTTTGGTCACAAATTTTCAAAATCATGATAGTGAGCATGACCATGGCCTTTTATGGATTAAAGATGCACCAATACATGGAATTAATACAAATGAAAAATAAATAAAATTTGTCAATAAATACATTTCATGCAATGTATCATTATGACCAATTACATTACAAAATGCACAACAAAATCAACGCACTTAGACATATGAGAAAAAAATTCATGTTATTTGTAGATTCCATTATCCATTACCTCCCATGAATGAAAAAACAATATTAAAACCATTTGAATTAAAAGAAAACTTACCTTTTAACCAAAAAAATGTGTAACAACAAGCAAAAAAAGTTTTTTGAATTTTTAAAAGATTTTAAAACTGATGAAAACATTACATTTTCTGAATTTTTAAATCTATTACATCTTGATGAAGAAACATACATATTGTCATGCCTATATGCATGGCCTCATACATGACGGCCGGTTACGGGCATGTTAATCATGCCTTTTAAGGTTAATGTACGTTCTTATGTTATTATACGCTATTAGGTGTTTTAAGGTTATGGCCTATTTAGGGTTTCAATTTGTTGATGACTATATAAAAAACCAAGCTCCTCCTTTTTCTTGTTAGTTTTTCTAAAATTCCTTTGTCAAGGAGAGTTTCTTCCATAGTCAAACTGAATTTCTAGATGCTCACGACGGCTATTACACGGCCACCATTTACATACACTACATTTTCTTTCCTTCTTTGCAATTTAAATTATAGAAAAACTATTATTTGTGAATTGTTCAAAGAGGTAGATTTTTCTTGGCTTTGAGTTATTAGGTTTCTTTTGATGCTCTTGAGCTTTCAGTTGTTGTGTCTCAATGTATGAGGCTACCACTTCTGAAAAAAAGATAGGACGAACTCTTGCTACTCAATTGCCTGCTTTTGCATTGCTTTCCTTTGCACTAGTTGCTTCTGATTTGGACTTATTTGATTCTTCAGCATTGCCATCATCCTCTTCAACGTCATCTAGCTTATGTTTGTATGTTGCTAGGGTCTTCACATATTTTGACTTCTTTTGTGTAGCCTTATTAATGAGCTCCATTTTTGCCCTTTGTGTCCATCTTGACAAGGCCTAAAGAACTGTGAGTCGCAACGTAGTCGATTTGAGGCAAGAAAACAAGAGCCGTGTATTGGGGTTGAAGAAACAACAACAGCAAAACAACAGCACAACAAGCGAGGGTTTGCTAATGTAAGTGTTCAAGTGTTTATGCAAGCTCATGTCCAGCGCCATGGTTGTTGCAGTTGACATTCATTTGATTTTCATTTGATGTTCATCTGACTTCCGTCCAACATTGTCTGATGTTCGTCTAATTTTCGTTTGATGTCCATTCGAAGACCGTCCGATGTTTGTTTGATTTTCGTTCGATGTCCATTTAAAGTCTGTCTGACTCTGTCAAACATTTTTCAAACTTCCTTCTGATGTCTGATTGATGTTCATTCAATGTCCGTCTCGCACCCGTTTGTCAATGTTTGTCCATAGATGTCCATCCCCATTGATCCACCGTATTTTTCAAACCATACGTTGTGTTAAAACTTTGTAGTTAATGATTTATATTGCTACAAAAATTTGGGGCATGGGACAACACCATGTCCTTGAATGATGAGAACACTACCGTTTAGCCATAGCCAAGGTATTAGCTACGAAGTAACACATAATCATTTGAACCGATTTTTTTGAGCTCACGATCTTCACGACGGTACCATCAAATGTTTATAGCGCCATCGTCATCCAGTATAATTTTTATTAGGATTTTAGGTTTATGTTACATTACATCAACTATACATCAGAGTCCATTTGGAGGGGTTAATCAGTGGGGTACACTTGCTGCCGCACCAGTTTTCACATCATCACCGTATATTCCGCTACAAGTCATGATCTTTACACCCATATACACCATGGAGGTCAATAGTTCCTCTAGGAGAATTGAGAATTTCAGCGAAAGGCCAGGTATTATTTTTTTGAGGGATTTCAAAGCAACTTTCTAACTATGGTTTGTGAATTGGAGCTTAAGCATGGCATTAATTACACCAAGGTGTTCGCATTCAAATAACTAGCCTGTTATGTGCACTATGAGGTATTGGATGTTTACGAGCAACATTCTCCAAGGATTTTGGGCATCACCCATATCCCCAATTTAACTTATGCCACAACTATCGCCATTACCTCTCAAGTTGCATTGCGAGCTTCCATTGCACATCATGGGAATGTACCCAATAATCTAGATCCGATACTTATATTAGTAAACCTTTTTCCTCAACAATTCATTGCAATTACCACAAACATTCCTCCCACCATCGATGCACCAACTTTTGCTGATCCAGTGGGGGAATTCTTTCGAATTCTTGAGTTGGAATTTTCGGTTAAAAATTCTAAGAAAATTCTATAATTTACCACCTTCTCTCGGCAGAAAGATGAAACCCTCAAGATGTTCTATAAGAGGCTTCTCAAGCTTAAAGAGGATACTTAGAACATCACAAACCTAAAAGCTGCCCATTGGTATCTTCGTTCGTTGGAAGGTATTTCGACATTCCATGCATAGGTTTTGCAACATGTTTTTGCAAAATTTGCAGATTCATACATTTTGCTGGATGTGTTCAACATTTTTGAAAAGTTGGAATTGGTTCATGCACACTATGAGGCTAGTATTATGAGGCCTCCATCATGTTCAAAGCCTTAGCCTCCATTAGCCGCACCAACCAGATCATCACATTTTTTTTTAAGAGCTAAAGAGGTGCACTCGGTTGCACCCATCCTACTTTTTTGCAACTATTGTGGCAATCTTGCTCACAAAGCTAATGAGTGCAACATTCTTTCCGAGGATCTCTTTTGTGATTATTGTGAGAAAGAAGGACATCAAGAAGATATTTGTTTTGCCAAGTTTTCAGAATGGAAGCAACTCTGATTACCACGACAAAATTTGTTAGCATCTTCTACTGCCCTTCAACCAAAAGCCAAGGCACCTTAGCCTTCCACTCAGGCTTTCCCCACCAAGGGTAATTCCAGTTAGAATGTTAAGAAGAAGGAACACAATGTTAATAGGAGGGAGATGTTTCAAGCCCATGTCGCTCAAGTTCAAACTCTACAAAATGAACTTGAATCATTGACAACCCAACTTGTTAATCTACAAGGCAAGTTTTCCCAACCAACTAGTCATGCCCAACCTGTACAGGGTTAAGGATCACGGGAAGGACTTGTTAGGTCGTTCTATGGCGTCTCACATGATGCCATGGTTGGGGAGTACATATTCAGGTGGGTGGTGGCGTGGCTTATGTATGATACAAAGGTTAGGCTACCCTTTTTTTTTGTTATGAAAAGGGCAGGTAGCTTTTGTTTTGGGCTAAAGCCCCAAAATTGTAAAATGTCATAATAATTTTGAACGTGACACGTTATTGGCCATAAACAAGAAAAAGACACCCACTGAGTAAGGTTTATTTTGAGAAGAACGGGGATAAAAAGAAGTAGCAACGACATATCATAGTATTTGGTAATGAGGATAGGGCTTCTATACAAAAAGACGAGGTGAGTAAAAGCAAAGTAAAGGTTAAATAGCTCGGCCCGCACATGTAGTTTCAACCTTGGCAGATAATGAAGAAATTCAACCCACTTTTTATACTTATTGAGGCCGAAGGCTTTTTTTTAGTGCGCTTGTTGAATAAAATAACACCAAAAAAATCTATCCAAATATA
>Ga0116229_10003018_pt1 | contig 27626 bp, 18 predicted proteins | sample S1TSphgellanicum_3_FD_87313 | JGI IMG/M metagenome (GOLD analysis project Ga0116229, IMG submission 87313) | Host-associated microbial communities from peat moss isolated from Minnesota, USA - S1T2_Fc - Sphagnum magellanicum MG | ecosystem: Host-associated > Plants > Peat moss > Unclassified...
AAAAGTGTTTCCCTCCCCACCCATGAACTCCACATACCAGACCTTAAAAACTAAGGAAGCATGTAAAGCTCACACGTGGGCCAATTAGTGCGACCAGCCAATCAGTAGCAGTCTTTTTTTTTTCGTTTCTCGTGTCTCTTGAAACCCCAGTATCCTGCAACAAACAAATTGGTGTACCCACACTGTACACCACTTTTACACACCACTTTGGTGTATTGCTTCATCCAAAACTGGAATGGAGGCCATTTTCCCAGTGAACACTGCCGGAGATGCTCTTAATAAATATCCTAATTCATTCACCTACCAAAAGCAAGTAACAAGTCATCATCCAGGTGGTGGGGATTAGGAGTCAGGACCATCTCAAAATTTACGAAGTTGCAGGAAAGGAAATCCCTGACAAGTAAAACTCTGCGCATACTTTGAGAAAAAACAGGTTCATTGTTGAACAATAATATTCTCGTGGGAAACAAGAGGAGTCCTATGCTTGGTGGTCCTTTGTATGGATGCATGGCTTTTAGCCTACCACTTTAAGTACTTCATGTTCTGGAATGCTTAAAACTTTAAAAAACTCTTACTAGTGTGTGTGGCCTCTGGCGTTGTCCCAAGTGTTGTTACCACGTCCTCAACCGATTTTTCCTTCCAAAACCTGGTTTTTGAGAATTAATATTTGAATATTCAGCATCCGAAAATTACTTAAAAATCAATATATCTCCCACCTTCTGAATCCAAATCTTACCAAATAAATTCCATTAAATCATGCTCATCAAGATCTTTCCAACAACACCAAAGGCACATTCCAATTCCTCCAAAATTTTCAGCTATGATTTAATTTAATTTTCAGTGAAGAAATTATTCAATGTTCAAAAACTTTTGCACCGCAAGTCCAAACATCATGGAACCAGGCTGATGCACCCCTCCTCCTTGAGAGCTTTCCAAAGAGACCAAGAACGCGATCTGAAGCATCCCAGTTTGGTGGATCTCACAAGTACAAACAAAACAAAACAAAACAAACAAACTACCTTCCTTCATAGATAGAAGATTAGCAATGAGAGTTTTAAACAATTGCTGATGAGAGTTTTAACAATTTAATACTTTTTAACAATTCAATTCAACAACAAATGAAAACTGAAGATCCATGTTTTGTGCATGTTGTAATTTAATTGTTTCTTATTATTGCATTGCTCCACTTCTGTTGGCCATCACAACAAGAAGGTAGGTCTGAAACTTCAGACATTCCGCAGATTAGAAGCTTGCAATCCCAAAATAGAATTATAAAAGTGTGTCCTTTGCTACCTATATCAGTTAAGAGAGTTTGGGAAAAAGTTTATGGGATAAAATGTGCTGCTATTATTCATCAGAACATTGTTGGGAACACATTAGGAACATGTTGAGGACACATTGGGAACTTGACATGATCACGTCAAGAATTCAGCAGGAACTTGGTGGGAACACATTGAGAACATCAAAATCCAAGCCTTCTCCCCCTAAAAAAAGAACAAATATTTCCATAGAAGAAAATCACAGATGCCAGTTTCTAGTGATTCACAAGTTGACTCACAATTCACACAACTCTGCATTTGGGTGAAAGCTTGACGTGTAGAGTTGTGAGGGGACTCTTGACCACTAACTGCTAGATGGAACAAATGTAATGAAAAGCTGTTATTGGAGACAGAAGCTGTGAAAGCTATGGCCTAATGGAAAGAGGCTCATCATCTCTTCTCTAAATTGAATTTGTTGCCAGGTTCTAGGGTGTGTGTGTGTCTGTGTGTGTGTGTGTGCCAGGAGAAGGATGGCCAATAAAGTTGCATGCACTTTGTATGCACAATAGCTTTAGTGGCATTTATTAATGTATTTTGGACCAATCTTGGGGGGTTGAGAGTGTGTGTACAATTGTTGTGCAATTCTATGTGATGCTTGCTGCTCTTTTCTCTGCATAAAAATGATACCTAGTGCTTTTTGGGTGAGAGAAGAGAGAAGTCAGCGAGGCTGTCAGACTCTTTTGAAAACAAGAAATGCCTTTCCTTCATCATGCTACTAACTTGGTACAACTCCAATTGTTATTTTAATAGTTTTCCTTCTTTTGGGGAATTGGAATCCACACACACAACATTGGGCTTGTACTAAACTACATATAAAATAATTGGATGTGTGTACAAGATCTTACATGCTGGAATTTCTTTTTGCATTGGGATTGGGTCTCCCAAAAAAAGGGTATCTTAACTTGCAGGAATTTCTTTTTGCATTGGGACTCAAAAAAAGATCTTGCAGCAAGGGTGGTGTAAGTAGTAAGTAGTAACCCCTTCACCCAATCCCCCCAAACTTTGTGCAGATTTTCACCATCTTTTTTGTTGTTGTTGTCATTGTTCTTTTTTTTTTCAATTATTAGATTAATAATTGTAATAAAATTTTCATTAATCCTTTTATAGCTGGTTTGTTGTGTTGGTATCAATTAATATGTCCTTTTTTTTTCATGTTTTCCATAATTTATGGTTAATAAAAATTTAAAACTCATATATCCTTATTATTAACCCAAGATATATATAAAAAACAACATACTCACACAACATTGGAATATTTATACCCACAACAACAACCAAACATCATGATATGAATAGTGAAAAGCATTTAGAATTGAAATTAATGGAGATTTTGGACAATGGCACAATAAATTTCATTAATTAACTCTAGATATATTTATTGCACAGATACCAAAAATTTATGGATTCAGGTTAATAATATAACCTAACCCATGTCAAAAAGATGAGTATTTTTTGGGTATTGGGTTTTGCATTAAATGTCATCACTTATGGGCTCCACATGAGTTTAAGAAGGGGGTGGGGTACCAAGGGGGGGGGTTGGATTTTAAATTTGTCATTACTAGCCAATGGTGGCTGTGGGTTAGTTATGTTGGGCTTATGTCCTTTGTCGGCAGGAGATTTGAAGTACACAACAACAGGTTTTGGTTTTGATTGGGCCTCTCATTTGGGGTATTTGGGAATTAGGATAATTGAAAATACATAGTTAGGCAAATTTTTATTTTACATGAAAAAAACTTGCAAGTGGTTTAAAATTTTGAAGCATTTTTTCAAATACATTTTGCTTGGGGTTTTATTGTTATGTATATGTAGAAAGTTTATTGCAACTTCAAAGTTAAAGAATTGATTTTCAACTCTAATAATTCTTGTAAGGTAGAGAGGGAATGCATTGAAAATATGATGGAAAGTTGAATTGATTCATTGCTTAACATTTTATATATAAGTGGGTTGTTGTGCAAAAAAAATATATAAATTTTTTTCCCTCATTGGTTCCATTGACACTATTAGAATAATAATTAGGGCTTTTGTTTGAGACAATTATTCTAGAATAGGTCCTTAGTAACTTCGAAGCCGTAGATGATTTATTTCTACTATTGATTAAATATGGTTTTTCTAATCATATTTTATAGTGAGAAGACCATTCCCACAATTAGTTAACATAAACTTGCATCCTTTATTCATTTCCTTGGGGAGTACACTACTACCTCTTTTGTGAGAAGAAAAAGAACTTAGTACTCCCAAATCCAAGTTCCAATCCCATGGCCCATGATACATCAAAACCACACAAGTAACCAACTAGAAGCGGTCTTTTGTTCAATAATTTTGATCTAACATTTCACAGACGACTTCAAGGGTTTACACATCTTATTACAACACAATTTATTCACTAACTTAGTGTGCACCCCCAACAAGATAAACCTTTTGAAGATGGTGCATCAAAAGTTGTGCCCTAAAATGTGGGTTCATAACAACAGGCTCTCACACCCAAGAATTGGTCCTACAAAGTCAGCTTTAGGATGGGTGGGCGAAATGATGGGTGTTTGTGTCAACTTGTCAACACTCTTTTCCACCAAACAAAGTAAGCAAAGCAATAGTATATGTAGGCTTAAAAATCTTGTTTAGTGTGGTCCACACTTATTCTAAACCTCCATAGGAAATGGGTTTTCTAACACACATATGTCACATTGAGTGTGCACCACACTAATTTTCTAGCCTACATTAAAACTTGTGCTCCCCAACCAATCTCAATTAGGGCTTTCTTTTCTCCTCCACCACCAAATTTGTGTTTTTGAAAAGTAGCTGAATTCTTCCAAAAAATTAGCAAAATTAGTCAATTTTTTAACAGAATAGAAAATTCTTTTTTTTTCTCAAAAAATAAAAATAAAAATCTGGTTGATTTTTTGTAGCATAGTTGGACAATGTGTGTTACCAAGCACGATATCCAGATGGGCTTTTTGAAAAATGTAATGCTTGCCTCCTAAGAAACATAATGCATATGGAGGTGGGTGTTACATTTTTCCTATGATACCCAATGGGTATTTTTGTGGTACCCATTGGGTATTAAAGGGATTTTTATGAAGGTGGTGTTTTTTATGGCATGGGGGGATGGTGGGGGGGCTTTTTTTCCTAGGTTTGTTGCTGGCCCTTAGCTCCACCTTGGGGGCCCTTATTCCAGTAAAGCTGCCCTGCCCCACATTTTGTCAAATGACAAAATTTGTCAGAAAAAAACACTCTTCTCAATAATGTATGACAAAAAATTTCCTAGGACACTTTTTTGTCTCAAGAGAAGTGGGTTTCATGGGCAGCCATAAAAAAAAAATCTCCTCCGCGGTTATCACGGTGGTTCTTAAGGTTCTGAATTGTGATTTTAAAAAACACAAAAGATTCAACCCTGATATATCCTGAATGGACAAATATTGAAAGAACCCAAACCAATGGGCCTTTGGGTGAACCAGTGAGCATGGTAAAAATCTCAAAATACATTCAAATTATTTTAAAATATTAGCAATATCCCATGCTTAGACTAAATCAGGATCTCAGAGTTCAAAATCCAACATTTTTTAAGAAGCCTAATACATGGCGCACTAAAATGCCTCACTCAAAAAAGGAAAAGGTACGAACTTGGGTGCCGATTGACCTTGGTGAACCAAGCAAGGGTAATCAACAAAATTGAATACCTGCTTGAAACAGGAAAGAAACTTGAAGAAGAAGAAGATGAAAGTGGTGGGAAGAAAACCACCTTAATAACAATAGAGATATCCACAAAGAAAACACAGCACCAAATGATAGGTCCTAATTGGTGATGAAGGGTGAGATTTCTAAAAAGCGGTGTAAAAAGTGCATTGGGCTTCTTCAATGGCGACTGAAACTGAGATTAACAACAAATTTGAATTTCATCTTGTCTTTTTTATTATCGTCTCATTGCCTTCAACCAATCATCATTGCTATTGTTGTGTGTATTACCACAGCTATGCATATTTTCGAATCTCGTGCATTTAATCTTGCTTGGGTTTCAGCATTTTATATATGCAAATTTAATAAAATTTCCTTACTTTACAGATAACAATGTTTGGAGTTTAATAGTGGGGGTTACAACTTACAACTTAACACAATGAAAGAAGGGCCCAAAAGGGATCACTTTACAGATATCTCTAATATCTATGGAAAAGTCCATGAAAGGATCCCCCAAAAAAAAAGAGATAAAGAGTGGAAGAAAATTTTATATGGCATTTGTGACATAAAATATGGTTTTTCCTTTACAACAACATGCCTTGGTTCATGGCACAACATGTATGCTCAAGCCTTGAGGGAATTGATGTAAAACAATTGTGGTGTAGGTATATAAGGTAGCTTGACATTTAGTGTAATATGTGCCACCACTAGACTGCAACTCCATTGGTTGCAGTGCTAGTAATACTAAAGAAAATCCTTGAAAAACACAACTGTGAGCATAAAATGGATTCAGGTAATATGCATGCAAGGTTGGGGTGAGAATCAAAAAGAACAAAAGTACAAGGAGAGAGAGAGGAGGAAGAAGATATAAAGGTTAAGAAGAGGGAGAAGAGGGAACAAGTTATAGAGGAAGAAGCTACAAAGCGTCAAGAAGAAGAAGAAGAAGAAGCAATAGTGCTCAGCACCAGCAATATAGTATTTGGGGGTAAGTTAGTTAGCTTGAAAAGACAGTCAGTCATCGCTTTGCTTTGAGAATTGAATGTTCAAGCAGGTCATGAACTCATGGGTGTGTGATGCTTAAAGGCTTGGCTTGGCTTGGCTTGGCTTTGCTTTGTATGCATGGGTTAGTAAAGTAGGTGATGATAATGGGTAGGATGGTGTTTTGCTTGGTATGAATGGGTCTGGTAATTAGGTGATGATCAATATGGGTGGGATGGTGTTTTGCTTTGTATGAATGGGTTTGGTAAGTAGGTGATGATCAATATGGGTGGGATGGTCTTTGTGTTTTGCTTTGCTTACAAACACACTAGTTCTAACGTTAAAGACATGAATGGTTATTATGTTCTACAGCCCTGGAAGCTTGCATTTGTTGGTGATGATGGTAATGTGGCCTCTTTTGCTTTTACTATTTGCTGAGGAGCTGCTGCTGCACTAGGCTACTGCATCGTTGCATTTGATTTGCTTTGCTTTGCTGTACATTGCATCGTTTCGTTAAATCCTTGCTCACAGGAAAAAAAAAAAATGTAATAAAAGGCTTCCTATTTAAGGATTCATGACAAGCGTGGAAAGGTAGTTTTCTGTAATTACCAAAAAAAAGTAAAACCGTTTTTTTTCCCACCCCCAGCAATCTAGAATCTCTGGATCTCTGAGAGAGAGAGAGAGAGAGAGAGAGAGCTAGAAAAGTCCACTTAAAGAGTCTTTTGTCTCTCGTTGCAACCCCACAAAAGTGGCCTTTTGGCTGAGAGAGCTAGAAAAGTCCACTTAAAGAGTCTTTTGTCTCTCGTTGCAACCCCACAAAAGTGGCCTTTTGTCTGAGAGAGCTAGAAAAGTCCACTTAAAGAGTCTTTTGTCTCTTGTCGCAACCCCACAAAAGTGGCCTTTTGGCTTCCATTCAGTGGGTCTAGTTGCTGCTGTGCCGCCGCCGCCGCCGTCGTCGCAGTCAGCAAAGATCTCGCGCGAGCATGCAAGCAAGCGCAATATCTCTTTCTCTCTCTCGCGCGAACATCATCATGGCTCCTGACTAGTTTTGTGTGGATCATTGAATCTGTTATGAAGAAGAAATCCGGGGCAGCCGCCGGACGTGGTTCTGTGTTGTTGTAGTTGTTGTTGTTCTTCTTCTTCTGCGGAAATCGCGGGGAATGTGATGTGCTTACTTCCACCGGCCTGCTGCAGGCCATGCCGAACGTTTGCCCGGTTTGAGTAGTAGTCTGATTGAGATGTCAACATGGAGCAGCAGCTGCAGCAGCAAGCTCGGAAAATCCATCCATACAAACACTCATCTTCTTCCCAGCTCATGAAGTGCAAACAAGCCCGTTGTTTGTGAGCTCGCGGGATTTCCGCGATTCAAAAACCATGTTCAGTACCAGTCAACAACAATTCGCTCATGTGTTTAAGCTGTGTGTCTGCAGATTCTTACGAAGAAGAAAGGTGTAGCAGTTTCGAGCGCCATTATGGGAAGTGATGCAGTAGTGTGCAACAACGACAAGAAGCACAACGACGACGAGGAGAAGCCTCAGGGGCAAGTGTCGTCGATCATCCTTGTGCGTCCATACGAGAAAGAGACAGACTTGTGGCAAGTGGAAGCTCTAGAGCGGAGATGTGCAGCGGGACTAGCTGGTGGGGGCGGCTCCTCCTCCTCCTCGCCGTCGTCCTCCTCGACCTTGTTCGTGGATCTCCTGGGTGATCCCGTCTGTCGTGTGCGTCATCTTCCAGTGTATACCATGCTGGTGGCCGAAATATCGGGTGATGATCATCGCCGCAGCAGCAGCTGTAAGCAAATTGTTGGCGTCGTTAGAGCAGGAGTGAAGGATGTTGTGTGCGGGACAAAGAAGATCGTCACAGCAGCTGCTGCAGCAGCGTCCGTCGACCAACAGCAGCAGAAGCAACTGGAGAATGCTGCAACCGCCGCCGCCGCCGCCACAGTCGAAGTTCCTGTGTACGCTCGCGTCGGTTACCTGCTCGGCCTGCGCGTTTGTCCATCGCACAGGTACATAACATAATACTACTCTCTCCGGATCGGATCTCTAGCTCTCTCGAGAATTGCTGCGAGATCTCTTCGTTTAAGTAAGACGGAAGAAGAATGTGTTTGCAGCGGCCCGCCCTCAGGAGTAGTGATGACAAGCTTAGCTCTCATGGGTTTTGGGTGTTTTGCTGCATGTTTTTTTGTTTCTTGAACAGGAAGATGGGAATTGCAAAGAAGCTAGTGAAGAACATGGAGGAATGGTGCAAAGATCAACAAGCGGAGTACGTGTACATGGCGACGGAGAAAGACAATGAGGCGTCAGTGAAGCTCTTCACGGAGAGCTTGAACTACATGCGCTTAAGAACACCAGTGATTCTCGTACACCCAGTGTTCCTCCGCGACCGACCTCTCCGTCCCGATGTTCGTCTCACCAAGCTCAGCGTGGAGGGAGCAACCGCACTCTACCGCGCTACTATGGGCTCCACTGAGTTCTTCCCCAAAGACATCCACAGTGTACTCGGCAACGAGCTTTGCGCCGGCACTTGGGTTGCAACTTTTGCTGATGAAAACCAACAGCTGATGAGCGGCAGCTGCGCCACTGCGCCAGCCGGACTGATGCAGAACAGCATCATGATCAGTACTAGTAGTGCAATATCCTGGGCGATGGTGAGCATTTGGAGAACAAACGAGGTTTTCAAGTTCGAGCAAAAGGGAGCTTCATGGGGAATTCGGACACTAGCTTCAGCTTCTCGCTGGCTTGAATGGTTACTGTACCCTTGGTTGCTCATCCCTTCCATCCCCAACTTCTTCAACTCCAGCTTTGGCTTCCAGTTCATGTTTGGGTTGCACTCACAGGGCGCAAGAGGCCATGAGCTTCTGAATGCCTTGTGTTGGCATGCTCACAATACTGCCAGGAAGCATGGGTGCCAAGCATTCGCAACAGAAGTGGCTGCTTCTGACCCCGCCCGCTCTTGCATTCCTCACTGGGAGAGATTGTCTTCATGTGAAGATCTTTGGTGCATCAAAAGAATTGGAACAACAACAACAACAACAACAACAACACCCCTGCCGCCAATTCTGCATAGCAATTCAGTTGTTGCTGCTGATCATCATCATCATCAGGAGCCTGAAGATTTTGACAACACCCAGTGGTGGTGCAAGTCTCCTTCTCCTCATGAGCTGCAATCCAAGCTCTTTGTAGATCCAAGAGAAGTTTGAAATTAGATTCACCCCAAAACCCCATCATGTCCATGGAACGAGTTCATCATCCCAAGACTGTCTTTTGCTACACAGATCATCATATAGATAGATCTAAGATAGATGGATAAATCTCTCAAGCTTCACCCATTCCTTCAATTTTTGCAAGTTCAGATCTCCACCAGGCAGCAGCTGCATCTCTGATCTATCTAATCTCACATGGGTCACATGAAATGCAGCTCTCTATGATCCATCCCATGACCAGGATCCCAAATGCATAAACCTCAGATCATCAAGCAGCTGAATTTCCATGTGAGCTTTTTCTCCAGCTTCTCACATTGGGCTTTCCTTAAGCTTTTCATGGGCTTTTCTAAAAATCTTTTGCATGAACTTTTTTCCTTTGAGCTTTTCATGAGCTAGAATTTCCTTGAGCTTTTCTGGAGCTGAATCTCCTCAATTTACTACTGATTAAGGGTGCACAAACCCAAACAATTTTTTATTTTATTTTTTCTGTCTATATTCTCAACCTTGTTGTGCAACTTCTTCTTCCTCATGATACTAGTAACTACTAAACAAAGAGGAATGATATTCATGATTCCTGATGAACATGAAGAAGACTTGAAGATCAGTGTACTTATCTGCATTTCGAACAACAATGAATTTTTCAATGGGTTTTTTTATCTTGAAAAGCTCATGAATGAATTTTGCTGGATTTTCCAATCAGTCATACTATGCATGTTTCTCTTTAAAAAAAAACCCTTTCCTGAAAAAATTATCTGGACATTACTATTATTATTAAGTTTCCAAGAGATCTAGTGAAAGTTTGGAGGGGGAAAAAAAAAACAGAGATTTTCAAAGGAAGTTTTGGACTTGATGAAACATAAGATGTGATTTTGATTGAAGCAAAATTGTGTGTATCTTTGACTTTCAGATTTCAAAAAACCGAAGACCCAAAATCAGTCAGAAGAATCCCCTTTGGTGAAAAAAACCCAAGGTTCTTCGATATAATAGAGTTATCCGTAGAGTAAGAAAAACACAGCACCAGAACCCTGAGTTTGGTCATACACAGGGTGAGATTAAAAAAAACCTGCAAAAAAGTACATTAGCATTCAACAGGGGATGAAACTCAGAATACCATCAATTTTGGTGGTCAACTGAGTTTCATCCTGTCTTTCCTTTTTCCTGAGCGCCTCCATTGCTGCTACATATATTTTCACTGCTCCTATCTGTACAACTACTATAACTAGTCTCGAACGTTGTGCATACTGAGTTGCAGCATTTGATACTGAGATTTAATAAAATGACTTTACTTTGCAGATACCACTGAAAGAGGGGATAGGGGGTGAAAGGAGGCCCCAAAGACAGGGTGAAGACAGGGTTACTTTACGGATAACTCTAATATATATATAGTTCAGATTTAGATCTAACTCTGCCCATGGCTCTAGTTTGTCATGACAAAAAACTCGACAAACTGCACCTAGTCACAAGCCTATTTGCAGCACTTACCCATTTGTGTTTTTCAATTTTCTAGACACTCATATTATAATCCTAATCTGTATACAGCAACCTTGTTTTTATTGCCTAAATTTTGCCAAAAAGAGAAATTTGAAATGGAAATAATTGGAGGTTTGTAATTGTCAAAAGTGAAGGAAAAAATTACTAATAATCACCAAATTTCTATATTTGGTTCGTAGTCTGTAGTCAAAAATATAGTTCAGGATGATTAAAGATTCCTGTTTCATATATGGTTTATACTCAAGCTAGGTTTGGCATCTTCTTAAGGATGATTGCCACTTTGGCTACATCTTCCTATGGATGATCTGCCACTTTGGCTACAAACAAAAATTCCTAAAAGAAACATTTGGCTAAGAAGAACAATCGTACTGAGTGATTTCCAAAGGTTTTTTTTTGTTTGCAATTCTACTTTGGGATACAAGTAAGTACATGATCCACTGCACTCTCAAAGAGTTCTTACATGTAAGTTATACCTGTACTTGATCTGCACATTTTCTTGGGGCTCAATTCTCGTCACAATTTTTTAGTGTTTTTTCTCAAACAGATCTCCATGCAACCAGTTCTGTCAACATTCCTTGCCAATGGTGGTGGTGGTGGTGGTTTGGTGTCGTCCAAACGGTTTTTTTCTCGAATTCTTAAAATGTTGATCAGTTCTTGTGTGGCTATGCACAAAAGGTTCAACTCTTTCTCCAAGAATGAGATGACCCAAGTACTGTCATGGATCTGTTCCACTGATACACATTACAAAACTCCACTGGAGATTCCAAAACTGAAGTTCTATATTGGATTGGAACTTGGAGGAGCTGAATGAAAGGGTTTTTGTTTTTTTTGTTGTTTCCCCAAATGACTCTCAGAGGGATTTCAGCTGGACAAGTTCTTAGGGGAGGAAGAAACATGGTTGTTTGGACTAGGGTGAAAACATAAATCATTAATGTGAAACTGGAGACAATCGGAGCTTGGATTGAACAAAACTGCTAGTCCAATGATTCTCAATATAATTTCAGTTTCAAACAAACATAGGCTTCACCCTTGAGAGTATTACTGTAGTACCTTTACCATTTCGAAATAGTCTAGGCGAATATTTTTTTATTTTTTATTTTTTCATTTTGGCCCTACAATCATCGATTTCTTAAAAATTCGGATATAATAAAATGAAAAAATAATAATTCAGCATATTATTGCAAAGACATACTTATGTAATTATATAAGTGCTAATAAGTAAGTAGTTTAAATGTTGTTAAACTAAACCCTCACAAAATGAGTCAGTCAATTATGATGATTTGAGGCAGGTAGTGATTTCAAGTAGTTACTTGTTACTAGAATTCATGTGTGATGGTTAAGATCAAAGATGTTCATGGACAAATAAACACGATGATCCATAAATTTTGAAACTTAAAAATTTTAAATTTTAAATTTCAATATGGCAGCTAGTAAAGTTTTTGAAATTTGAAATTTGATTATTTTTTTTTATTATGGTCAAAATGGTAAAGGTATTACGATATTCCTTTTCATTTATCTCAACTAATCTTGGGCTCCATGCTCATGCGCACTACCCCTATCACTAACCATCAACTAATGGAAAAAATGAATTGATTTTGTGAAAATTAAGTTTCATTCAAATGAAAATATTGAATGACATTTCACATTTGTAACTTAAATTGAATTCAAATTTCAAAAAGACCCAAACCTAAACTTGAGAATCTACCTAGACTTAAATTTAATCTTTTTGCATTTTGCATCTTCTTGGGGTGCAAACAATGTTGGTTAGTTTTGGGTTTCTAGTCAGGTTTAGGCCCAAATCCAAGTCTAAGAACCAAACCCAATGGGTTTACATGGACCCAGAACCAACCAAGAACCGGACCCATCTACTTTACATTGACCTAGACTTGGCCTTAGAAACAAACCTAGTGGGTTTTCATGGATTTGAATTCAAACCTAGTCAAGAATCGAACCTAACAAGTTTTAAGGATTTTATTACAAGGTCTAGTTTTTAAGGTTTAAGGGCTACAGTGCTAGGTTTAGATAATGTTTAAGATTCCTAGGTTTTAAAGTCCTATCTCTAATTCATAGGGTTCTAAGGTCATAGGTCTTAGCCTTAAGCTATAAATATATAAGGGCATCTCCAATGGTAGCATTAAAATCATGGGTTTTACACAAATATGTTGTGATGTCCCCTAGGTTGTTCCCTATGTTGGATATTGTTCAAATAGGGCCCATGTGGGTGCAAACCATTGTTATCTAATTATGGGTGAAATCACATTATGATGACCCCCTTTTGGTCATTTTTGGGTCTAATATTATAATACTTACAATATAATTGTTCCAAAACTATGGTACATTTAATTTTGGGTATCAATTTTGATTTTTGGGCCATATGATTAATACTTTTACAAAATTTATGTTCATATAATAATAAATTTCATTATCTATATTGAAAGATCCATGGGTGTATTTATAATATACATTATTGAAATAATATGGCCATTGTCTTGTTTTGATTACACTAATTTTAAGGGTTCATTAGTTATTAAAATAATCAATTTTAATAAAATTTAAAATATGGTCCACCTAGCTATCCTTGTCATTTTTCATGTGAATGTGATCACTTGTCCAAATTTTAATTTACCACACATTTATCTCATATTTGATTTTAAAATTCATTTTTTGAAATGAAGATTTTAAAATTAATCACATGGTATCCAAACATGGTTCAAACTATGTGAAATGACATGGTTCAATATACTTTCAACTTTCATAAAAATTAAAAATCATTTAAGTTATTTTTGGAGTATATTTATGTTTTTGAATACACAAATACATTACATTTGTTTCCACAAATCTATTACAATCTTTCATTTTATAAAATGAAATGAAATAATTTTTAAAAATATATTTTGCCTAAATTATATTCTAACATAATGTACAAAAATATTGTTGTATTCTTTCAAAAGTTTGAGGTGGGATACACTCAAACATGTACATCCATGGAAAGTAGTATGTAGTGTGCTTTCACCCTTATGTTTACATTCCCTATTGTTGCTCTTGGGAACTTGTTGGGAAACACTTTGGGAGTTTTTTGGAACACCATGAGAACCTTTTGAAAACATGGTGGGAACATTTTGGGAACATCAAAATACAAAAAAATCAAAACCACTTAAAAATCAACTTTTGAACCATCCCCAAGAATAAGTAAAATCTAGCCTTGACCTAAATTTGGAACTAAAGATTTTTATAAAAGTTGAACCCAATGGACCCAAAATTGTTGGTCAAAAATATTTGATTTGACCTTGAAACCAATTAGTTTCAATTTTTGAAAAGACTCCATAGACTCATAACAAACTTCCTAGGGATCTTTTATTTTTGAAAAAACTTTAAACCCATACACAACAATTCTTGTAAAAACCAAAAACTAACCAACATTAATATAAACAAACCCTCTAGTCACATTTACATAGGTTTCATCCAATGTTGAGTGAGTATTAAAACAAAGTTGATAAACTTGTGAGGGTTCAAATGAGTTATCAAGCATGAACCTTAATAGATATCATTTCATGTGAGAACTGTCACCCTTTGAAACTTGATAACTATGCAAGGGATTAGTTTAATTATCAAGCTTGAACTTCAACAATTATCACTTTTCATAAAAAATATCACCCTTTCAAAACTAGCAATCCTTCCAAACATGAAAATCACCCCTCTTGAACTACCCCAAGTGTCACCCACCCTCAACCCTAATAGTTGAAGATTAAAAAGGGCTAAATAAGGGCCCACTTCTCAAACCATAGGCTAGTGCCTAGCACTATGTTGTGGACTCTTTAAAGAGAACTCAAACCAAAAACATGTTACATACAACATTTTAACCACTAGATCACAATTTCATGTGTGATGGAAAAAAAATTAATTTGTAGTATAAATGATTGTCCATGATATCACCACATGGACAACAATTTATATTAAAAGCTTAAAAAACATTCCACCACCCCTTCAAACATGTGAGTGTGGTGTTAACTAATTAAAATTCACTTCCTCCTTTAAGAGGTCTTAGGTTCAAATCCTCATTGAGGATAATGGTTTGTGATAATTGAACTAATTGAAAACTCCCAATTCTTGTTTTGGGTAAATTTGAAAATTGAGGCAAAGATTAAAATTTTTAAACATATTTTGTTTCAAGAATTGGCTAGTTCTCTTAATGCCTTCTAAGAACTGACCTTGATAATTCTCTTAAAAATGTGAAAGCCACTCAACATTGGTTTCTTAAGTTTGAATAAAGCATATGGGATAAAAGCGATGTTCCCTACTACCTTTGTAAGTCTCCTCATTACAAAGTTAAACAAAGTGTCTCAAATAAAAGTGTGGTGATCTTTGCCATTAGGCCAAAAATGGTGATGAACACTTTTAATAATAGAAATTATGTTCAAGAAATGAGGTGATGTTGTAACAATCAAGAGACCCAATTTTTTTCACCACCTTTTTATCCCACACTATACATTTTTCAAAAAATTATAAGGGTAATCAAACGAAAACACTTCTATATTTTTGTTTTGAGAATGCAAAGTGCAAACCTTTTTGTTTGGGAGTGCCAACACTTAAAGGTTTGAGTTTTTTTAATGATGGGCCAATCAAAAGAAAAAAAACTTTGTATGCACGCCCCTCTTAATTATTTATTATAACCACACAACATACATAATATTTTCATAATATTACTTTTGGGAATAGGTTTGGCAATTTTTTCGAAAATTAAAGGAATTCAATGCAAACTTGGTGGGAACAATTTGTGAATGAGAAAATAAAAAATATTCAAAAGTGCTTAGAAATCAACTTTGTAATTGTCCTAACAAATAAACTAGAATCATCCCTAGCCTAAAATTGAAACTAGAGGTTGTTATAAAAGGTTGGACTCATTAGACTCAGAACTATTGGTCAAGAAAATTTGACCCAACATTGAAAATAACAAGTTTTAATTTTTGAAAATATTCCCTAGACCTTAAATTGGAGGGTCTCAAACCCAACATTTTCAATTGTAAAATGTAAGAACCAACCTACATTAATCTACACCCTCCTTCATTACAAGTCAAGTCATTGAAATTGGTCAATTGTTTCTTACATTTTTATTTCCTTTATTGTTTTCTATAATTATTGAATACATTTAAATCAATATTGGATGGGTTAGTCTTTTTTAAATACTAGTTAATACCAGTTATATCAAGATTTTCCACATGAAATATGAATAGTTTCATCATCGTATGTGAATCATCTCTAAAATCAAAGCTACATATTCATATAACATGTATGTATTCACCACGTATCTATAGTGAATTATTAACAATGATAATGGGATTTTCAATTTTGATACTAGTCTAATAGACTAAATAATCCAAATGTTATGGATTTAGGCCATCATATACCAATGCAAATGGCACATTTTAATTTAGAAAAATTAAAGAAGTATATATTGTAAAAAAAATTAGCTTTTACATGAAGTACAATAAGGTGAAAGCATGTTAAAGATACCAAAAAAATAGTCCATCTAAAATCCCACTTCAAAATATGATAGTTTTCTACAAAAACACAAGATAGTAAATTAGAAAGTTTTTTATCTTTCATTTTGAAAACATCTATGCTTACATTGGGTTTATAGTAAGTTGAATATAAAATTTGAAAAATTTTAGTATAATAAAAGTAGGTAACAAGTAGGCTTGAAATTGATTGGTAAATATTTTTTTCAAACCTATTTTTACCCTACAAGCTAGATTTATTTTTTTATTAGAATGTGAAAAAAGTGAAAAGTCACAAGTACATTTTAAGCCCTTCAAATTTTTTAATATTTCATCTACTTATAATCTACATAAGGGTTATAAAGTAGATTATGACATTGCTTGAATTCCCATGAATCTACTTAAACCTACTTTGAACATTACTTTTTATTTAAAGTTTTAACAAAGTTGAAGAATCATTCCCACCTTAAAGCATTGGTGTCATTGCTGCATATCTATTTAACACTTGTTACTAACAAAGTCTTTGTTAAAATTCCATCCTCCCATTTGCATCAATCCTTTGCTTCAAATCTTTTTTATTTTCCACTTTGATACTGTTGCAAATCTCAAAAATAAAAATAAATGGAGATGAATTTGGGGTTGGGTTTGTGGTGGATAGATATGGTGGAAATTTGTTTGAAGGATATTAAAGTGACACATGACAAATGTATGGAAAAAATTAAATACGACAAAATCAACTTAAAAACCTCCCTTGACATGATATTAGGTGGTTTTCAAGTTGAGTATTTTTGTCATGCCCGTACATGGCCTCATACATGATGGCTAGTTATGGGCATGCCCATCATGCCTTTTAGGGTTAATGTACGCTTTTAGGGTAAATGTACGTTCATAGGTGATTGTACGTTATTAGGTACTTAGGGTTTCAGTTTGTTGGCGGCTATATAAAAGGCCAAGCCCTTCCTTTCTCTTTTTAGTTTTTTTATAATTCCTTTGTTAGGAGAGTTTCCTCCATAATCAGATAAAATTTCTAGATGCTCACGGCAGCCATTGCACGACCATTGTTTACATACATTACATGTTCTTCTTTCTTTGTAATTCAATTCTAGAAAAACTCTACTTTTTGTTGTTTCATGTTGAAAGCAATAGATTTTTTGTGCCTTTGTGTTCTTGAATTTTTATTACTAGTGTTGCTACTGCCAGAGGGAGCACAAGTTGCTACTAGTGTTGTTGGAGGGAGCTTGTGTTGTTACATTTTTACCAACCAACAAAACAGGTTTCAAACCTCCTCCCCCCTCCTTTTCTCTTTTTCGCTCTCTTTTTCTTTCTCTTTCTCTCATGCAAAGACATAGAGTTGAAGACTCCTGAAGCGTCACCGCGAGTTGCAGTCATGCCAGCTTGCAACGCTACGAGCTTGTAGTGCCACAAGCTGTAGTATCGCAAGCTATAGTGTCACAACAAGCTACAGCGCTGCGGTGAGCTCCAACGTTGCGAGCTTGCAACATCGAGAGCTGGCAATGCCTGTAGCGTTGCTAGGAGCTTGCAACGCTTGCAACATCACGTTGTTGTCAGCCATCGTTGCGAAGTTCATAGGCACCCTATGGTGCCATGACCTCTGACATTGTGTCGCCAATTTTCATTTGTCCATGGACTTTCGTTCGTCCAAGGACATCCGTTGGACCTTCGTTCATCTAGGGACGTCCATCCACAAACTTTCGTTCGTCCAGGGATGTTTGTCAGACCTCCGTTCGTCTAGGGATGTCCGTCCACAAACTTTTGTCCATTGGACTTTCGTCCATCCACAAACTTCCATCCGACTACAGTCCTGCGTCCTGCATTCTGCGTTCTGCGTTCTGCGTTCTACCGTCATGCGTCCTGCATCATGTGTTTTGTCGTCCTACGTCTTGCCTTTTTATCGTCTTGCCTTTCCATCCAATGTTTATTTGATTTCCATCCAACCTTCGTTCGGCCTTCGTTGGACGTTCGTTTAACCTCCGTTCGACATTTGTCTATCGCTAATCATTCCCAATGACGCACCATATTCTTTAAACCGTATGTTGTGTTAAAATTTTGTAGTTGTGTTATGTATTATTACAAAATTTTGGGGCATGGGACAACACCATGTTTTCGAATGATGAAAGCACTACCGTTCAGCTAAAGCCCAGGTCTCAGCTACAAAATAACACACAATCCTTTGAGTCGATTTTTTTAAGCTCACGATCTTCACGACATTACCATTAAACATCTACAACACCATCATCATCCAGTACAACTCCTACCAGGAATTCAGGTCTAGGTTACACTACATCAATGGTATATCAAAGTCCATTTGGAGGGGCTCATTAGTGGGGTATGCCTGCTGCCGCACCTACTTTTAGACCATCACTATATATTCTACTGCAAGCCATTATCTCTACACCCATATACACCATGGAGATCAACAGTTCCTCTGGGAGAATTGAGAAGTTCAGCGAAAGGCCAGGTACTATTTTTTTGAGGGAATTCAAAGTACGGTGCTAATTACACCGATGTGTTCGCATTCAAACAACTGACCCGTTATGTGCATTATGAAGCATTAGATGTCTACGAATAACATTCTCCAAGGATTTTGGGCATCACCCAGATCCCCAATGCAGCTTATGCCATAGCCATCGCTATCGCCTCTCAAGCTGCACTTCAAGCTGCCATTACACATCATGGGACTATGCCCAATAATCTAGATCTAGTACCTACTTAGATAAACCTTTCTCCTCAACAACTCATTGTTGCTATCACAAACATTCCTCCCACGATCGATGCACCAACTTTTGCTGATCCACCAAGGGAATTCTTTTGAGTTCTTGAACTAGAATTTCCGGTGAAGAATTTTGAATTTTTTTTTTATAGTTTGCCACTTCCTCTCAACAGAAAGATGAAACCTTCAAGATGCTCTACAGAAGGCTTCTAAACCTTAAAGAGGATACTCAGAGCATCACAGACCTAGAAGCTGCCCATTGGTATTTTCATTCATTAGAAGGTACTCCGACACTCCATGTGCAGGATTTGCAACGAGTTTTTACAGAATTTGGAGACACGTACACTTTGTTGGATGTGTACAACATTTCTGAAAAGCTAGAACTGGTTCATGCACATTATGAGGCTAGTACTATGAGGCCAGTACTATGAGGCCTCCCTCACGTTCAAGGCCTTAGTCTCCACCAGCTGCGCCAACTAAATATCACATTCTTCTTCAAGGACTGAAGTAGTGCATTCGGCTGCACCCATCTTACCTTCTTGCAATTACTATGGCAATCCTGCTCACAAAGCAAGTGAGTGCAACATTCCTTCCGAGGATTTTTTTTGTGATTATTGTGGGAAAAAGGGACATAAGGAAGCTGTTTGTTTAGCCAAGTTCCTGGAAAGGAAGCAACTCCGATTATCACAGCAAAATCTGCCAACATCTTCTATTGCCCCTCAACTAAAAGCCAAGGCACCTTAGCCTTCCACTCAAACTTTCTCCACCAAAGGTAATTTTAATAAGAATGTTAAGAAGAAGGAGCACAATTGACAAGAGGGAGGTGCTTCAAGCCCATGCCATTCAAGTTCAAACTCTACAAAATGAACTTGAATCATTGAGGGCCCAACTTGCTAATCTAAAAAACAAGTCTTCCCAACTAGCTAATCATGCCCAACCTATACAAGCTTCAAGATCACAAGAGGGACCTCTTAGGTCATTCTATGGCCTCCCACACGATGCCATGGTTGGGGAGTATGTTCTTTCTAGTGCACATAATTATAGTCTCACACCAGCATTTGCTATTTCTTTTTGCCCTTCCTATGTCGCCACACAAGAGGCTAATGTGGCACCTAGAGTTTCTGCCACTAGGCAGGTAATTCAGACTGATGGACTCGCATTTGGTTCAAGTCCTACTAGGGCTAAAAAAGCTCGAGCAGTCATGCCACAATTTTTTCGTCCTTTCAACACAGAAGAAGAACGCACCTTGTTGATGAGGGGGGAGGAAACTATTACACCACAAGTTACTAATTCCCGTGTCCCAGGAGTACATGTACATCAGGAAAACACACGATTTTCCACTTATTAGTTTATGGAATGCCAACTTCAAATGTGTGAAGTGGCGCAAAAGCTTATGAGTACACCATTATTTAATTTTCAAGATTTGAAGCTAAGCACGAAGGACATAATTGCAATACTAGAGGATACCTTGAACACTACATTAAATTCTCTACCAATCGTCAATCCGCATGTTACAAGGGTCCCAACCAACACCTTGGAGAGACATTCAATTGGTTCACGTGTTGCAGATGGCGTTCGTAATTTGGTCACTAATTCTAACATGGTTAAACTAGTGGGCTCTCCTACTTCTAATTTTACATTCACATATTAGAAGGGAGTTAAGAACACCTCACTTGTGGGTTTGTTACTCAGCAAAGGCGTTGTGGATAGCCATTCTTTCCACAAAGTCTCTCATTCATTTTCAAAGGTGGTGCCTAGTGAGAGAACTTCCATCGCCACTAAAGTTGCCATTATTGAGAATACTGGGTCAACAATCCAAGTGGGAGGACATACACCCAGAATTGTACTTCTTGATACAGGTGCCCAACTAATGATTCTTGGAATTCAATTTGCCAAGAAGATGGGCATGTTTGACTCTAAACTATGGAAATCTATGTGGTAGATTCGCACCATTAGTGGGAGCGTAGAGGAGGTACTTGGGGAAAGCTCGGATTTGATTGCACTTAATTTCAATGAAGGTCCAGATCAGGAGTTTTGCTTACAAGTCAGATGTTTAGTCACTAATGCCACCAATTATGATGTGCTCATTGGGTAAAAGGCCTTGTTTCCACTAGGTTTCACAATTGACAACTAGTTCGAGCATGCCTACTACCAAGTGGATTGGGAGACTGATGGCCACCACCTGGGATACATACCCTTTGATTTACATGGGAACCATAGTCCTATGGCTCACCATTATATGCTCCAGGAAGCACATACTATTTCCTACATCCAACAAACTAACCACGAGTGGATAAAGGGAGATGAAGAGGAGATAGATTACGTTCAAGCTATTGAAAGCTTGAGGGTGGTTCCTACTGACATTCAACATGGACAAGAGGTTTTACATAGGTTCAAAATAGCCCAAGAGCCCTTGGTCAAAGCTCTGTCTAGTTTTGAGAGCATGGGGAGCCATGGCAAACCGATTAAACCAGTACTTCGTTAATTAATCACATGGACACCGCTTAAAGAGGGGATAACATTACTAGAGCTTTTTGGTGGTATTGGTACAGGTTTTGAAGCCCTACTACAATCAAGGATGGTGGTTCAAAGGTATTTCTATGTAGACATTGATCTTATTGCAAGGCAAGTGGTAGCATCAAGAATGATAGAGCTCACAGCTAGATTTCCACAATAATTTTCAACCACCGCATGGAAGGCCAGATTCACTTTCTTGCCCTCTGACATATAACTAATTCAAAAGAAGCATATGGAATTATTTAGCCTTGTAAACTTCATCATTTTAGGTTGGGAGTGTTAAGGATTTTCTGCGGCTGGATTTGGAAAAGGCTTGAGTGACACAAGATCCGGACTCTTCACGGACATGGTACGATTGATCACCTAGGCTCAATCCATTTTTCTTACACTTGGTTATGTAATTGAAAATACCCCTTCTCAGCTTCATCAAAGGGAGAAAGTCCAAGAGCACTACACATTGGTCAAGCATTACCTTGGAAAGCCCCTCCTACTAAATGTGGCATAATGCGGTTCCTATGCGCACCAGTTACGCAATTGGTGGACAAACCTTGCACCATTCTCAATTTTGCAACTAACTCTGACATACACCATCAGAGACCTTAACCCACAAGTTTTTCACATATTGGATGATCAAAATTTTTGCCAACCAGTTACAAGGCAAGAGAAACGTCCTTAGTTTCCTACAAACACAATAGGAAAACCAAGAGGTGTTTGGCCCACCTTTGTCTCCTTCCTAGGAGCACATGCTTTTCAAGGAGATGGACCAGGCCTGGTGTATTGTCATGCTTCAATCACTTGGGATGAACCAAGCCTAGAAGAAAGAGAAAGGGCTATGGGGTTCCAAGTTAGCACTACTAGTCACACTAAGGTGACTAAATTGGAGCGTAACGCTTTACTGGGGAGAAGCATGAACCTGAACTCCTTTACATGGTTATTGATAACCTATGTACTCTTTCAAATGTACACAACACCAACACTGATTTAATCAGCTTACAGTTCTAGCGATGTGATCACATGGCACCCTGACCAAGTACACTTGCCTATCTTCAAAACTTTACGTTTCATTCTTAGTGTTGGGGGGGGGGGAGGTACCACGTAATTTGACTCAAGTTGTGTCTGATACACCTAGAGGTACATAAGCTTTTGGAGAAATAATTACAACCTTCTATGAATTTGCGCAATTGGATAGTGGAGAACCCAATACACCAGGTTTTTCAAACACACTTTCCAATTCCATTCCATGTGTTTCCAACTACCCTTTCATTATGGGGAACCAACTCACCAAGAAGGAGAGAGACCATGTCACATACTTGCTAATTAAGTACGAGAATGTGTTCACATTCTCAATGAAAGACTTAGGTAAGTGTAAGACCATGTAGTTATTTATGGACCTTATAGATGAGACACTCGTCTATCGGAGGAGGTATAGGTTGAGTAAGCATGAGTGGGAAGTGGTAGATGAAAGATGCAAAGAGCTCCATGAGGCTGGTTTCATTTAGCCATCAAGTTATGATTTCACAACCGCTATAGTAATGCCAACAAAAAAGGATTCAGCTAAATTATGGACTGAGAAAAGGATGTGCAAGGACTATAGGCCTTTGAACCTAGTTACACTTCAGGGCAGGTACCCCATGCCCATCCCTAAAGAATTGTTTGATAGCATTGGAGACTCAAACATTTTCATAATTGTAGATCTGAGGCAAGGCTTCAACTAGATTGTGCTCACTGCAAAAGATTGCAAGAAAATGGCATTCCATGGAAGTAATAAGTTGTGGGAATGGCTTGTGATGCTTTTTGGATTGAAGAATGCACCTATCTTCTTTTAGCGAGTCATGGACCAGGTTCTGGAAGGGGTAGATTTCATGAAGTGTTACATAGATGATGTCTCAATGCATAGGAAGGGACTCCTGCATTTGGCTCATCTTGAGGAGTTATTCAAGAGGCTCCACGAAGTCAATATGAAGATCCATCCTAAAAAGTGTGAATTTGTTATCACCTTAGTAATTTACCTTGGACACATAATTTTGCCAAATGGTATTATGGCTCATTGGGCCAAAGTAGTTGCCATTTTGGAGATACCCAATCCTACTAATGTTCACATGTTGAGGAGCTTCATCAAATTATGTAATTACTACAAAATTTATGTCCAAGACTTCAATACTATTGTTCATCCTTTCTATGCATTGTTAAAGAAGGATGTTGTTTGGACATAAAGTGATGAGGCTCAGGAAGCTTTTAACATACTCAAGGAAAAGCTTTCAAAGTTTTCCATTCTGAGAAGACCTCATTTCAACAAGGTCTTCATTCTACACATTGACTTGAGTGCTCTTGGTATTGGAACTATTCTTGGCCAACTTGATGAGGAAGGCAAATAATATGTTATCGCCTATGTATCCCGAAGCAACAACAAGGCTGAGAGCAACTACTCTTCATATGAAGGGGAGTGCCTTGTTGTATGGGTCGTCATACATTTCAGGCCCTATATTTATGGCACCAATTTCACTTTGTTTACCAACCACCAACCTATCAAGTGGTTGATGACCAATGATAAGCTTACTAATAAGTTAATTTGTTGGGCGTTTATACTTCAAGAGTATGAGTTCAAGGTTATTCACCGACCTAGTATTACACATCAGAACATGGATATCATGTCGCGAAGACCCCTCACTACCTCTAAGATTTCTCAGAAGCTAGGTAAGACTTCAACCAAATTCCAACAATACATGTATTTGATGCATCTAGTTATCTTGCACTACTACAATGTAACCTGGTTGAGCATCCCATCGTGGATATATGGGAGCACTTGGACACTTTGAGGTTTTTCCAGCATGGGGAATACCCTCCCTAAATTACATCAAATCATCGGAATTGACGCGCTCCCAAGTCACGGGGTGAAACCCACTTGAGGGTTTCACAAAGTCAAATTGCGGAAAGTTGAGACTTGGTAGCACGCTCCCGGCTTCCAACTCTAAAAAGGGGTAGAGGGTCGAGTTGGGAGCCCAGGGATTAGATTAGGAAGAGGGACTAGCTTAGCTCGTGTGAATCTGCATCCAAAAACCAACCAAAACGGGTTAGTTTAGCATTCGGGACACCCTTGGGTGTTGGGACTTGCCACGATCACTTGGACACACAAGACTCACCACGGCCCGAACTCGGGGGAAGCCACCACCTTCCCCCATATAATATTCTCTGCGGCTGGTCGCGGAGGCTACATCCGAATGGCACATTTTGTTGGGACTCTCGAAATGGAGTCCCGAAAGTGTCCCGGCTGGACTCCCGGAACTTTGAACGGCCATAGCTCCTCGCCCCGAACTCGGATCGGGACGAGTCCTAAATCAATGTTGTAGCTCTCGTCGAGAGCTTTCCAATGCCGTGTTGCACTCTTCAAGGAGACGTCGGGAAGAGGTCGATTCTCGACTTTTAGTGGTCAGGAGTCAAACTGCCAGTTTGACTCCCAGCCCTTCTTTTGCCCATAACTTGGGCTGCAGATGTCCGAATTGCCAATGCGAGGCCATTTTCGATATCTACGTTTCAAGACCTTTCCAACGACATCAAGAACGCCTCAATGCAAGGTGTTTTGGGCCTTGCTGTCGAGCTCTGAACATTCGGGAGTCCCGGAAGACTCCCAACCTCCAACTTTTCCAAGTGTTGGGCTTCACCCCAAACTTGGCCAAAGTGGGGTTGCGACAGGAATCACATACAACAATAGTCCAAACATTACTCATGGAAGGACAATCACCTTGTTCAATGCTTACCACAAGGTGACAGAGTGGTTCCTCCACCACATGAATGGCCCGGTATTATTCAAAAGGTACACTCAGAACTTGGACACTTTGGAGTTAAGCATACTTATAGCCTTCTTGCTCCTCATTACCATTGGAGAGGTATGTATGTTCAAGTTTGAGACATCATTGCTAGGTGTGAACAATGTGATAGGGTGAGAACTTCTTTCTCCTCTCGACAGCTCACGCTTTCTCCACTCCCTATTCAAGGCATGTTCTATCGCTGGTCATGTGATTTAGCCGAAGAGTTACCACAAACCTCTAAGGGTAATGTCTACATCATGATTATGATTGAACATTTTTCAAAATGGGTTGAGCTTGTTGTGTTACCAAACAAGTCATCACATAGCACCAGCCAGGCTTTCTTTCAACAAGTCCTAAGTAAGTTTGGGGCTTGTGTTGAATGCTTTATTGATCAATAATCAGAATTCAAGGGAGAATTCCAAGACCTACTTGACCATGCTTTCATTGACCATTTTCAGATTTCAAAAGATCATCCCCAAGCTGATGGCCTTGTAGAGAGGATGGTTCAAACGTGTAAGAAGGGATTTCAGAAGATTTGCTTCACTAGGAACAAAAAGGATTGGGACCTAGCCTTCCCTTACATCGCCATGGGTTACAAGATGTCCAAACACACCTCTTTATCTCATTTCTCTCTTTACTTTTTACTTTTTGGGAGACATCCCATTCCACCTTCTTCCATTGTTGCTCAAATGGACCAAGTTATGGACTTGGACTCCCCAGCCACTTGGGCTAGGGTCATTGCAGAAAGGGCTGCTCTATTTAGGAGGGTTATGCCCATGGCCATGGAAAACCTGTCATTGCACAACATTGAGACACCTTACGATATGCACACACAAAAGGTGGCAGTTACAAACCTGAGGTGAGACGATTTGATGTTGGTGATTTTGTGTATCTCCAGCGGCAACCCAATGATACTCTAAACACTTCTTCTGGTCGCATTATCTTGAGGATTAAAGTGATCAGGCCTTCAGGTGTGTTGGAGTTGCAAGGAGTTGACGGATGCACAATTCGAGATCATTCTAAAAATTGTGTGCCTTGCCACGTGCTGAACTTGGATCCTACCATCATCACGTCGACTTGGATTCCTCCACTTGATTATCCATGTCAGGTATGTTAGAGGATAGACAATGCTGATCATATGCTACTTTGCGATAACTGTAATGGTCGATACCATCTCTTCTGCCTCAAGTCGGAGCTCACTCAAGTTCCCGCCAACAATTGGTATTGTTCATCATGTTTTCCTACAACACCTTACTTCCTACTTAGACCATGCCACATTTTTCCTGGCTCAGGTCTTGGGGGGATACATGAAAATTTCATCTTAACCTCCTCTTGTGCATTATGTGTATATATATATATATGTGTGTGTGTGTGTGTGTTCATGCATCTCATTTTGGTTGATTAGTTTATACCTTTGACTAGCTTTGGTCTTTTTGTTTAGTAGAATTTACTATGGATTTACAACCTTACGACACCGTACGTCACAATAGCTCTCATGCCCATACATGGCTTCATACATGATAGCCAGTTACGGGTATGCCCATCATGCCTTTTAAGGTTAATGTACGCTTTTAAGGCAAGTGTACGTTCATAGGTGATTGTATGTTATTATGTATTTAGGGTTTCAGTTTGTTAGCAACTATATAAAAGGCCAAGCCCTTCCTTTCTCTTTTTAGTTTTTCTAGAATTCCTTTGTCAAGAGAATTTCCTCCATAATCAGATAAGAATTCTAAATGCTCATGGTGGCCATTGCACGGCCACCATCTACATACATTACATGTTCTTCTTTCTTTGTAATTCAATATACATGAAAATTTCATCTCAGCCTCCTCTTGTGCATTGTATATATATATAATTTTGGTTGATTAGTTTATACTTTTGACTGGCTTTAGTCCTTTTGTTTAATAGAATTTACTATGGATTTACACCCTTATGACATCGTATGTCACGACACTACACGTCAGGACATTTTTAAAAATTGACCTTTGGCATAATGAGTGTGTATTAAAAGGTTATCAAATCGAATGTTCCAAAAAAATCAACCCTTATGCATGATAAGTGGGTATTGCCAAAAATAATACCTTAGTAATTTGATAATTAAAAATATTGTTTAGAAATGTCAATTGATACCAAGTGAACCCATTAATTTTTAAAAATCCAATTATATTAGTTACTTCAACAAATTCAACACCCCAATGCCAAATTATTTATTTATTTATTACAATGCATTTTGGCTTATAATATAACATTTTTCGAATTGTTTGGCACATTGTTTAAAAATATTTAATATTCATAGCATCAATGAGGATGTTAATCAATTTTCATTCATTTTGATACAAAACATTCATGCATCAAATTTTTAAATTCTTGTTTGCATTTATTTTTATGCTTTTATGTTTTGCTTGTTATGCTTTC
>Ga0116229_10003019_pt1 | contig 27624 bp, 21 predicted proteins | sample S1TSphgellanicum_3_FD_87313 | JGI IMG/M metagenome (GOLD analysis project Ga0116229, IMG submission 87313) | Host-associated microbial communities from peat moss isolated from Minnesota, USA - S1T2_Fc - Sphagnum magellanicum MG | ecosystem: Host-associated > Plants > Peat moss > Unclassified...
CAATTCTTTATAAATTCAAATAGGCAATAATCACACAACATTGGTTTGAATAGTTTGGATGAAAAATGCACATTAAAAGAAAAAAAATTGATTGAAAAAACCATGAAAACAAAATTCAATTTAAATTATTGAAGTTACCTAACTATGGTTCCATCATCTCTCTCTCTCTCTCTCTCTCTCTCTCTCTCCAAAGCTTTGGAGTTTTGCTTTATTCAAATTGAAACCAATGGTTCTTTTTAGAGTCAATTAGGTAAGCACACAAGATTGGTGCAAACAATTTGGATGAAAAAATACACAATAAAAAGAAAAAAAGACTATTTTATTACTATTTTGATTTTAAAACACCATGAAAACAAATTCAACTTATCTTATTCAAGTTACCTAACCATGGTTACATCGTCTGCTTCTCGAGTCTTGTTTCGCTTCTCCTTTCTCTCCTCCCTCTCTCCCCAAGCTTTGCTGCATTGCCCTCTCTTGCCTCCTGCGGCAGTGGCTATGGCGATGGTGGGTGCACGAGTACTGTCAAGAGCGGGTCTGAGCATGACGACATCGGCATGTATTATCAGCCCTGTATTTGTGGCTTCTTCTTTTGGAAGAAAGAAGAGAGTAGAATATGCTGCTGTTGCTGCTGCTGCCGCTGGTAGGAGTATTATTAGCTCTAGTCCTGTTTTATTCTCCTTCCCCACAGCCTTGTCGTGTTCTTCGTCGTCGTCGGCTGTTTCTTCTCTAGAAACGGATGCTGTCGTACCACCGCAGCAGCCTGCTGCTGCTGCTGCTGCTGCAGATGTTGCCTCGGATTTGGATCTGTTGGATATAAGAGTGGGGAAGATTCTCAAGGCGTGGAAGCATCCGGAAGCGGATTCTTTGTATGTGGAAGAAGTGGACGTAGGAGAGGCCGAGGGACCTCGAACCATCTGCAGCGGTCTTGTTAAGTATGTGCCCGAGGAGGAGCTTCAGGTAGGCAATGGTTTCCGTTCTTTAAAAGGAATTTCTTTGTTTTTTAAGAAGGCGAAAGACCGAATTGTCAAGTGGTGAGCATGGTCGTCGCCATGATGCAAATGTTCATGAATGTAACGTGCATGACATTGAAACTTCCTCTTGTTGAAGGGATATTGCATTGGCATACAAGGCTCTCTCTCTTTTCCATTCTACAATTGTAATTGTCTTCTTTGAGGGATTTGTTTTCTCCTTTTTTTACTTCTGTTTTTTTGTGGTCAGTGGATGCAAAGGCTAGAGTTCATTCTGAACATCCGCAAGTGGCTGCCGTACTTCTGGCTTTGATTGGAAAATCGCTTATCCTCAAGTATATATATATGTCGGCAACGTGCATTGTAGAGTGATGAGAATTGCAGTGCAGGACAGGGCAGTGGTAGTCCTTTCCAACTTGAAGCCTCGGAATATGAGGGGAGTGAAGTCAAATGGCATGCTTTTAGCGGCATCAGATGCTGCTCATGAACGCGTTGAGCTTCTGAGTCCTCCCCCAGGGGCAATGCCCGGTGAACGCATTTGGTTTGGATCCGAGGCTGATCAAGCCAATCAGGCAGCATCAGCTACTCCAAACCAGGTTTGCCAGTCTATTCTTTCATTCTATCACAGCCTTCGATTCTGCTCATTTTTTTCCAATGGAGCTCAGCAGCTGGGTCTGAATTAGGTTTAGGGTTTAGGACTTTGTGTCCTTGACATGGAAGATATCTCCTTCTCTGTATCCTGATTGTATTGCACACTCTTTCAGGTCTGCACTGAAGGGAGAAGAACTGAATTCCATCAGAGCTGTAATGAGTGGGAGTGTATGTCAGGTGGAAGGTTTGAAGTTTCTGCATTGTGATGACAGGTGCAGAAGAAGAAAATATGGGAGACTATTCAACCCCTGCTTAAAACCACGGATGAGTGTACAGCAGTCTTTCAAGATAGGCCCATGCGTGTCTCTGCTGGCATCGTGACCTGCAAATCTCTCAAGGGAGCAAATGTGTCCTGATTTGCTTTCATGATGGACTTTATGATGGCATGTGATATAGTTTTGTCAATGATGGATTTGTGTAGTCAATTACTCTGATGACTGCCTTATACACCAAGAATAGACCTAGATTGGCAGTTTCTGAAACATCGAAATGGGGGCTGCTGAGTGTAGTCAGCAATGGGGGCCACATTCATTCAATCAGTGGGGAAGAATTCCTACTGAATTGTAAGAGACTCTTTCAGTAAGCAAGGGTGGATGTCTACATCTGACCCAGAACGTCTTTAGAGACAAACTTCCCATGAGCTCCATGTAACCTCAACTCTTCAATTTGAATATTCCAGTCAAATTGCATATGGGTTTTGCACTCAATTGACAAGGAGTTCCCCTCATTATTGCTTCATTGTTATGCTTTTGTAGAAGACTTTCCATAAACCCTGAGTGTCCTCATTAGTTTTGCTAATTGAGTGTGAGCAGTTTTCCTCTAAATTCTTTTCACAGTGCTGGCCTCATTGTTGCACCTACAGAGTTATCAACAACAGGAGAAGGAAAGTGATCTGTAGCTGGGGTCTTGAAGCAGGCACTGGTGAGTGTACCTACTTCAGTGTAGGTGAGTGAACCTTTGAACAAATAGCTTGTCAACTTTCTCCAAAAAAGGCCCCATCTATTGTTTGGAAGGATGAAGATGAGAGGGAGAGAGATGCTTGAGTTGTGGATATACCTACCGTGATTCCAGTGCTATGTTTCAGTAGGAACAGCAATAACATGAGGTGCATCAGCAGACATAAGGTTATGAGTGCAGTCATTCTTGTCATTTGGGTTTTGTTTTTGCTGGATTTGACAGAATGGTTACCTTCAAAGTGTTTTTGCAGAGTTTTCTCTGGAATGGCATAGATATGTAACATGAGTGTGCTTAAAGGATATCTTCAGGGGCCAGCAGGTCCCTGAAGATGTCCCCTATATAGACTGTACCCTCTATGTAGGCCTCTCTATGCTTATGCTTGGATGCTTGTTGTACATAGGGACAAGCTCAAATGAAATGTAGCTTACCCTCACAGGCTTATTGCTATTTGAATGAGCATGTTATTGCTTTTTAGTGTTGGCTATGTCTCTTGAATGCTACCCAACATTATGACTGTCTTTCCATGTATTTTGCCTAATATTCAACTTGGCTGTATCATGGCTGGATTTCAGAAAGGACTTTGTTGACTTAAATTGCATGTCTTGCTTGCTTTCACTAGACCGAACCAAGTATGTATGGAGTGCTCATGACATTGTTCCTGGTGAGACAAAAAGCACTGCAACTGGAGCACCCGAATCATAGTTTCTTCAAATTGAGATTTTGCATGTGCAGTTTTGACTTTTCAGAATCTTTGAAGATCAGTGAAACTGCATAGTTCCTGGATGTAATTGTCCTTTGATCCAGTACCTGAAAGGATTCAAAGGCTTGTTGTGGTGCTTTCTCCTGTGGCAAAAACTGTAGGAACTTCTCCAGTATGAAGCTGTGAAGAAACAACAAGGCATGATTTGCCCAACCTGGATTCCCATGACAGAAGCTCTGTAGCATCTGGAAGGCTTGCCAATGGGCAGGTTTGTTATCCTGCCAGGCTCCAAATAGTCTTATCACTCACATTGATGCTACACTTTCACTATGTGCAAAAGCTTCAGGGGTGCAATCCTTTCCTGTTGATGCACATGTAATTAGCTGTAGGAAATTTTCATCACATTCAACCTTGATGCTGTGTTTGACCACTGTAATCTCTCATGCAGATTGTGCCTAGAAATTCACCATTCAATAGTTGCAACCATTCTAAACATTTTGCCTATTGATTTGAGTTGATTTGCCAGGGTTGTAACATCCCCAATTTCGAGGATTCAAAGAGGTAAGCTGCTAGGCTTATTCAATCATTGCATTTGAATGTGTATAAGAAAGTGCAAAGGGTCTTTGAACAGATGATATCTCTATCATTAGATAGGGGCATTCAACTGCTGGTTTTCATTTTCACCTTGTTGAAGGAACTTGGTGAAGATGGATGTCCAGAGTTTGCAAATTTTTTGTATTTTTAAAAGCTAAGTGGGTGAACCATTTGCAGTCATCAAATTCTGAAGACCAACAAACCAAGACATCTGCTTATTGAATTTGACTTTTTCAGGAAGCCAATAAGCAGCAGAGTTGTTGGAGTTGGAAGGCAGAGGATTGCCATCTTCAGTTTCCACCAACAATTGAAATTACCACAAACTGCAGTTGCCTGGGAACCATGAATTGTTGCAAAACACAACAAGTTTTTCATTAACTCTTGCTGTGCTGTGTCCCCACAGCTATTTGATTGAGCCTACAAATTCCATCTCACTTCAAATTCCAGACAAGAAGTGATCTCACAGTACCATCAAAGGCTCTGGAAAATGCTTCAGTAGTGAACAGGGAATATGGGGGAATTGGTGCAAAGCCTGTGAATTGGGTCCTTGATGAGATTTTTTTGCATATTTTCATCAACTGCAATTTGATCAACACATTTTCTCAACTGATTTGGAACTTGGGTGTGGGCTTGTCAGAAGCTGGCAAGTTGGGAATTGGATCTTTCTCTGGTAATTCTTCCAAGCTTGCCAAAATTGTGATGGACAAGAATTCATATGAATTTTCTTCCTTCTTTGGACATGAAATGGCTCCACTAGTTGAAGGTCTGCATTGAATCCTCATCACTCTACAAATTCCAGAATTTCAAATCTTTGCATATTTTTGGGTCATCAAGAAAGTGTAGACTGTAATGTATTTTCTTTTTGGTCTACTGTTGCCTTCTTTCATGAGACAGATTCTGGCTCAAATTCAACAATCTCTTTATACTTAATAGACAAGGATTTTGATTGACATTTAATTTTAATTTAGTTGGCTTGGGAATCTGTTTCAACCAGAGGTTTCTAATCATCATGTGCTGCATGGGAATTTGTTTCTAATCTTATTTTTGTTTTACATAACATTTTCACTTAATAGAACAATTTTTGTTTGCGGTCACCCAACTTTTTTCATGTTTATCCTACATTTTGCCCTCGTTTTTGCACATAGATTTTTCTGTCCTGATGTTGTGCCTTGCAAATTACTAGATGTTTATTGTTGGAAAATGGTATACACACAGAACATGTTAATGCATGTAATTTATTTGTATTTGTATAGTTAAGTGTGAAAATGTTATGTGTGAATTAAACATATGCATCATCATTTAACATGTTATGTGCAGTTATTTAATACTGAGACACATGTTAAAGAATGTGTGTTAAATGGCTTAATTCTTATGAGAGTAGTTGAGAGTGAAAATGGCTTATGTTGTTTATTATTGTATATACACATAACATGTTAATGCATGCAATTATTTTTATTGCGGACACAACACATTTTTGTAGAACAAATTGCCATTCCCAATACTCCAACAGATGGTAAACAAGAGATCGGGCAAACCTCAACATGCTTACCTTTGATTGCAACAAAAGTTGCATGTGAAATAAAACTTTTGAAAACCTTGTTCATTGTACTTTGTTTTGTTACAAATTTTGCTTTGAGAAAAGTGCAAACTGTATATACTCTTTCATGTAACATAATGACCTTAGTGGATGTGCATAGTGTGTTTTCAGTGTGCTTTACAAAGTGTAATTTTCTTGTCAGCTTGGAGTAGAAGGTTTCGTGTAAAGAAATAGCGAAATTTTTTCACAAGCTAATTTGGGCTGCCATTGTTGTTGTTGTTGTGTAGAGAAAGTTGGTGGAAGTGCATTTGGGCCCTTGACGATTATGCAAACCAACAATGCTTTTCCCCTATACAAAAACTATTAGGATAGTGTTGTGTGCAACGGGTGACCCAGTGATTCTTCCAGGGCTTTTCAATATCCAAAACCTGTGGTCCTTTGCATTTGAATTCTTCAAATACTCAAAACTGGTGATTCTTTGCTTCGGCTCATTGTGAATAGCCAGAACCAGTGCAAACTCCAAACCTCTAATGTCCTTTAATTTATCAAAGTAAAATCATTTCCTTCATCAGAATAATATGACAATTGCAAGGTGATAGGTGAGGATAACACTCTACAAAGTTTCTTGAGTGATTGCATGTCCATCTATATAATGCACACACATGCACACACATATTAAGGACCCCACATTGACCCAACCTCAAACTACTTTTCAAAGCGCCACCACCCATGTACATATTGTCTTCTTTTCTTGTATAGAGAGATTGTCCTTTTCTTGTACAATTATGGAATAAAGAGTGTGTCACACTGTGGCCTTGCCATTTAAAATCTTAAATATCTTAAGGCAAAAGAAGAATTAGGAAAACTCAATTAATTAATTCACCATGCAGAAATAAAATCTTCAAAAAAATCCTCTAAAAAAAGAAACAAAAATCCTTTAAGATATTATAACTCTATAATAACTGATCTCAAGTTTCAACACAAGCCAAAATATCATCTTTTTCAAAAATCCTCATATAAAAATAGACCTATTATTATTATTATTATTATCTAGTAGGGACCAAAATCACTTAAAGCTACTATACTCTATAATGAATCTAAAACACAACAATATCCTTGCCCTGGTTGGTAGGCAAGGCCAATAAATACTGTATTTCCTCATAATCAAAGTATAAATGTCAAAAATACAATTGATTTTCCCCCTCAGACTAGCCTAGTGATATTGTGTCAGTGTAAAACCCCAAGAATATCTTATCTGACAAAGTGATATGTAAAAAGAGATTAAACAAATATTAAACAAATGCATTCTGGGTCCTTTTGTTGTTGTTGCTGCAGAGAAGTCTGTCATCACTGGCAATTTTAGAACCCAGCTTTTTTTTTGTTTGGACAGTGTGCTAGAAAGAGAAATTCTTCAGCCAAAACTTTTGTAAGTAAAAAATGAGTTTTTTATTTCAATTTTTTTAAAAACATTTTTGGGTGTTTGTACATTCAAGTCACTCCAGCTATTTGGACTTCCAAGTCAGTCAGAAGTGTCTGTGAAAATGGGTACTTTTTGCATTACTCACAAAAAAAAGTTCACAATTAGTTTGGCTCCAGTATTGTAGATAGGAACCGAAGACTTTTTGGATCTTCTTCTTCTTCTTCTTCTTCTTATAGATGTACACCAGTGTACACACCTTGTCTTGGGTCTTGGTTTGATTTGCAGAAAGGTTGTCATCTTTACAAAGACTTGGGCAGAGTAATCGTAAAGTGCGATAGTCAGTCACTTAGTGTCATTTCAGAAGGTTGGAAAGTGTGTTTTGTCAAAGACAGGAGAAGTTCCTTGATCTAGTTTTAAAACTTTGCAAATTTTTGGTGGGTTTAGCAGTTTACAAACTTTTCTCATTGTAGAAGTTGAAGAGACTGGATGTTTTGTTGCAATAGATTTCATCATGTTTTAGGCTTTTTTTTCTTTTGACTGTTCGGATGCATAACTAGCTGATGACTCTCATCATAACTAGCCAATGACTTTCCAGATGTGTAATCAGCTAATAGAGTTATCCATAAAGTCACCCTCTGTTTCACCCCCTATCTCTCCTCTCCTTTCGCCCCCTATCCCCTCTTTCAGTAGTATCTGCAAAGTAAGAAAATTTTATTAAATCTGGGTTTGAAATGCTGAAACTCATCATTTAATGCACAAGGTTTGAAAGTAATTATAACAGTTGTACAGGTAGCAGCAGTGAAATATACGTAGCTGCAGCGCAGACCCTCAGGAAAAAGGAAACACAGGATGAAACTTAGTTTACCACCAAAATTGGTGGAAAAAACTGGTTTGGGTCCCAGTTATTTCATTTTGTAAAATTTTCATTCCCAGTTACACGTTTGATGCCCTATAATACCGAAACTGGCCCCCTAATCCCCTGACTTTAGGGATAAGTCTATTGACTCTGTTGATCGATGAATATAATTAGCTGCTCATAGGAAAACAATAAAATTTACTTTGGAATCTGAATTCTTTTCTATGAGAAGACAAAGAGAGGCTATACACTACCACTTGTCTTGCATCATCATCACAGTATCTACAAAGAACTGTCAAAGATTGAATACAAAAACAAAAAAGCAAAAAGCAAAAAGTACCTTCAAAGTCAAAGATACAGTTAACATGCCAACAACAACAACAACAACTGCACCTCTCTTCTGACAAGCTCACCCCCTTTGAATGCCAGTATAAAGAGAAGCAGGTGTACTCCTCCTCCTCCTCCTCCACCTCCTCCTCCCCCTCCCACCACTTTTGCCAGTGAGAAAAACTCTTAAAATTTTAGTAGCTGTTAAATTAGTGCAGGGATGGATTGCCTCAAATAATAAAAACTCTCAAAAACAAGTACATGTTTGGTAGGTGCTCTCACTACTACTACTGCAGGAATCTCTTCTCTTGTTGTTTCTTGAATTTGCTGCCAGGATTTAATTTCTCTCTATCTAGGCTAGCTCTGTGTGGTCACAGTAAAAGCATTTGGTTGTAACAATACCTTCTCTGTTTGTTTGCTCCATCAATTCCTCCTCTCTGTGTTCCTCTCACATATCCAATTTCAAACTCGAAACTTTCTTCTTACAGCAACAACGAGCCTTTTATGTATGTACATAGCAGTATTATGCCGCAATATGTTTAGAGTACCTTAAAATGTGCTTACCCACCACCACCACCAACAACAACAAGGGGTGTGTCACACACTCTGGCCTTGCCATTTACATTAAAAAAAGTATCTTAAGGCAAAAGAAGAATTATAGAAACTCAAATATTTCCCCATGAAAAAATATAATCCTCTAAAAAAGAAATCAAAATCCTTCAAGATATTATAACTCTGTAACTAATCTCAAGTTTCAACACAAGTGAAAATATCATCTTTTCAAAAATCCTCATATAAAAATAGATCTATTATTATTATTACCTAGTAGGGGCCAAAATCCCTTAAGCTACTACTATACTCTACAGTGAATCTAAACATGACAATATCCTCGCCTTCTTGGTAGTAGGCAAGGCCATAAAATGCCCATGTAAATACACCAAATTTTGTTTTGGATGGAGATAAGTGCAATGGAGATGTGTGAAAATGTGTTAAATTTGCACCCCTGTAGTTGAGGTTTTCAAAAGACTGGCAAGAAGAAAAGAAAATGATTGCTTCTAGTTGGCCCAATCCAGGGATTTGTCACACATAAACTGCTTTTGATTGATGGGTCACAGTGATTGGTTCCCGGGGAGACATATTAAATATAAAACTCTCACATGATGTGCACCGACCAATATTTACTGTTCTATTGGTGAGGGACAGTGTTTTTTTGTGTTTTGGCCAATTTTGTGAGGGAGTTGGTTTGCCGATCATCCATCCACAAGAGGACTTAGCCAAATTTGACTACACCTTAAAGAGGACGGTAGAAAGTTTGGGAATCATGCTACAAGATTGGCTACATGCTACAATCTATCTATGAAGGAAGGTAGTTTGTTTTGTTTTGTATTGTAGTTATGAGATCCACCGAACTGGGATGCTTCAGATTGTGTTCTTGGTGTCTTTGGAAAGTGGTCGACCAGGAGGTGCATGGGCTTGGTTCCATGACATTTGGACCTGCGTGGTGCAAAAGTTCTTGAATATTGAAATGGCTTTTTCACTGAAAATTAAATTAAATTGTAGCTGAAAATTTCGGAGGAATTGGAATGTGCCTTTGGTGTTGTTGGAAAGATCTTGATGAGCAGGATTTAATGGAATTTATTTGGTAAGATTTAGACTCAAAATGTGGGAGATATTGATTTTTAAGTGATTTCTGCAGCTGAAAATTCAAATAAATTCCAAAAAACCAGGTTTTGGAAGGAAAAATCAGTTGAGGGCATGGTAACACTTGGGCCAACAGCACAGGCCTCTCACTAGTTAACATTAAATTTGAATGCTATAAATATTGGTATCAACTCAAATACAGTTTATCATTGGAGTTGCTCTAAGTGCAATTGGCCTAATGAACTTGTAAAGCCCATGGTTTGTTGTACTCAAAGGTTTGTAGTGCATCTGTGCACTCACTCTACAAAGACTTATTATGTAACATCAAAACACCAAAATGTGTAGTTCTATTACAACTGGGAATGAACAGAAAAGAAAGTTTTAAAGAGGAAAATATGCAAACCACCCATGCTGGTTAACTATGGGACAAGGATGAAATGGGGAAAAAGCTTTCCGCCCAGCACACCATCCATCCAAATCGGGTTTAAGTTTCACTGTGGTCACCACGTTCAAGCACTGACTCTTGATAAGAATGAGAACAGATGACTCTTTGGCACACTTTGTCTTGCTTGTTTGCATCTTGCTTGCCATCAATAGAAGTCACTTACGGTGATTTTTTTTTAAAAAATTTGACACTAAACAAGGACGTTGCTTAAGCATTTGTGATTTGCTTGAATTTCATGAGTGTTTTATCATCACATGTCTTGCAACATTCGATGTTTAGAACTCCTAAGAATGTATTTGTTTTGAGCATTCAAGTATGCTATCTTGAAGCCCTTGAAATGCAATTTTCAACATAGTATTAAATTCTTGAATCGAACTTGATTATGGCAAAAATAAATTTTGATGGTTTTTGTGACAATTTTTCAAATCCTCATAACTTGCAACAAACACCTTTGTTTTGGCAATACAAGCCTACTATGTTATTATATCTCTTGTTGAAAGTTTTCGGTGATTCAAGGGTCACTTGATTTAGACATGTTTTGATTCTCTTAAATCTCATTTTAAAATATTAGGATTCTTTGGGATTCCTAATCCCCAAAGTGGAATGCATCTTGGGCGAGATTGCGAGTCTTTTTCCTTGACTTCCACCCACCTCCCTAGTAGAGGGCTCGGTTTGGTTTTTATTGTTTACTAAGGTAGTTCAATAATTTTAAATTATTAGTAATAAGTAGAAGTGAGGAAAAAGCCACTACCTTCATGTTTTAGAAGGCATGTGAAATTTTTTATTATTTTCTGAAAGGATTTAATTAGTTTATTTTAAAAGGGAGTTGGTGGTTTGAGTGTAGTCACTAAAGTAGGAGCTAAGTTCACTTGAAAATAATTTTATAAGTATTTTTAAGAAGGCATGTGACATTTTTATTATTTTTTAAAAGGATTTAATTAGTCCAAGGGGAAGGCATTATTACCTAGTACCTTTTCAGGTTTGGCATTCGAGTGTCGAATACTTATTTTATTTTTCAATATCCAATACTGGCAATAAAAAAATAATTTATAAAATGTCAGCAATAAATATATAAGCAGCTTTTTTGGTAGTTTTTTAAAACTTTGAACCTCTAACATAATGATACCTCTTACAACATTTTTTTATTATTTTTCTTTTTGAAAAAATGATCAAATATAATGTTCCACCAAATTAGAGGATTAAAAAAATTGTCAATTATTGGATACCTACTCTAAAGTGATGGATTGACTTGAAGCAAGGAGCTCTTGATTTTTTTTTTGTCCCATTGGCTTGTAATTTCTTTAAATTTTAACATTTCATACAAATACCTTTTTAAAATCTCACCATTTTCAAAAAAATTTAATAAAAAGGTATAAGATATTGTAGTTCTTGTAATTTCTTTAAATTTTAACATTTCATACAAATACCTTTTTAAAATCTCACCATTTTCAAAAACATTTAATAAAAAGGTATAAGATATTGTAGTTCTTGTAATTTCTTTAAATTTTAACATTTCATACAAATACCTTTTTAAAATCTCACCATTTTCAAAAAAAATTAATAAAAAGGTATAAGATATTGTAGTTCCAAGGAAGGGCAACTACCCCTTACTTTTTCCACCTTGTGTGCGTCTCTATTTGGTTCCCATTTTTTTTTCGATTTTGAATTCTTCTTTTTAGGTGGCAATACTAATAAAATTATTTGGAAATATTTAATACTACAAAGTACATTTCCATTAACTATTAAGATACAAACATTTTGTCTATTTTTTAAAATAATTTAATTTAAAAAGACTATAACAAAACTAAGATGCATTCCATGATTATATTTCATTCAGTTATCGTTCCAATGAAAATTATGACATGTTATTACATAAGTGCATTGTCCCATCACATGTGACCAAAAACATGAATATAATGGTTGATTTTTTTTTAAATGAGTAAATCACATTTCACACATACTAGTGATTGCAATTTTCAATTGGTTTGGGAAAATGCTATGTTTTATTGTCAAATGAATCCTTGCAAAAAAAAAACATTTTTAGTCATTCCATATATTGTATAATCATTATAAATGACTATATATAATCACCTATAATGTATCATTTGACAACATCACATATGACATGAAACCAAGTTTAGAATTCCGATTACTTGACATAAAACTTTGATAGATGTCAAATTCTATTCATTTAATAAATTGAAGAATTGAAGTTTTTGAAAATCTGAAAATTTGAAGAATGAATAACATTCAATATTGAATAGTTATTTGTGTAATTAATGATTTCCTACTTAGAAAATGACTCCATTTCAAAATATGTTTGTGTTCTAAATTTGGTTCAAACAAAAAAATGAAAATCATATACAAATATAATATTTGATTTTACTAAATGATAAATTGATTCAAAATATGGATAATTATTATTTTTCAATCATAATTTATATTTATTAAATACTTTTTATAAACCAAAACAAAAAAAAAAACTTGTGAATTTTCATTTTAAGAAGGCCAATTTGCAATTTATGTTACAATTTTTTTTCTTTGAATACATATTTTTAATTTTTGGAATCAAACAAATAATTCCAAATTTCCAAGGTCCAAGGAAAAACATCTTTAGGAAATTGTATATTCATGGGTAAACCATAAGACTTTTATGTTCTTGAAAAACATAGATCTTTTTTAGATTTTGGTCAGTAAATTATTGGTATTTATTATTAGTGTGTTTTTAAAACACCAACTAAAATATGTCAATAGATTATGGATACATAGCAAATGACGTTTAAAGAACACTTAATCATGAATACATGAAATTCTAAATTTAGATTTGATATATGGCCAATATTTTACATATAGATCAATTATTTTTTCATAAAATATTTCTAATATTTACAAATATTAAAATACAACTTAGGGCTTCATTGATGGTTGATCAAAAGTGTTATTCAAAGTAGCAAATGAGGTTATTGGTAGGTGAACACAATGGATGGCATGTTATGTTACGATTACAACCCAACACCCATGAATGCACCATTGATTGGAAACTTGTTATGACTCAATTGTGGATGAATGATAATTGAGCTATATAGAAGTTCCACTTTGGTAACCTATTTCATAACTCCCCTCACATTACCAAGGTAATTACCTATGTAAGTGGGTAAGTATCATAGGTAAGGATATAGGGAATGAAATGGTTATTAAATATTTTGATAGGTAGGAAAGGTACTTGGTGGCTATTACATAAGTAGATGCATATGGATGTTTAATATAAAACTAATCACAATGGTAACCTATGGGATAATAATATCATGAAAAAAATGTTTCTTGTCCATACACCATTCATCTTGCATGGTGCTTTCAACATTTTGTTTCCCTTTAACAATTACATTGTAACAAGGTTGTGACCAAAAGGTTTTAACTCAATGAATGCTAAGGTGGAACACTTAAAGTTTAAATGTCATTGTCTCTTTGGGCAACATGTTTGAGATTAGTGACTAATGTGAACTTGCAAGAATTTGTCCAAAGAAAAAAAAAAGGATATGATGAAATAAGAAAAAAAAAAATGAAAAAGGGAAAGGGGGATTTCACTATTTTTTACATGAAAATTTTGATTTCAACCTACATGAAGGATTTATTATTAAAAATGGCCCAAATTTGTCGTATTTTGCAAAAAAGATTCCAAATTGCTAGTTTTGTATCATAGGTTTCATTATGTAGTCAATAATATACATTACGCAAAAAAATCCATTCTATGACTAGTCCTATATAGTTACAAACGGCGTAAGCAACTAAAAATGACATAAACAACATGTTTAATTCAACTACAAATGGCATAAACGATTAGTTTAATCGAAAATGACTAATCATATAATTGTATTTTTGGCATAATAATATAAGGGTGTTTATTAACCAAGCTCAATTTTTTATTAATGGTCATAATTTCCTCTATATCAGAAAAATGAAAAAAAACACACACACACACATTTGGTTTTAAATCATTGAAGGTAATTTTTTTATAAAATATTTATATTTAAAATTGATCAATGCAATTTTTCCATAATAACATGGTAGTATTATTATTATTCTAAATTTTTGTGTTAATAAAGGTTTATATTGGGTTGTGGATGAGAAAATGAAGGTTCAAACTTCATTTTTGACATGATGTGTAGATGTCGTCATCATGATGACGTGCCATAATTTTGCTAGACTTAAAAAATATATTTCAAGAATGGAATCAAATGTCGAAGGCAACTTTGGATTCATTCATGGTTTAATATAAATGAAGAAATATAGCAATATTATTATTATTATTATTATATAATTTTTAAAGTAATATACTAATAAAGTTAAATTAATATTTATATGTCAACAAGTAGTTTGTTTTCTCAGTCATTTTAGATGACCAAGTATATAAATTAGTAACTTTAATCATTTTAGTTATTTTGGACAATCATTTCAGTAAAAGAAATCAATTTTTTGGCATCAATGATTGGTCCAATCTAATTGAGTGTCCTTTGTCTATTTTCACTGAAATTTCAATCCTAAAAATTAGCATAAAAAAATACATCTATAGTAATGTAGGTGGCCTAGACTAGATATGTAACCTAGGTATGGTATGTAAATACTTTAAGTAACATATATGTAACTAATAAAATATGTTCAATAATTTTAGCTAGTTTATAGGTAGCCTATATATAGGTAACTTAGAGTAGGATATCTACATACATTAGGTAGTGTGTAACTAAATAATTAGGTATTGATTTTCTTGCAATTAACTCTTACATTAACCTGATTAATGTAGCTACCTTTTAAATTACCTACCTAATTGCCTAATTAGTGTACCTATTTAATTACTTAGTAATAATGTTGTATGAAATAAAAAGTTATAGTGTTGTATGGGAAACAAAAATGTTTGTCTTCCCAAAAGTTTATCCCATATTGTTTGTCATGCTTTCAAACAAATGTAAACATTATAAATGGGTGCACTACAAACATTCAAAAATATATATGAAATGTATATGTTTTTAGATTTTATTTGAGGTGAGCTAATAAAAAAGGCTCAACCTTAAAGGTTTTTAAATGAAATAGGATTTTTCTAGTTAGGTGCCATGTGACTAATTAGGTCTAATTTAAGTGCCACATCATTTAGGCCTAACCTAGGTGCCATATGGTTTAACTTAGGCCCAACCTAGGTGTTAGGTGGCTTAGCCCACGCCTAATTTAAGTGTCATTGGGCTAGCCTATGCTTAACCTATGAGTTTCATGGCTTAGCTTAAATCTAGGTGCCACATGTCATCACTTAATTTATGTCTAAGTGGTTCAACTTCGGTGCCACATGGCCTAACTTAACATAGGCTAGTTAGCTTTAAATGACATGTGGTGAATGGATGTAAATTAAGATGGCATATGATGGTGACACATGGTTGTATAAATTGGCTACCAAATTAGCTGAATTGACCAATATAAATGCTAGTAAAACAAATTAAGTGAAAAAAAATATTGGTAAAAAATACTATTGGGTCAATTTGGACACATTGTCAATTTCAATAATCAAATTGGACATGTTCAAATTGACTTGTCCAAAATAACCAATTGATCAAGTTGATAAATGTGCAAAATGTGACCTTTTGTTATTAAAATTTAGTTGAAAAACCCATGATTTCTTGTAATCTTAGCAATTTGGCATAAACATCAATCGTGAAACCAATCCAAAAATGCAATCAATTTGGATGATCTTTCAAATTTTTTGGCACATATTTTTCAACATTCTCAAATCATCAACCTCAATTATTCTTCAAATTTCACAACACTTATGAAGGACAACAACCAACCAACATTTACCATAGTGACATCCCTCAATAGTACAAAAGTCAAGAAGAAACAAACATTAGTATTCATGTTGATCATCAAGGCCATAATAAGATAAAAATAACAAGGTCCATGTGGATGCCATGAACAATATCAACATTATTTAATTGAACAATGACAATAATTACACCAAGTTTTAGGAGAAGACCTTTAAGGTGCATTTGGAATATTTTAATGGCAAGGATAACAAAGCTTACAAGATGAAGAAAAATATGATGAGTTATACAATGTTTCACACCTTCATCAAGGATAAAATACAAATGTTCCCCCAATAATTCACATTTTTGAATCTTCATATGATGAATAGCTGATGTTGAATAGTCAAAATACAAATGAAGAATAGAAATGTTGTAATTTGTGTGAAGATAATAATAAATAGTTTTGTTGAGCTTACCATTTGAGCTAAGTGAATTCAATGCAACAATATAGTTGAAAACTTGACCATTTCAATTTCAAAAAGATTGCCATTTAAGCTCAATGAGTTCAATGCAACAATTCATTTGAAGGTTTGACCATTTTATATTACAATTTGAGCTAAGTGAATTCAATGCAACAATTCATCTGAATACTTGACCATTTTAACATTAATCAACATATCATTTGAGCTAGGTGAACTCAATACATCAATTCATTTAAAGATTTAACCATTTCAATTTCAATTAGCTTACCAATGGAACTAGGTGAATACAATGCAACAATTCATTTAAAGGTTTGACCATTTTGGTTTCAATGAGATTGCCATTTGAGCTAGCTAAATTCAAAGCAACAATTTGTACGAAAGCTTGACTATTTTAATTTTAATCATGTTGCCATTTGAGTTAAGTGAATCCAATGTAACAATTCATTTGAAGACTTAACCATTTCAATTTTAATCATATTGCAATTTATGTCAAGTGAAATCAATTCAACAATTCATATAAAGAAAAAAAATCAATTTAAGTCAGATAAATGTTTTCAACTTTCAATTCAACTCAAAAATAGTTTGTTCATTCTTTTCATGTTTATGTATTCCTTGAAAATGTCTAAAGAACTAATCATTGGTTAGATCTTAAAAATTCCTTACCTTCTCAAGTAAGGCACTTCATTAAATCTTGAATTTATTGTATTATTTCAATGTTGTCTTGTTGTACCTTGATGATTTTCATGTTCCAACTAAAACATTAAAACATTCACATTGACATCCCACCTATCCAAAATGAAATTATATAACATGCAACAAGTAACAACATCAAGTATGAAGATGATATGTAGATTATTTTTCAACAACAATTTTTTGAATGTCTTCTTTAATATGCCAAATGCATTTTCAACTACAATTTCCCCCATGAGAAATACTTGTTGTAAAACATTTAATAGATATAGCGTATTACATTTACATTTTGCTTATGGGGAATCATAAGCGAGGGTAGAAATGGACAATCCTTGTCCTCTAAAATGTAGGGGCAAATGCCACCTTGTGATCCATGCTCAAGGGTGAAAAGGCCATTGTAGGTTGCCTTTTGGTAAAAGCTAGAATGTTGAAGAATGTTGTAATTATTCATAGATTTTGGCAGTCCCACAAAAAATCTCAAAAATGTTTTTTATGATGAACAATTAGTTGCAAATATATGTTTTGAGCTTTGGACTTGTAGGAGTAGTTTGAAGCAAAAGGACCCTTGGACTTCTATGTCTAAATTTTTGTGTAGTCAATTGCCCCATGAACATTAAAGGATACCATATCAAGCTTTGAAGCTTGCCATGATTTAAGACATTTTTTCCACCTATAGCCAATGAATTTGGCTTCTAAACATAATGTTAACTATAGAAACAAAATCATAGAGGATCATGTTGACAAAAGACTTTTCAATCACAAACATTTCACTACATTAAAAATAATTAGGCCATGGGGAAGTTTGAAAAGAGAATAGGCAACTCAGATGCCAATGACAATAAATTTGTAATTGGTTTTTTTTTTTCCAATTAAAAGTCATAACGTTTCCATGATTTGCAAAATAACCTTCATGTTTGCTTGAAAATGTTTGACCCACCTTTTGATCATCATATTATGTATTATAAAATTTGAGTAACAAACAATACTTGCTCATCTTCATCATCATCAAGACTTTGAAATTGCAAAACATTTTGAATTGATGTAAGACCATGGTAGTCCTCTTGGCTTGGAACAACAACTTGTTGTTAGATAGCAAAAAATCTCCCATAGAATTCAAGGTTTTATTCTTGATTTCAAAGCAAAGAATTAGAAACTCTTGCAATTGCATGATGATTTGAAAAAATGGATTAGCAAACAAATCTCTACTAGCCTCATCACAACCAAGATGCAAAATGTGAGAAAAAGCAAAAACACAAACAAGATAGGAAAGAGAGAGAAAAAAAGATTGTTGTTGTAAGAACACCAAAGAATGTTGTTGCAAGAATATGCATTACAATGTTATAAAAGCTTGAAACACACCTAGACAAGACAAAGGAAGAAGAGACTGGCACTCATAGAAGATAGGTTTTTTGACAACAACTTTCAATTGTGAAAGCTTTTATAATGAGCATGGAAGGTAATAAGATATAACACCAAAAATGCCATTGCAAGAACATGCATTGCAATGTTGTAAAAGCTTGAAGCACACAAAGATAACACAAAGGAAAAAGAGATTGGCTCTTAGAGACAATGCTTTTTCTGACAACAACAACCTTCAACAATAGTGAGCATGGAGGGTAGTTAGACAAAACACCAAAAGCACCATTACAAGAACTTGGAGAAAAACCTTGCAATGTTACAAAAGCTTGAAGCTTTGAGAGATGAAGAAAAGAACCCTAACATGCCTTGTCAACAAATACTAACCTGACTTTTTTTTGTTGGAATTTTCATCACTAATTGTAAGTCTAAACGCACCTTAAGTTAAAAATCTTAATGATCTAGAGCTAAACTATAAATAATTCTTCAGCTACCTACAACATATAAAATATGTGAAGTGAGAATGGATGAGTTTGGTAAAGTGGTAATGGCCAAGATTCATGATTCCTTGTCATATTTGAAGGACCACAATGGGTTTTCAAGAATATGCATCCATGATGGGATGCTAAGATTGAGAGGGAGAGAGTGTTTGTGGGAAAGCACACAAATTGAGTGGCCTCATCTCTCCTGAGCCAGTGGTGGGCTCCTGACTTAGTCTGGCGGTTGAGGAGGGGGTTGAGAGTTGGGAACTATTATTATTGTCTCAAGTAGTAGTTCTTCCTTCCTTGGTGTTGGTTGTAGTTGGGGGGAGGGGACCTCCATAGTCACCATATGCCCTTTTTTGTCTCAAGTTTTGTGTCCTTGAGGTGTCAGTCATTTGCTGTTGGGTTCTACTTTTCATGCAGCAAACAAAAAAGGGTTGCTGAAAAGGTCAAATAAAAAGTAAACACTTTAGATGGGGGCAAAAGGGGATCAACAAGCCACAACAAGCAGGTTTCAAGGGAGGGGGGGTGGTCAAGTTAGAGGTTGGGTTTGGGGTACTCAATGGCTCATCACAACTTATCCATGGCTATCCATATGATGATGATGACAATCAAGAGAATACCCATATCCTCCTCCTCCTCCTCCTCTTCCTCCTCCTTAAGTGCATTTCTGAAACCTTCTCATAACTTTCAGAACCTTGGGTGTTGTTTACTGTTTCCAAGAAATCTCATCCTTTTCCATCCATGTCACAACTCTCAAGTGTTGGGTGGATTTGTAATCAAATCCTATTCATGGATATGAGTAGAATGGAGTCACTATTTTTTTTGGGGGGGCTAATTTTGTGATGTAACCAAAGTGGCAATGATCCATCCAAAGAAAACAATTAGCCCAATTTGGTTACAAGCTAAATATGCAAAGAATAAAATTTAAACATCTTTCTATATTTTTTGGCTACCTACTAGAAAACCATGTATAGTTCTGTCTGAAGATTTTTTCTTAAATTTTGGTTGAATTAAAAAATCAAAAAAAAAAATTGATTTTAGCATTTTTACTTTTTGATACCAAATTTTTGCTATATATTATAGTCAGGATTTTTTTTGTAAAAAAAGGCTGATTGGAGTTGGACTCAATTTCTAACTAAGATTTCAAATAGAAGTAAAATACCTTACACTAAGGTCAGTTTCGTCATTAAATAATCCTCAAAATAGTGAAATGAAATTTTGTGAAAATATGAAGTTGAAAATCATCATAATTATCATAGGCTACAACACTTTGAATAATTTCACTACTCTTTTTCACAATATTATAGTAGTTGATTGAAAATATATATGTAATTTGAAAATTAAAAAAACAAATTCATTTTTTGAAAAAAAAATATATATATATTGTTTTGTCAATGTGGAAACTGACCCTAGTTTACGGTAGTTGTAAAATGATGCCTGCAATCTCTTTTTAGTCTTTAAAAAAAAAAACACTCTCTTCTCACTCACTTTTTTCCCCTTATAAAAAAGAGTTGCTGGCTTTAATGATGACAAGCAAACACTTTCCAATTTTTTAACTATACAATTCTTTCCAACCCATTCTTTCCTAAAAGTGTGTGCAGCATGGGGTGGGTTAGTTGGCTTATGCCAAATAAAATAAAATAAAATAATTTAAAAATTATACATATAATTTTAATATTTTAATATCCTAAAATAAGAATTTAACTTTGCATCATATCTGCTGTACCTCCCTACCCAATTAGGTTGAAATTAAATCAAATGGAAAGTGCCTAATAATTTGTTGGTCTATGGTGCCTGATTCTCAACAATTATGATTGAAAATTGCAAAATTTCTCAAGAATTTTGCTTTTAAAAAAAAAACCTTAATAAATTACAATTATTTCCAAGCATAAACAACTCATGAATAGGTAGGTAGTGCATCAAAAAAACATGAATTCTGAAACATTATATCTCTTGCAAGAAATAATGCCATGTGAGTGAGCAAATGGGTTACTTAAGCTTCATTGTTATTAGTGTTCTAAAGGTGCCTTCACACTTGGTGTTAGGGGCTTTAATGTTGAATCCCCTAATGTCATGCTAGTCATTTAAGGACTTAAACCTACTTACCATGAAGATTTTATGTTAAGCTCAACATTCACTTACCATTAAGTTATCACCCATTTAACATTGCATGCCACCTAGGATGATGCCACCTAGATTTTTATTTAACAACCTAACATCAAATGTGAACGCACTTTAAGGTGTTTAGTCTTCTTAGTGTACCCTGAAACTCCAAGTTGCATGTGTTGATCTCACCCCCACATCAATCAATTAGGCTAATTTATTTTTTTAATATAAAAACTTAGATGCTTGAAATTCAAAACCCATTTGCCTAATAGACTTTTGGAATTATTGGATAAATATTAAACAACCAAGTGCTGAACTTGGTAGGTAGGTATGGGTATGCACCACCCAATACACTCTCTCTTAATATACTAGCCTACATATAGTAAGCATCCCAACTGCAATTAGTTGTGCACAAATGCCAAAAACTCCATTACTATACATAGCAAGCTTCGAATTCCCATTGCCTTTAGTTAACTAAACACCATTTCTATATTAAAAAGGACTAGGGCTCCTTGTTGTTGTGCACAACCTTTTATGCATTCACCCTATTCACATGTCATCATAAAATTTCATTGATCTTACTCTCCATTATCATAATAATAAAAATATTCTATAAGATAATGGATAGTTAAAGAGGAGGGGAGGGGAGGGGAAGGGAAGGGGGACATTCCATCTAGCATCTATAGCATGCATGTGTATATATGTGTATTATATGTGTATTCCATGCATTTATAATTCCGTATACATGGCAAAAGGTCTAAGAGTTGGAAGTTTAAGAAAGTGGGAAAAAATGGATAATTAGTAATAAATCAACCCTTCTAGCAACATACATCCCTAAACATTGAGCACATTGTCCTTTTTTTCTTCTTGGTTTAGTGTTAGTTATGTACATATTTTCTACCACTTACATGAATGCAAACAATTGAACAAGAAGCAACAAGAATAAGAAAGAAATATAGGTTGTTTGTATAATGTCAATAACATGAAGATCAAGCATAGAGGTTACAAGCACTTCATCCTTCAAAGGATCAATAATTTATTTTCATCATTGTTTTCTCATGCCACCTAACAAAATGCATGCACCAAATTAGTCTTTGATCTAAATACAATGTAAATTACATGAGGGCAATATCATTGTCTTTACATGCAATTATTTCAATTAAAAGTGCAAACCCATATCATAATCAAAGCATTGGATTAAGGTAATCGAAATGAAAAAAGGAAAGATGATTAAATTATTTTAGTATAATGCATACAAGTTTGTCCAATAGGATTTTATGCATCTTTTAATAATCATTTCCAATCTAGTTAATTCATGTATATGTTGGTGTTTATTAATGAATATTTATTTTAAAACTATCATTTAAAAACCAAAGATCATGAAAGGTGTTGCAAAAATTAATGATATTTGTTACTAAACTTGTCATAAAATATCATCCCCAATATAAAATTATAAAACTCTTGAACATATTGATAAATTTTATTTCATCCACATTAATTTCCAAATAGTGTGCCTTTTAAAGCTTCCATATTCTCTAGAATTACCCTATTTGGAGAATGAAATATATTGAAACACCTTTAAACCAAAAAATCATCAAACTTCAATAAAATTGTCACCATAATAGACACTAGAAATCATTAATCTTACCAAAATTGTCACCATGATAACGCACCAAATTTCACCAAAATTGTCACAAAAATAATGCTTCTAAAAAGTCCAAAGATTCGGACATCCAAAGATAGAGTTATTGCGGGTTCCCCTTTGCCCCATACATATATGGTGGAAGAACTATGACTTTGGGCAAAAGATATGGGTTTAAAGTGATGCCACTACAAACACCTTGAGGACTATAATGAGAAACTAACTTCAAAACAATCTCATCCCCCTTCCCTCATATGGTGCAAGTTACTTCTAGACCTATATGACACATGTCCTTCATGTATTTGCTTAAAGGCATGGCCCAACAAAGATCTCTTTTCACATTACAACTTTGTGAATATATCACAATCTTGAAGCACTCCGTAATTCCATCCATAAGGGGTAAGCTATCTAAAGCTTATTAATGTATTGTAGACCAAGTGATTGCATAGTCCTTGCCTAAAGGCTTGACCCAACAAATTTCATCTTGATGCACTTGACAAATTGCAAACATTTAAAATCACAACATAGCTCAACAAAGAGCTCAACCTAAGATGATATTCTTCATGGAGTTGAATGAAGATGTCTATAATGACATAAAAAGTACAACATGCAAAGAACTATGGTAATGAAAAGAGGAGTGAATATAAAATATACAAGAATTAATGATTGGTTGCAAAAGAATAAACGTAAACGAAACATGAAGAGAATATAGGGTGGAAAAATTTCTCACTTTGGTTGCACCATAAATATTGAACTCAACACCAATTTTCTCTTGCCCAAGCCTATTCTATATTAGGTTTCCTACCTAGGATACATTATCAATGGATAATGCAAATGCTAATTTTGAGACCTAGAATTATGTTAAGGTTTCCACAAGTGGAACTCTTTGAGTAAACCATTGTGAAGGTCTACAAAAAAATGTTTAAAAACTCATATCATTTTAATGCTTACCAAAATGTTGTGGACAAAGCAACTTGAATAAGAAATTATTTCAAACATAAAATAGAAGTAGGGAACTCAAACATTTGCATAAATGTAGTTCAAATTATCAATATTCATCAATCCACTTTTTCAATTTTGTATATTTGCAAATCACTCTATCATAACAAATTTTTGAATCTTACAAAATACATGGCATATAGGTGTTTATAGTGTTTAACGATCCTAAAGTTCAATTGTTCATATTCATATGGAACAATTTGAAAAATTATTTTTCAAACCTTCTATTTCAATAATATATTGAATATTGATGAAATTCATATCCTTGATGTTGTAACTTTGTTTTGTATAATGCCTTCATTGTAGCATCCATGTGTGGTGATCCTAACCATGTTGTTTATTCATAAATGTTCTTTCATCATTTTTTAATAATAATAATATTTCATTCCAACATTGATTTTCATTATATGATTTTTTATGCATATGATTATTTGGACTTTTTGTTTTCAAACCTTAATATATCATATACAGAATCATCAAACCTTAATTTTGCACAATCATTGAAGATGGGTTGTTGTGGAATTGTGTGAGCTCCAATGGACCTCCCACCAATTCCATAATATGGTGGTCACAAATTGTCAAGAACCTAATGATCACAATGACATTCATGGTGTCGATGCATTGTCATGTCTCAAGAGTGCGCTTCAATTTTGCCCATTGCATTGTTCTTTTTTATTGGTCAATTGTTTAGCCATGTGGTAACAAAGATGCCACTTTTTAAAAAGAGTCCCAAAACAAAATTGTTTACACCCAAAAGAAAATTTGAAAAAAAAAAAAAAAACTAATAAAAGGATGGGAGGGAAACTTGAGCTTATGGCACCTTTTGATTACATGAAACTATGTTCTACACATGTTTATTTATGATTGAGGTTTTTTGGTTATTATCCTTTAAAATATTGAATTATTATTTTTCAAATAGGCCAATATAACTATAATGTTGGTATTGTCTCACCTCATAGCAAACTAATAGGGTCCTTGTTACTAGTGTTGATACTAAACCCATCCTTATATACATACCAACATTGGTAACAACTATTAACCATCCAATGACTTTGGGTTTCCAATCCACAATAATTAGAGTCAACTTAATTATTAGCTAAAGAATGACCTAATGTTTTTTTTAAGTGTGAGAATTTAATAACATACATGAACTTTCTAAGTCTTCAAGTTAACAAGCTTGTCCATAAACCCTAAACCTTCATAACCTTTTGAATAGGTGTAGCTAAATATAAAGTCACTTGAGATGGAGCCCTTTGTTTAAGAAAATGAAAAAGAAAGGTCAAAATATTGTATTCCTTGTCCACTTCATGTGTTGTAGAAGTGGGCTTTCTTTTCTTGTTGTTTAAAGATGCAAACTTTTTTTTCCCTAACATCACTAGACTAAATTTTATAAAAAAAATTCTTGCTTTTCATTAAAACTTTGTCACATGGAAGATCTACAACATGTTTTTCCAATATCAACTCAAAGTCCAAACTTAGAAAACAATTTCTTGCACATTATAATATTATTAAGCATGTGACATCTTTAAATGGATGTGACATGTGATGTAATAATATAGAGTCATCGCTAAATATTATTAACAACAGATGTTGCATCTTTGAATGGATACCTCCCTTGCTACTTTCTTCTTAAATTTCTAAAGAAAAGACCCCACCCATAAGGTAAATTGTTTCACATGACAAAGAGTGATGAGAATAGGATTTCCATCAACCTATTGCTATTTACATTACAATTGATATTACATCTTTGTATGCTTATCTCCCAAAAAAATAGAGAAACACACCCACCCAAAGATATAGGTGATCATTGGTGGAATGAGTTAATGGCCACCACCTAGTTTTCATGGAGTGATGTTATTTATCTATTAAAATAGATGTAAGCTTTCAAGATTCTCAATGCAAACTTTCACTAACTCCCATACTAATATAAAAACTTGAGCATTAAGTACCCAATATGCAATTAACTTAAACTTCCAATTAAGTTTCCATTCATACTAATCATATAACTTGAACAAAAGTAGGCACAAACCATATGTTGAAGACCATCAAGTTTGTGTAATCAATGTTGTTTGGCTTTGTACATGACCAACTTTCTTAGGGTGAGTCTTCTCTAGAAGAATTTGAAAATGTCTTCCCCTATCGCATGCTTAACACTATAAAAATTTAATAGTGATGAATTTGTTTTTGCCCTCAAACATCACCTACTTTCTCAACTAGATGCTTGTTTATAATGGGATAAGAATGTTGTTCCAAGTTGTATGCTCATGACCATCATTTGGACCATATAATATTGAACCAAAAGAAGAAAAAAAAAAGCAATTAGTGGGTGGGTGTGTGAGTTGTGGTGGGGTTAGGGTTTCAATTTACAACATTATTTTGAAAAACTTCATTTCAATGACAATAAATATAATATTGAACACATAACATGACATCCCCACATTAGTTTCATTGGCTCATGGGAACGGGTGGAAACCAATGTCAAACACTATTCAAAATATTGCATTTTTATTTTCAACACAAACAATTATGGGGGAAAAGAACGAGTATATTGGCGAGTTTTCAAAAAAATCCAAAAGTAAGGTAGTTATGAACAAGACTCATATGCCTCATGCCTAAGAAGAAAGATGAAACCCTATAGATCTGCAAATTTAAAAATAAATAAGATAAATGAAATCACACCAACATTAAACACATACATATTTGGTTTTAATCTATTTGAAATAAATATCTAAAACCTTAAACCCTAAACCCTACACAACTTCCTTTCGCAAAAAATCCATGCAAATTACAAGGAAAAAAAAAAAACTAAGAATTCTTCTCTCTACTTCATAGGGTTACAAAACAAACATTTTTTTTCCCCCTTCTAGAGTTGTTTTAAGTTTTCACAAAGAGTCCAAGGTCTAAACGATGTCAATGACAAGTCACAAGGTGTTGTGTTTTTTGGAAGAGGTCCTTATGCTAAATCATCATTTACGCTAATGCAAAAATGGAACAAAAAATTATGTTAATACAAATTTAAAAAATTGCTTTGGGTTGTGGCTATGCACAACTCACGTGTTTGGTTCCTAGCCACTTTCAAGTTTATCTCTCCATTGTCCCTTCCTTCAACCCATCCTCCTTCACACCACACAAGACAAGAAAGGAACAAAAAGAAAGGCTAATTTGTAGTCAGTTCCTAGAGAACTGCCACACTCAAGTTGTCGGCCTCTTTTTTTCTTCCTTCGCAACTGATCTCGTATACAAAAGACATGAAAACTTGCAGTTGAAGTTTTGTTGCTATTTTGATGATGATGAAAAGTGAAAAGAAAAACAAAAGTGTAGAGATATTAGAATTTGCAACAACTCTAGAGTAAGAAGGAATTTTTTTAAAAAAATTTAGAAAATCATAACATTTTGTCAAAAAAATGCTGAAAATACATTTAAAAATCATTAAAAAATATTGGGTGGAATTTTGAATACAAATTTTCATACCTCTAATGCTTGCTTGCCTACTATTTTCATGAACATGAATGATTTCAACTTCTTATTTACTTCTTATTTTTGCTTCTTTGATTATTCCAATTTTTTTTTTTAAAAATTCAATTTTGTGATTCAAACCATTCAACGACATCCTTATCCGAATATGTCATCATTTTCATATGGTTATTATATATAGATGGTATTTATGTAAAATAAAATAAAATTGGGTGATTTTTTAAAAAAATCATATTCTTAATGAATATAATATTAATAGTGGGTTTTAATTTGTGAAATCTTTTATGATTGTTGTGTTTTTGTATGCTTGAACTCTTATCTGGATTTAGTTTTTTCCTTGGGAATTGTAAATTGCAGGAGACTGCCCAAAAAGACATTTAAAATAAAATTTAAAAAAAAAAAAATTGTTGCAGGAGACCAGGTATTAAGGGTCAGTTCTCAAATATCCAAAAAAAATAAAATCAGAATAAATTGATAACCAAGGGACATTACTTTAACATTGGGAACCGGC
>Ga0116229_10003020_pt1 | contig 27618 bp, 24 predicted proteins | sample S1TSphgellanicum_3_FD_87313 | JGI IMG/M metagenome (GOLD analysis project Ga0116229, IMG submission 87313) | Host-associated microbial communities from peat moss isolated from Minnesota, USA - S1T2_Fc - Sphagnum magellanicum MG | ecosystem: Host-associated > Plants > Peat moss > Unclassified...
AACGCCACCTACGTTGCGGTGATTGGCCACGCCCCTGGTCAACTGCAGAACGCGCCAGCTCTGCCGGGCTTGCCGGCGAGCATCGAGGCGGCGTTCGACATGGCCGAAGACAACAATCCTGCGCTCTCCCAAGCCAAAAGGAACGCCCTGGCTGCAGCCGCCCGGGTCAAACAGGCCGAGGCGGCCGGTCGGCCGACGATCACCCTGCAGGCCAGCTTCGGGTCTGACGGAGCGCTCGTGCCCGCCTATGCCCGGCAATACGAGCGGACCGTTCAGGGCTCGGCGGTGATCAATCAGCCGATTTTTGCAGGCGGCCAGATCGCCTCCGGCGTGAGGCAGGCCAAGGCCGAGGAGAATGCCCAAAGGATCGGCATCGAGGTCGTAAGGCGCAACACCATCCAGGCGACAAGTCAGGCCTGGAGTCAGATGTTGGCCAGCCAGCAGGACCTCGACGTGCGCGCGGCGGAGGTCGTGGCCGCCGAAGCCACCCTCGAAGGACAACGCCAGGAATATCGTATTGGCCAACGCAGCACGCTCGAAGTGCTGGTGGCCGAACAAACGCTGCGCGACACCCGCCTCGCCGCCATTAACGCCCGCTATCAGCTCTATATCGCTCAGACTGACCTTCTCAACGCCGTCGGTCGGCTCGAGATTCGATATCTCGCGCCCGAAGCCCCGATCTATGATCCGGCCAAGCCCTACCGGGCGGTCAAGGACCGGGGCGGCACGCCTTGGGACGCTCCCCTCCGCGCGCTCGACGGCGCCTTCCCCTGACGGGAGGGTTGCAGCCTTCTCGCCGGCGCCCGCCACGGAACGAGGCCCTCAATCCAGATCTCGACGATGGGCGCGTAGGGCGGCCGCGGCCGTCCTCCTCGCCGACGCGGCGGAGCCGCCGAGGCTTAAGCCATCAGTAGGAGCCTGACCGGGTCAGAACGGCGGGAATGGTGCGCACCAGGATCCAAAGGTCCATCGTCAGGCTTTTCTTACGACTATAAAGGACGTCCATCGCCACACGCCGCCGATAGAGGGTGTCGCTACGGCCGCTCACCTGCCAGAGCCCGGTAATCCCTGGCGGGACCCTGCAATAGGCGGCGAACCTTCGGCCATAACGGCTGCGCTCGCGCTGGACGATCGGACGTGGGCCGACGAGGCTCATTTCGCCGCGAAGCACGTTGATAAGCTGAGGTATCTCATCCAGGCTTGAGCGGCGAAGGAACAGGCCGAGCGGCGTTATGCGCGGGTCCTTCCTGAGCTTTTGGGTCAGCTCCCATTCGCTCCGCGCCGCTTCATCAGACGCCAGCAAAATCTCCAGGCGGCGATCAGCGTCAACCGTCATGCTGCGCAGTTTCAGGCAGTTGAAGAGCCGACCCCCTTGCCCGATCCGGCGCTGCGAGAACACGGCCGGTCCGCCGTCCTGAAGCCGTATGAGGGCCGCCAGCACCAGGATCAGCGGCATCAGGAACACGAGCGCAGCCAGAGAGACGACGACGTCGAGCACGCGGATGGCGAGGGGTATCGAGCTTTTCCAGGTCGCTGGGGGCGCACCTGGCTGGGCTTCCTGGATTTCCACGATTGTCATCGCACCTGCCTGTCGAAACCTAAACCACAACACCCGCCCGACTAAGCCGACAGGCGTACGATAGGCGACTCAGGGGATAGAGCTATAGTGATCCCCTGCGTCGGGCTCCAGTCCATTTCGGCGCCGCAAACGCTGGCGCGGCGCCCGTATCTTGGCCACCCTTCTGCTGAATTCCGCCCCTTAGGCCGACCTGAGGTCAGAGGCGGCGGCGTGTGCGCCGCTGCGCGCGGCGCTTGCGCCCCTCGGCGCCGGCCTGTAGGGCCGAGCATAGCCGTATCGAGGTTTGAACCCGAGGCGGACGCTGAGGAGGGCCTATGCGGGTCGCGATGATCGGGGCAGGCTATGTGGGCCTGGTGTCGGGCGCCTGTTTTGCCGACTTTGGCCATGTGGTCACCTGTGTCGACAAGGACGCCGATAAGGTCAACGGACTGCTCAAAGGGGTCATGCCCATCTACGAGCCTGGCCTGGATCGGCTGGTGGCTGAGAACGTCGCACAGCAGCGCCTGTTCTTCACCACCGACACCGAAGAGGCTGTGAGCAAGGCCGACGCCGTCTTCATCGCCGTAGGCACGCCGTCTCGGCGCGGCGATGGACATGCCGACCTTTCCTTCGTCTACGCGGCGGCTGAAGACATCGCTCGAACCCTGAGCGGCTTCACTGTGGTTGTGACCAAATCCACCGTTCCGGTCGGCACAGGGGATGAGGTGGAGGCGATCCTTCGACGATCGCGTCCCGATGCGGACTTCGCCGTCGTCTCCAATCCCGAATTCCTGCGGGAAGGGGCGGCCATTCAGGACTTCAAGCGCCCAGATAGGGTCGTCTTGGGCACTCAAGACGAGCGCGCCCAGGCGGTCATGCGTGAACTCTACCGCCCGCTGTTCTTGAACGAGACGCCGATTCTGATCACAGATCGGCGGACCTCAGAGCTGATCAAATACGCCGCAAACGCCTTCCTGGCGATGAAGATCACCTTCATCAACGAGATGGCTGACCTCTGCGAGAAACTTGGCGGCAACGTCCAGCAGGTCGCCCGCGGGATCGGGCTCGACCAGCGCATCGGCACCAAGTTCCTTCATGCCGGCCCAGGCTATGGAGGGTCATGCTTCCCAAAAGACACCCTTGCTCTGGTCCGGATCGCTCAGGCGGCCGGCGCCCCGACGCGCCTGATCGAGGCGACGGTTCAAGTCAACGAGGCGCGCAAGACGTCCATGGTCGAAAAAATTTCGTCCGCGCTGTCTGACGATGTCTCCGGCAAGACCATCGGCGTCCTCGGTCTAACCTTCAAGCCAAACACCGATGACATGCGCGATGCGCCCTCCCTCGTGATTATACCCGAGCTTGTCGCGCGCGGCGCGCACATCCAGGCGTTTGACCCGGAGGACCACGAAGCGCGCCGACTGTTTAGCGAAGGCGTGAGCTTCGCCGACGGCCCCTACGCGGCCGCCGAAGATGCGGACGCATTGGTGATCCTGACCGAATGGGACCAGTTCCGCGCCCTCGATCTGGAAAAACTAAAGGGCCTTATGCGCCGGCCCCTCGTGATAGACCTCAGAAATATATACCGGCCCGAAGAGTTCTCGCGCAGAGGATTCGACTATGTCTCGGTGGGTCGCTCCGTCAGCCGAACCCCAATTCGGTGAATTAGCTTTACCTTCAGCGAGATGGCGTTCTTATGCCATCGCTAGCGCTCGTCTGAGGAACTTAGGTGCCCACACCTGATCTTGAACCTGAGGCATCTATTGTCATACCGGCCTATAATGCCGAGGCCCATCTGGTTTCGGCGGTAAAGTCAGCTTTAAGCCAGACACTGCAGCGTATCGAAGTCATCATCATTGACGACGCCTCTGAAGACGGCACCCTAAACATCGCGCAAGCGCTCGCCAGCGAGGACGCTCGGGTAAAGGTGATCGCCAATCCCGTCCGTCTTGGTCCAGCGGGCGGTCGCAACGCGGGCCTAGACCAGGCGCGCGGGCGCTGGATCGCCCTTCTGGATGCGGACGATCATTATCAGCCCGAGCGCCTGGAGGCGATGATTTCGGAGGCCGAGAGGCGGGGGTGTGATTTTCTCGCCGACGATCTTTTGTTGTGCGACGTCAAGGGTGGACAGGAGACGCGCGCGTTCGATCCGGATGTGATGGAACGACAGGAGCCGCTCAGCCTGCTCGATCTCGTAACGATGGACGCATTCCCAAAGAACTTCACCCGCTCAATCGGTTTCTGTAAGCCGATATTTCGCAGAGACTTCATTCGCGACAAAGGCCTTAAGTACGACCTGCGCGCCTTTGTCGGCCAGGATTTTGTGTTCTACTTCAAAGCGATCGCTGCAGACGCGCGCTTCTGCCTGATGCCGCAGGCGTTTTATCGATTCACCGTTGGTCACGCCTCGCACTCCACGGGCCTCGGCGCGCTGACGCGGGTCGCCGAAACCCACGCGCGCCTTCTCGAAGAAGAGGCCTGGCGCAAGGGGGCGGTGTTGAAGGCTCTGCGTCAACGCCAAGCCTCGATCCATTTTGAGATCTTTCGCGTCCACCTCCGCCGGCATGCGCCCCTGGAAGCGATCAAGACCCTGACCAAAGTCCAGGCCAGTTTTTTTCTTGTAAGATTTACGGCCTCGCTTCGCCGCCGCCTGGGGTCTGCGCTGGGCTTCGGCTCCCATGGCCAGACGAGGGCTGGAGCGCGCGAGAATGGGGCGAACAGGGGCCTTAGTCCCCCGCAGGCCGGGTCAGCGCCGACGCCTGCGATGAACGGTGCAGGGGGATCTGAGGCTCTGCGGCCAGACGGCCGAACGAGACCTCAGTAAGATCCGTCTCGAAGCAGGACGGCAGGGATGGTTCGCAACAGCACGATAAGGTCGAGCTTGAAGGATTTGTGGCGCGCATAGAAGGTGTCCATCGCCACGCGCCGGCGATAGCTGACGTTATTGCGGCCCCCGACCTGCCAAAGCCCGGTGATGCCCGGACGGACCCCGCAGTAGTGGCGGAAATGGCGTCCATAGCGATTGATCTCAGCCGGTACGATCGGGCGTGGTCCGACCAAACTCATCTCGCCGCGAAGGACGTTCAGGAGCTGGGGCAGCTCATCAAGGCTTGATTTGCGCAAAAATAGGCCAAGTTTGGTGATCCGCGGATCCTTGCGCAGTTTGTGATCGCGCTCCCACTCCTCACGCGCGGCGCGTTCGCTTTCCAGGAGGGCCTGCAGCCGGGCGTCCGAATCGACGACCATGGTGCGTAACTTGAGGCAATAGAACAGCCGGCCGCCGCGGCCGACCCGGGCCTGACGATAGATCGCCGGCCCCCCGTCCTGCAGCCGGATCACCGCCGAGAAGGTCAACATCAGGGGCGACAGAAACAAGAGCGCCGCGCCGGCCACAAGGATGTCGAGGACCCGGGACAGGCGAAACTCCTTATCCTCCTCCACCGGAGCGAAGTTTGGAGGATTATTGATGGTGATCCCATTTAGAGACACGTGACGATCCCAATCCCGCTGGCCTGGCTTGTCCGCTGCAACCGGCGGGCCAGAACGAGCCCCTGGCCGGCGCGTCCGACGCTGCAAAGTGGTGGGCTACCTTAGGGAGGGTCCTTCAAATCCCGGCCACGTTTTGATGACAATCCATCCAGGGTGCGCGCCCGGGCCCAGCTCAGGGCGCGGGGCGGGCGTTTCCACCGCGCCGGCCCCGGGCGGGCGGGCCCAACACGGGGCGGACCTGAGGCGGAGCGGGCGGACCTTAGCCCCTGACGCCTAAACGTCCTTTGGCGATTTATGGCGTGATCGCGAACGGGGCCACACGCGCTCAGCGGATACGCCGCTCGATCCGGCGCAGCCCTTTGCGGGGTTCGCCTGGTTTGATCCGGGCCGCCCCCATCATGATTTCGGTGGCGCTCTCGGGGCGCGATCTCTGCGTCCAGTCCCAGATCCAACCCAAGCGCCGCATCTGAAGGCGCTGGGTGAGCCGGCGCGGACGACCAACGCCGGCGGATGCGGGCGCCTTCGCCTGAGCGTCCCGAGCCAGGACAGGGGCCCAGACCTTGGCGGCGAAGAAGGCGGCCAAGGCGGCGAAGAGGCCAAGGGCGAGCAGGACAAAAGACAAGGGCGATCCGCCTGCAGGAAGGGTCAAGTGCAAGACGCTGGCCGTCGCCAGGACTGTCATGGTGAGCGCGGCCGCGGCCAGGGCGCGCCAGGGCGAGCCCGGTTCGAACCGGCTCGCCGCCGCTGGAAGCAGGCACAAGACGACCAAGGGGCCTAAGAACCCGCCTTGGAGGGCCGCACCGGCGACACCGGCGACGCTCCAGACGAAAAACCACGGAGCAAGAAGCCCGGGGCGACGCCCTGAGACCTCGGCCGTCCGGCGCGGCAGGAACCCCCAGACCGGCCCGGCGAGGGCGACAATGACAAGGGGAAGGATGGCGCTGAGGGCGAGGCGATCAAGGGCGACCAGAACCAGAGCGAGGGCGGCGAGGATGATCAGACACCAGCCTATGCCGAGGATCCGCCGCGTCGGGCCGCCCGGATGAACGGCGACGCCTCCCCTGCCCGCTTTACGCTCCATAACCCACCTTGACTTTAGACCGTGACGTTGTGGGATGACCCGGCCGAAGCGAGCGCCCTTGGCCGGTCATCGCGCCGGGGTCCCTGCATGAAACGCGCCGCATCGCGTTTGCTCAAAAGCTGGAGTCCAGTTGGCAAAGCGGCCGGAAACTATTCGCTAACCACGGTCTTTTTCGAAGACTTAAACGTGAAGTGCGAGCTTGCTCGAGAAGGAGCGATCGCATGGCCCGAGCGTCCAGTCTGAGTTATGACGATGTAGAGAGCGATATCGATCCTTTCGCCCCTGCACGGACTTTTCATGAGAGCATGAGTGCAGTGGAGCCGCTCTCCCCGACCGGTCAGCGGATTATTCACCAGGCTAACCCGGGAGCGGAGGCGATATTTTCCCAGCATGCGCGCATCAACGCGGCGTTCGCTGAATTTCCTGAGCCTGAAATCCAGCCCTACCCCCCCGCCCTGCGCCTCGCGATCGTTCTCGGCGGCGCTGTCATGACTTGGGGCGCGCTATTTTGGGGCGCTCGCGCTCTTTTGAAAGCCTGAGCGCGCGCGCCGAGACCTCGCCGATGTGAGCCCTGCGGATCAGCGGGGGATCGTCGAGATATGATCCTGACCCCCTCTCCGCCTAGCCTGTTTTGACGTGAGGATCAGTCCGCCGCTTGCTCACGTGCGCCCCCATCCGTGAGACGGGCGGACAAGGGGCCGCGCCTTTAAGGCGGGCAAGCCTGCGACGAAGCCAGGCGAGTCGAGCCTTTTGTCAGCGCCGGTAGAGCGTAGGTGTAAGGCGCGTTTACCGAATATACTTTTCCGCACTCTATGAATAATGATGATCCTTCATCAATAATCATTATCCGTCAGGTTCGCTGGCCTGGTGTTCGGGGACGACATGGAGACCTTGACCTTTCAGGACCTCTCGCGTGCGAGCGGTGGAGGGCGTGTTCGCGAGATTGACGCCCTGCGCGCCATCGCGATGACCGTCGTTGTCGCAGAACACGCCAAGCTGTTCTCCGCCGGATGGATGGGGGTTTGGCTGTTCTATGTGATTTCAGGCTTCGTCGTGACCGGCTCGGTGGTCGGGCGGCCCGCGGAGGGACGCCAGTGGAGCGACCTCGCCGCTTTTTATGTCCGGCGCGCCGCGCGCATCTGGCCCATCTATTTTCTGATGATCGCGGTTGCAGTCATCCTCTCCCTCGCCCTCCAGCACGCTGCACCCTGGCCGGCGATCGCCTCCCTGATCGGATTTTACAACAACTTCGCCCTGGCGATCGGCTTTGGCGAGACTCCAGCCTTCAACACCGGACACCTTTGGACCATTTCTGTCGAAATGCAGTTCTATCTGCTCTACGGGGTCGTCCTCGTCCTTGGCGGGCGGCGGATCGCCAGCATGGTTTCGGTGGCGCTGTTGATCCTCTGCCCTTTGGGCCGACTGGCGCTTTCCCTGCATATGGCGCATCTCGGCACGCCGCCGCTCTCAGCCGCATTCGACATTTATTCGTTTTCGCTGCTGCACTTTGACGCCTTCGCCGCCGGCTCGCTTTTGGCCCTGCACCAGGCCGCTTTAACCCGCCGCACCGCGATTGTTCTGTTCGCCCTTGGAAGTGTGCTGTTTGCGGCGTATGGCGCCGCCTACGTCGGCGTGAACCTGAGGCTAGGCGCTCATGGCTTTGGCGCCTTGCGGAACGTCTATTCGGGCATCCTCTACGGCCAGTTTCGCGAAGTCTTTCTCTATGACGCGGTGTTTGTTCTGGCCGCAGGCGTCATCGCCTTGATCCGCACGGACGTGGTGAAGTCACGCCTCCTCGCCTCTCCCATCCTCCATCGCGTCGGGGAGATTTCCTATGGGGCCTATGTCTACCACCTTCCGTCCTTGACCTTGGCGGGCTGGTGCGTGGAGGGCCTGCTTCATCAGTCGGGCGGGGGCCTGCGTTTCATCCAAAGGGGCGTCGTTTTCTTCATCGCCCTTATGCTCGCCATCGTGCTGGCGGAACTTTCCTACCGCTTTCTCGAGACGCCGATTATTCGCGCCGCGAACCGGGCCGTAAAACGCCCGGCTTCCGGGGGCTGGAGCGTCTTGAAGGGCGCGGTCTGACCGCCAGCCCTGTCCCTTTCGAGGCTTGCACCGCGTGATCCAGACGGCCCTTACTGCGTCGAAGCTCTAGGCCTCTTTTGTGGTAGCCTCGCCTCGGCTGCGTTAGACATCGCCCTTATGGATGGACCCAAAGGGGTTCATTGGTCCGCGATCAAAAGGCCTTCCAGGCGAAAAGCCGGGTTCATTTTTCTGTGAATTTTGCCGGTTCAGCATCCAGGGCGTGGCTGATGGCGACAAGATGAGCCTCTTTGGGCTTCAGAGTGAGTAGTTCAGTGGAAAACGTCGTCATCGTTGATACCGCCCTCTCTACCGACAACCTCGGCGACGAGGTCATCATGGATGCGGTCAACAGTGCTGTTGGGTCGCTCTTTCCCGAAGCCTTTATCTCACGGGTCCCAAGCCATGAAGCTCTGTCAGGACGCACGCGGCAGCTCATCTATCAAGCCGACTGGTGCTTTCTGGGAGGAAGCAACCTTTTGTCTTCCAATCTCCGGCCCCTCGGACTCTGGCGGGTCACGCCCCGGGACGCGGCCGTTTTCAAATCGACGCGGACAGTCGCGCTCGGCGTCGGATGGAACGACTATCTGCCCCCCGCGACCAGAAGGACGCGAAAGCTCTTGACCGATATCCTCTCTCCAGCCCTCAAGCACTCTGTTCGCGACGGCTATACGGAGGGCCATCTCAGACAAATCGGGGTTCAGGTGCTGAATACATCCTGTCCAACGATCTGGCCGCTGACCGAGGAACACTGCATCACAATACCGAAGACCAAGGCCGACGCCGCTGTTGTCACCATCACAGCATGGCGTTCGAACCCGGTCGCGGATAAACGCCTTGTTGAAACCCTCTGTCGCCACTACCGGAAGGTCTATTTTTATCCACAGCAGTTCGATGATGTCGAATACTTCGAAAAGTTCGGATTTCAGAATATCGCGTTCGCTGCAACCACGCACAGGTCCTACATAAATTTTCTGGAAAACGAAGACGTCGATGTGGTGGGCACTCGGCTCCACGGCGGCATCCTCGCCTTGCAGCGCCGGCGCCGCTCGCTGATCCTCGCCGTCGATAACCGCGCGGCTGAGATTGGCAAGGACACGGGCCTTCCTGTGATCGATCGGCAGGATTATCCGGCGCTCGAAAACTGGATCGAAGAACCCTCCACGACCCGGGTCACGCTTCCGACCGAGGCCATTGAGGGATGGAAGGCGCAGTTCGCTCCGGCTGCCCGAGCCTTGGTGTCGGCGCCGGCTAGGGGACGGCCTCCAACCGCGGACCGGTTCCTTCAACCCTACGGCCTTGGCATGCTTCGCCGGATCAAGAGCCAGTTGTCGGCATTGGCCGAAAACGGTCCGGCATAGCCCATCGCCTCGTCGGCTTTGGACGGCGAAAAGCGCCGTTCAGGGTCCGCGCCCCTTAGGCCGCCTTGCTCGGCGCGCCCAGGGTTCACACAGAAGCGTGCGAAAAATCGGATCTGATCTTTTGAGCAAATGTGTTCAGCCTGTCGTTCGCCCTATCCAAGCTCTGGTCGGCGCTCAGGTGCGCAGGGTGGCGGCGCGCCGCCTGAAGCGAGGCGGCTGCAATCGCAACGAAAGGCGCATCCACGGAGAAGGCGGCCAGGGTGCGGTCCAATGATTTCAAGGCATGGAGCTCACGCCCCCTCACCCTGAGCGAAGCCTCATGCCATGAGGAGGGGCTAAGGTTGTTGAACCGCAGGACCAGGTCCAGCGGAGCCGCCCAATCGGTCCACTTCGCCCGGTTGATCGGGTTGAACGGAGAAATCGGCACCCAGGGGGTTCTCAGGGCGTCCGCAACGATGGCGCCATGCATGGCTTCGGTGAGCAAAAGGTCGCTTTCAGCGATATCCTGAAGGACCTCGTCCACTGGCGATCTTGGATCAATGAAATGGATACCCGCAAGCTTGCAGACCAGTTGCCATTGTCCGTAGGGAATACTGCGGAAGTGGGGCATGAACGACGCACGATGGGTCTTCACGCCAGACGGGCGCCAGAAGTCCCTTATAAGAATTGCGGAGTCCGCCGCGACCTGCTCGGGGCCGAGGCCGCAGAGGCGCGCCGTTTGCGGGCCCCTAACGCAGTAGAACCGCCAGCTGTCGTCAAACTTCGGCAGGGGCGTATATCCGCTATAGCCGGACCCGAACACGATTTTCGTTTGTTCCGCCTTATGGGTATCGAAGATGATGGAGCCGATTCCGAGAAAAAGGCGGCCGTCGGCACGGTCGAAAAGCCCGGGAAATACCTTCGGCATTAGCCAACCACTCAGCTCGTCGCCGAAATTCGGGGCCTCCCCGCGAAAAAAATATAACTCCATGCACCAACTCTCTACTTTCGGGCGTTTAGGCCGGCCCGGGGGCAATCCAACTCATCGGCGTCTTCGGATCTGAGCGCAGGCGCCGGACGGGGGCGCGATCGCGTCTTTAGCAGAACGGCCGCCGCGAGCATTTCGATTTTACGACGGAACCGCCCTTTTTTGTGACGACGTCTCAGACGGCTTGATCCAGCATGTGCGAAGCGGTCCGGAGCCCAGATGCTGACGGCCTCTCTGGCCCCGCGTCGTCCTGAGGCGCCGGCGCCTCATCGGCGCGAGGCGCGAGGCGCGAGGCGCGAGGCGCGAGGCGCGAAGGCACGGATCATGAGAGGGGCTGAAAGCCAAGGACCACCAGAAAAGGCCGCAGGAGAAGACACTCAAGCGCTCCAAATCGCAAGGAGGGGCAGAGGCCTGCCCCTCAAACAAACCCATCAGATCATCCGCGGCTGGATCCCCACAGCGCGCCGCAAACCAAATCTGAGGTTGAATTTTATTAAACTCGACGGGGAGCCAGGGCGCTCTCCCAAGGATCGACCGGATCCCCATGGGTCAAATGAAGCTTAGCGGCAATCTATGAGCTCGATGAACCTGAATACCCCAGGATACCCTGCGCGAAGTTCTATGGAACGACGATCTATTGTCATACCCCACGCCACCATATTCGGGGGGTCGCCGACGTCGGAATAGAATCCAGGCTCTAAGAGATTTCATGTCTTGAACTTGACGCGTCTAAGTTCTCCTGATGATAATAAAAATTAACAAACGTGTTGATGTTCAGCAGCGATGCGCGCGCTGTTGATGGGCGAACACGACCTAGCGTCATGGGATAAGACACTGTGATTCCAAAGATCTTACACTACGTCTGGGTTGGCCCTCGTCCGCTTCCGGACGCCGATATCGCGCGCATCGAACACTGGCGGCGGCTACAGCCGGACTGGGAATTTCGCTTCTGGACCAATGATAATCTGCCGCTCCAGAGCCGCTTCTTAAGGCAGGCCTTTTCTGTGCGCGCCTGGAACCGGGTTGCGAACCTCGCGCGCATGTGGGCGCTGGCCGAATATGGCGGCGTCTACCTTGATACAGATATTGAACTGATCAAGCCGCTCGATCCCCTTTTGAGACAATCCGCCTTCATCGGCTTCCAGAACCAGAGCGGACCGATCGAGCATTTGATCAACGGGGCGGTGATAGGGACAGTCCCTGGACACTGGCTGCCCAGCGAAGCGGTCCGTCGCCTCGACCAGACCTTCGACGGTCGTCATGACGTGGGCGCGTCCACCGGGCCGGGCCTGGTCAGCGCCATGCTGCACGACCGGGGTCTTGAGGGTTACTCCGATGCGCCTTTGGACATCGATACTGTCACGGTCTACCCCACGCGCTTCTTTTATCCCTATCCCTATCGCGGGCGCTTCACGCCTGACGTGGTGACGCCCGACACCTTTGCGATCCATCATTGGGCAGACAGCTGGCGGTTTCGCTCCAGCGTTCAGGCGCGGCTGCGCCGCAAGGCGCTTTTGACCTTCGCCAACATCGCTCCTGACCTCGCCTTCCGCACCGCCGCGCACGCCGCAGGCGGCCCAACGCCCCGTCCCGCTCCTTTGGGCGATGGCGGCCGCTGAACCTCTGGCCGCCCAAGCGTGAGGGGCGTTCGGCTCAAAGCCTCGGCGATAAGGCCAAGGCCGCTTCGGTCCTGAAATCGAGACAATGAACTCGATCCCCGCTGCGCCGTTATAGCTGGCTTTCTTCGCGTTAAGGACGATATCGAACCTCCCCTCGAGCCCGGTCATTTGGATCGATGATCGCCTTCGGAGCCCGTACGGCAGCTTGGCCTCAGCCCTTCCTCCAAAAGACGTCGCTTGCTCATAAAGCGCGCATTAACCCTAGAATATTTCACAATATACAGGCTTATAATAAACACTTGCGAGATATTTTAACCTTGGGAAGGCGTATCTGGATAGCGAACTCTTGATTTTACTGCATCGATGACATGATTGGCACCGTCGTACTTTGGACATACCTGTCGCCCGTCTTTCGCGTTATTGCTCATATCATTAGGCGCTCAACGATTCGCCTTGATGGCGTGCTGAGTTTAGTTTGTCGCTAAACTCAAGTAATGTCGTCAATCGAATGCGCGACAGAGGGCGTCGGCCCGTCGTTCTCGTCGCATAGATAGATCTGGGAGCGGTTCTGACCCAAACAGCCATCGGAACGCCGACAGCGTCCTGAATTGCCAGAAACATGTGAAATGCCATCAGTAAGCGTCATAATTCCCGCCTACAACGCCGCTTTTACCCTTGAGCGAGCCGTTCAATCGGCTTTGAGTCAGACCGGTGTGACGCTGGAGATCGTCATTGTCGACGATGGGTCTCATGACGAGACCTGGGACATCATATGCCGGATGGCCAAGGCCGACCGCCGCATCAGAACCGCGCGCCATGAGGCGAACCAGGGCCCCTCGGCCGCGCGCAACCGGGCGCTGGGGTTAGCCACCGGCGATTGGATCGCGATCCTGGATGCGGATGACAGCTTCGCCCCTGGCCGGCTCAGCCGCCTGCTGCGCCAAGCTGAAGACAGCGGCGCTGATCTCATCGCGGATAATCAGCAGCTGTTCGACCAGGCCTCGGGCAAGCTGCTCGGTTTGGCGTTTCCCCCGCCCTGGATGGGCACCGGCAAGCCTGTTTCTCTGGTGGATCTTGCGAAGATGGATATGCCTGGAGAATATCCTGTCTTACCGATCGGGTATCTAAAGCCAATCATCAGACGAGAGTTCATCAGGTCGAACGGTCTCGTCTACGACGTGAACATTTCGATCGGCGAAGATTTCTTATTTTACGTCAAATCGCTCCTATGCGGCGGAAAGCTATTCCTGACGCCTGAGGCCGCCTACCTGACCAGCATTCCTGAAACATCGCTCTCCAGGGGCGATGAAAGCGTTCCCATTAAGATCCTCAATATCAATGGTTACATCCGGACCTTGTTGGCCACGGCCCGCTCAGACGAAAAGCGCGTTTTCAACTGGCGCCACCACGGATTACGCTTTGAAGTGGCGAGATCTCTGCTTCGCCGCGGGATGAGAAAGGCGGCCGTGAAGGAATTTCTGCGCCTTAATCCTCTCTATGTCCTCGACCGCGCCGCGCGCGCCGCGCGGCGGCGGCTCGTCAAGACCCTGAGGCGGGTTGACGGCGTGCCTGGCGTGGCGATTTAGCCGCGCCGCGCGCGCCAGGCGCTTAGGCTGCGCTGAAGACGCGCTGGCGTTAGTCGAACAGATCCTTGTGATCAAGCTCGGCGCGCTGTGAAGGGTGTCGGCGGCTCAGAAGGAAGAGGGCCTGTTCAGCTCGCCAGTTCTCGATCCCGTTCATAGGATCCATCGCCCGGGCCGGCCGATCGATCACCAAGGCGGCGGCGGCTTCGATCCTGAGGCCGAGATCAGCGCAAAGGTCGGTAAAATCGCGCAAGGTGCAGAGGTGAATGTTGGAGGTCTCCCACCAGGCCTCCGGCAAGGCCCGTGTCTCAGGCATTCTCCCGCGCCGCAGCAGCGAGAGGCGAACGCGCCAATGGCCGAAGTTGGGGAAGGAGACAATGGCGCGATCGGCAAGGCGGAGCAGCTCCTCAAGCACGGTTCGAGGGGCGCGCATCGCCTGCAGGGTCTGTGACAGGATCGCGTAGTCGAAGCTTGCATCGGCGAATTCGGCAAGGTCGCGCTCGGCGTCCCCTTGCATCACCGCAAGCCCTTTGGCGAGACACGCAGACACGGCGGCCGGGCCGATTTCAACGCCGCGGCCATCCACCCCTTTCTCCAGGTGCAGTCGCTCGAGCAGGACGCCCTCGCCGCAGCCCACATCAAGCACCCGCGCCCCCGGCCTGACCAGGCGCAGGATCTCGTCGAAGTCGTGGCGCGCCTCCGGCCGAAAGCCGATCAAAGCTTAACGGCCTCTGCGGTCGACGCGAGAAATCCGCTCATGGCCGCGTTCATCACCGGCTCGTCGAGAAGAAAGGCGTCATGGCCCTTGTCGCTCGCGACCTCGACGAAACTCACCCGCGCGCCCACAGCGTTGAGGGCGCGCACGACATGGCGGCTCTCAGGGGTCGGATAAAGCCAGTCGGAGGTGAAGGACAGAACGCAGAACCGGACCTCTGAAGCGGCTTTGAAGGCCGGGGCGAGTTGCCCGCCGTGGGCGGCGGAGAGGTCGAAATAATCCATCGCCCGGGTGATGTAGAGATAGGCGTTGGCGTCGAACCGATCGACAAAGGCGGCGCCCTGGTGGCGCAGATAGCTCTCCACCTGGAAGTCCGCATCAAAACCCCAGGATAGCCCGTCGCGCTGCAACTCGCGCCCAAACTTTCTCTGCAGCGCAGGCTCGGACAAATAGGTTATGTGGGCGGCCATGCGGGCCACAGCCAGCCCCTTTTCCGGACGAACGCCGGCGCTTTGATAGTCGCCGCCGCGCCAATCGGGGTCGGCCATGATCGCCTGTCGGCCCACCTCGTGAAACGCGATGTTTTGAGCCGAATGTCGGGCCGCCGAGGCCAGACAGATGGCTGAGGTGACCCGATCAGGATAAGAACGCGCCCATTCCAGCACCTGCATACCCCCCATCGAGCCGCCCACCACGGCGAAAAGGCGTGGGACGCCCAGGGTCTCCACCAAGAGCGCCTGAGCGCGGACCATGTCGGCTATGGTGATCACCGGGAAACGCAGGCCATAGGACCGTCCCGTTTCGGGATCGATCGAGGAGGGGCCGGTCGATCCCATGCAGCCGCCGATCACATTCGAGCAAATCACGAACCATCGGTTGGTGTCGACCACCTTGCCGGGACCCACCAGGCGCGACCACCATCCGGGCTTGCCGCTGGTTGGATAAATCCCAGCCACGTACTGATCGAGCGTTAGCGCATGGCAGATCAGAATCGCATTGGTGCGCCCCGGGTTTAGGCGTCCGTAGGTCTGGTAGGCCACATCCACCTCGCCGAGGACCCCGCCCGATTCAAGGCGCAGAGGGCCGGTGAGCCGCGCGATCCCGCCGCCCGTCTCCCCCGCCGCCTTGGTCAGCCCCTCAACCATCGCGCCGTTGGACCTCCTGGGCGGCGCCCTGTCAACGCAGAGCCTTGCGATCCTAGGATCCGGCGACGAAACTGCGCGTGCAGGCGGCCGGCGGGGCTGGGGGGCCATGTGGAGGAGACAAGCGTGACGGGGCGCTCGGCGATCCTGAGTTGGGCGCGTCAGGGTTTGCGCGTAAAGCTCGGACATGGCTGACGGCGACCCGCGGGCGAAGGCGAGGATGGAGACCGCGTTCGGACGGGGTTTCCTCTACGATCATTGGTATTTCGCCGCCCTGTCTCAGGCCGTGAAGGCAGGCTCTCTCAGGCGCGTCGACATGCTCGGCGAGCCGGTGCTGATCGGCAGGACCCGGGCCGGGAAGGCCTTTGCCCTCCGCGATATCTGCCCTCACCGCGCTGCGCCCTTGTCGGCGGGGCGGCTCGTGAGCGTCGGCCATGAAGGCGAAGGGGTGGAATGCCCCTATCACGGCTGGCGGTTCCGGGCCGCCGACGGGATCTGCACGAGCGTTCCGTCTCTCCTCGCCGACCAGGACCTTACTGTGGAGCGGATTCAGGTCCGCGCCTATCCGGTTCACGAGGATCAGGGCCTGATCCTGGTCTATGTCGCAGGGGATCCGAGGGACGCTGCGCCGCCCGAGCCGCCGCCGCATTTTGAAGGCGTGACCGGCGGAGCGCCCAAGCTGGTCGACACGATGGACTTTGACACCCACATCGACCAGGCGGTGGTCGGCCTGATGGACCCCACCCACGGCCCTTATGTCCACCAGCAGTGGTGGTGGCGCTCAAAGTCAAATCAGCTTGAAAAAGCCAAGCGTTTCGAGCCCCGCACCCTGGGCTTCTCCATGGTCCGCCACGCCCCTTCAAAAAATAGCCGCGCCTACCGGATCTTGGGCGGCGCGCCCGCGACCGAGATCACCTTCCGCCTGCCCGGCTACCGGTGGGAGCATATCGAGGTTGGCCGCCGCCAGGTTCTGGCCCTGACCTGCCTTACCCCCACGACCCTCGAAAAAACCCGGATCACCCAGATCATCTGGTCCGACCACCCGGCCTTCCTCGTGTTCCGCCCGCTGATCGCCGCCGGCGCGCGGAGGTTTCTGCGCCAGGACGGGGACATGGTGAATTTGCAGAATCAGGGCCTCAAATATGATCCGCCGCTGATCTGGATCGACGACGCCGATCGACAGGCCAAGTGGTATCAGGCGCTAAAACGCGAGTGGGCCAAGAGCCGGGCGGAGGGGCGCGCCTTCGTCAATCCGGTCGAGTCTGCGACCCTGCGCTGGCGAAGCTGACCGACCGTCTTCGCCCGCGGTCAGCAGGCGTAGTGGACATGGACGGTTCTCAGGCCCCTTGAGGTGTTCAACGTCACCGCGGTCTTATAGCCGATGACAGCGCCTGACTGGCATATGTTTAGGTCTTCCGGTCCGAGCCAGCTGACATCGATGTGCTCGATGTTGTGAAAGGTCGCGACCGAGGTGGCGAGGCCGCGTTTTTCCTGGACCGAGACCACAGCGTCTCGCGTGAGCCCGAAGGTGGCTTTCTCGTAATCGACCACGGCGACCAGGGTTTGGTCGCCACTCGCCAGATACTCTAACCTATGCCGCGGCGCGCATCCTGAGAGCGCCATGGCCAAGGCCGCGGCCCACAGCGCAACCCTCCGTGTCTTTCGTGCCAAAGGCGTTTATTTCCCCCTCATGGCTTTCCCTTAAGGCAAGAACCTAGCGTCGAGTTTCGCCTCGCGCCATACCGTGACTTGGAAGCTGTGTTCGCAGGTGCAATATTGGAAGGCCAGAGGAGCTAACGATGAGCTTGATCGAACCTGTCGACGTCCATGCTGTCGATCCGATGCCGGATCTGATCGGGTCTCTGTCCGCCGCAGCGGACACGCTCGATCGGTTCATGCGCCAAGCCATTCCAGCGGTGCGCTCCAAGGTTTCCTCGGGCGGCAAACTCGATCGACTGGCTATGGACCGGGAACAGCATGCGGTGCATGCCCTGGCTTGGTACGCCACCTACGCCGAACTGTTCCGCCAGGTGCATGGCTGGGCAGGCCGGCTCCAGGCGATGGGCGCTTTTGGAGAAACCGAACAGCTCCTAGCCCGCCTGCTCACCTCAGAATACGCCGCCCAGCTGATCGGCGGGATTCCGATGAACCAGGGCGAGGTGGCTCGGCCTGCTGATCTTGGCGTCACCCGCGAGGACATCGGCCTCCTGACCGCTGCGCCCTTGGCGAAGTTGATCCTGCCGAACGGCGGGCAGGCGCTAAAGACCCGGCTCGCCGATCTCATCGCCCTTGCCCAAGGGCGCTCCACCGTTGAGGCGACCGGCCTTGACGACACCTTCGAGATGATCAGAGACCAGTTCCACGCCTTCGCCGAGGAGAAGGTGGTCCCTTACGCTCACGGCTGGCACCTCAGGGACGAGCTCATTCCCATGGAGTTGGTCGAGGAGCTCGGCGCCCTTGGCGTGTTCGGTCTGACCATCCCGGAGGAATTCGGCGGCGCCGGGCTCGGCAAGACCGCCATGTGCGTCGTCTCCGAAGAGCTGTCGCGCGGCTACATCGGCGTGGGATCCCTCGGCACGCGCTCGGAGATCGCGGCCGAACTCATCCTGACCGGGGGCACCGAGGCGCAGAAGGCCGAATGGCTGCCCAAGATCGCCTCGGCCGAGGTTCTGCCGACCGCTGTGTTCACTGAGCCCAACACAGGCTCGGATCTGGGCGCCCTGCGCACCCGTGCGGCGCTCAGCGACGGCGCATGGCGGGTCACCGGCGCCAAGACCTGGATCACCCACGCGAGCCGCGCGGATGTGATGACGCTTTTGGTCCGCACCGAGCCCGACACCACAGATCACCGCGGCCTTTCCATGCTGCTTGCGGAAAAGCCCCGCGGCGGCGATGAAAATCCCTTCCCGGCGGAGGGCATGAGCGGCGGCGAGATCGAAGTGCTCGGCTATCGCGGCATGAAGGAGTTCGAGATCGGCTTCGACGGCTTCGCCGTGCCTGAGGCCAATCTCCTCGGCGGGGTTCGCGGCCAGGGCTTCAAACAGCTGATGGCGACGTTCGAGAGCGCTCGTATCCAGACTGCGGCGCGCGCCATCGGCGTGGCCCAAAACGCAATGGAGACGGGCCTGAGCTACGCCCTCTCGCGCCAGCAGTTCGGCCAGGCGATCTTCGCCTTCCCAAGGGTGCACAACAAGCTCGCCATCATGGCCGCTGAGATCATGGGCGTGCGCCAGCTCAGCTATTTCGCCGCTTCGGAGAAGGATCAAGGCCGGCGCTGCGACCTTGAGGCCGGCATGGCCAAGCTGCTCGCCGCGCGCGTGGCCTGGGCCGCCGCCGACAACGCGGTCCAGATCCACGGCGGAAATGGCTTTGCGCTCGAGTACCCGATCAGCCGGATTCTCTGCGACGCCCGCATCCTCAACATCTTTGAAGGCGCCGGCGAAATCCAGGCGCAGGTGATCGCACGGCGTCTTTTGGAGGAAGGCCGGAACTGAGGCGGAGGGCCGCCGGAGCCCGTTCGGGCCCTCCGAGAGATTGGGACTTCAGGCCGAAGGGCCAGGCCACAGACGCGCTCAGGGTTACACGCTCCGCCATAGAGCCCGGTTCGCGTCTTACGCCTCGAGGGCTCTAGGCTTGCTCTGGAACTCCAGGCTTGTCTGGCAGGTTGAACCTCAACAGGCGGCTCAGGGGCAGCTCCAAATACCGGTGAGAAACCAAGGCCAAGCCAATGCAGAGGCCGATCACGACGAGGGCTGGACCTTGTTGCGGGATGGCCTGAAATCCAGCCTGCTTAAGCAGGCGCCCATAGCCCAGCATGATAAAGACGTGGGAGAGGTAGAGCGCATAGGACGCGTCTCCAAGATGAAGGCACCATCGCAGCAGGGGGGCCGCGGCGGACGATAGGGGCACAAGGGCGAGCACGATCAAGGCCGCCGGCAGGCCCCAGCCAAAAACGCGGTACCAGCCGTTGAGTTGATTGGGCGGTCCCGTCTGAGGAAGGGCGACGCCGGCGGTTGCAATCATGAGGACCCCTGCGATTGCGACCAGCCAGTAACCCTTGAGCTTCGGCTGGAAGGTTCTGAAGAACACCGCGATCCAGATCCCGGCGATGAACTCAAGGGTGATCGGATCGGCAAAGACCGTCTTGTACGGCCCGGGCGGCAGTAAAGCTGACGCAGACATGATCATCAGGAGTGCGGCGCTGCTCCCAATGGCGCACACCGTTCGTGAGCGGGTTGAGAGCATGACAGCAAATACTATATAGAACAAAATCTCAAATATCAGAGTCCACGCAACAAATATAACTTGTCTGGAGTCAGGCATCAACAAGGCGCTGTTGAATATATTCCAATACCCCCAGTTCTGATTTTTTAGAAACCCAGCACTCCAGATCAGGACGATGGCGACCAGGAATACCCAGTAGAGGGGATATATTCGCTTGGCGCGCTCCAGGAGGAAGACGAAGGGCGTTCTGATTCGCCGATCCGGCGCGAAATTCGTCCACACCATGATAAAGCCGCTAATAACAAAGAAGAGATCGACCCCGGCGGCGCCCGCCGTAACGGTCCACTTCGGGGCGAACGGGTGACGCGACCCGTTGGTCAATTCCAAGGTGTGATGGACCACGACGCCCAGGGCCGCCATGCCGCGGAGCAACTGGATGCCGGGCAAGAGTGGGGTGGGCGCCGCTTTCTCGGAATGCAAATCAGGCCCTCGACGATGCTGCAACGCAGCATCCTCAACGCCGGTTAACCCGTCAGTTCGGTGCGACCGCCACGATAGCGCCACGCGACCTGGAGGGCGTAACTGATCGCGGAATAATCACGGCCAGCTTCCTTTAGGTCAGGCCGCTTGTGCAGGATCGTCGAGCATCGAGCAGGCGTCACGCCGTAAATCGGACGGTTCTGGTCTTCACCATCCCGAGCGCGGGATCGCCGCGCAAGTGGGGCGATCGCCAGAATATCGAGTCGCCCCGCCGGACGAGGTGGCCACGAACGTGATGCAGACGTGTTCCCGGCTTTGCTGAAACAGCGCGAGTGTCTTCGGCGGGAAGTCTTTCCAGCCTGCCGATAAGAGAGGCGCCGATTTCAACGTGCTCGAGCAGTTCAGGCTTGCCTCTCCTGGTTCGCGACGCATTCAGCTTGATCAGATTGCTGACTCTGCGATCCAGCAGGTTCGGAATTTGGTAAAGCAAGGTGAATGCGGCGATGAATGGCCAATCGAAAAGCATCTTGGACGCCAATTGCGTGACGACGTCGTTGAAAACCTTCGCGCTCGGCGTGGAGAACTTGCAGTATGTGAACCACGATGGTTCAACAGCCATGAGACAATGGCGATTGATCAAATCAAGCTTGGGAAGTTCCAAACACGATACCGAAAATTGCTTCAGGTAGGGGTCGCGAGCTGGCGCAACGGCGGGCCGCTCGAGATCGAATTCGACGTAGAGCGGACAGAGGTCGGCGTCCGATCCGTAGCCGGTGAAAAGCCAGGCTTTACCGCGTCGGCCTCCGGGAGAGAGTTCGACGAGAGCGCCCGAGCGGGCGTCGTTATTGAGCTGCTCCAAGTTCGGAAGGGAGGGTATGTGCGGCGCCAACGCCTCGACCCGCGCTCGATCCATCCATTCGATCCAGAACCGCTCCGCCGGACAACGCAGAAGATCGACGCTCTCGCTCAGCAGCGTCGCTTCAGCAATCGCGAACTCTGCGCAAAAGGCGGTCGCCTTCGCATCAAGGACAAAGCGATGCGGCGTGCTTTCAATTCTGGACTGAAAATCAGCCGCTGTCTGGACCCGGAAGCGCAAGCCAAGCGCTTCGTTCTCGACATGGAACGGCCTCTGGTGGGCGACCGAATCAAGAAGTCGCATGACCGCCGCATCGCGTGCCTGAGCGGGCGCGATTTGGAGCTGGTTGGCCAGGCTGCCGTTTCATTCGCCGCTTCGACGGGCGTCTCGATAGAGCCGCGCCACCTTCGGTGCGTCGATGGCTTCAACGGCGCGCGCCATTGCGCCTTTGAAGCACTCGGATTTCTCGATCGCAGAGATGTAACCGCGCGCGCTGAAATCGGAGCCGCCGCACGCTTCAAGGGCGGCGTCGTGGAGGCGTGAAAGAAACGCAGCAGCATCCGACGGGCGGGAAAGGTCGAGGTCCTTGAACGAAACCCGAACCGCGAAAGGCGCCTCGGATGGCTCGCCGGCCATGCAAAGCGCCGGGAACGCGATCATCGCCAGAGCGACGCACGCCGTGGCTCCGCGCCTCATGCGCGGCCCCTTCATATGGAGTCTCATCGTAATTCTCCTAGGTTTTGCTGCGCACCCCGCTTGGCCGCGCACCCCGTAGAGAGGTCCGATTTCGACCGCCGCAGACATGGCCGGAACCTGATCGATTGCCGATCGCAGCCAGATCTTTCCCGGATCTGGCGATGGCGTCGCCGCGAACGGCTCGGTCGCTGGCCGCTGCCGACTTGGTGATCCGCAGTGGGCGGGCTTAAATGGCTCCGATTCAGCAGCGGGAGCCGGCTTCAACTGTGGCGATAGCGTTGTGACCGTCGTTGATCTCGCGCACGCGCCCGACTTCCGGCTCGGCAACGTCTGGGTCAGGCCGGCGCGGCGTCAGGTCGTTCAGGACTGCGGCAAAACCGAGGTGCTGCAGCCGCGGGTCATGCAAGTTCTCCTGGTCCTCGCCAGGGCGGACGGCGCCGTGGTCACCCGGGACGAACTGACCGAGGCCTGTTGGCAGGGCGTTGTCGTCGGCGAGGACGCCATCAACCGCGTCATTGGCGCCCTTCGCCGCCTTGCGGAGAGTCTCGGGGAGGGCTCGTTTCGCATCGAAACCGTGGCCAGGGTCGGGTATCGCCTGGATCGCCCCGCAGCGCCCAGCGCGCCATCGCCAGCGGAGCCCCTTCCGCCAGAGCCCGGCGAGCCGGAGAGCCTGCAGGCGGGGCCTGTCCAACGCCGACGACGCTCTCACTGGGGGCGCAGCAATCCGACGATCGTGGCGGCCGTGGCGTCGATCTCGCTTCTCGGCGCCGGGATCGGGCTCTGGAACGCCGGGATGCATTGGCCCGGGATCTCCAGTGAAGGTCCGCATGTAGCAATCGCGCCTTTCGAGGTGATTGGCGGCGGCGACGCCGCGCGGGAAACGGCCAAGGCGGTCGCCGGCGACGCCCTCAGCGAACTCGGCGCAAACGCCCTGGAGAGCGTGGCGGCGACGGGCGCCTTTCGGGCGCCAAGCTCGGTCCATCTGGTGCTGACTGGCGAGGTGCAACTGACGCAGACCGACGCGCGCGTCGCCCTGCACCTGTTCGACCCCAGGGCGCGGGCGATCCTGTGGTCGGGAGAAGTCGCCGGCGATCGAACGAATCTGGCCGCGCTGCAGCAGCAAGCGAGTCACAAGGCGGCCGACATGTTGACCTGCGGCCTGGCCGCCTTTGCGCCAGAGGCCCAGCTCGACGACCAGTCCCGAGCGCTCTGGCTGCGTTTATGCGACGCCAAGCGTCAACGCGGGACCGTTGGCCAAGCCCGCGACGCCATGCGGGTTCTGATGCAGAGGAACCCGAGATTTTCGGGCGCCTTCGCCACATATGCCCTCGCAACCGCCAAGATGAGCGCCTTTGGACTTCCGCAGGCCAGGCGCGCAGCGCAGGACGAGGCGCGCAGCGTGGCGCTTCGCGCCCTGCAGCTGAACCCGAAAGAGGCGGACGCCTACATCGCGCTGTCCTTGACCGAGCCGACGACCCATTGGTTCGCCCGGGAGCAATGGCTGCTCAAGGGATTGGCCCATCAGCCCAATTCGGCCAATCTGGTGAGCTACCAGGCCGCACTTCTCTCGATGTTAGGGCGCACCAGCGAGATGGTGATGCTCGCTCGGCGGGCTGTCGAACTCGACCCACTTTCCCCCGTGAAGACCGCCAGTCTCGCCGGCTGGCTGTACTTATCCGGTGAGACCTCGGAAGCGACCAAAGTCGAACAGCATGCGCGGCTGGCCTGGCCACAATCGCCCGACATTCTGGACCTGGCGTTCGAGCGCGCCGTGCGAACCGGCGACGGGCCGACGGTCGTCAGACTGCTGGCCAGCCCGCAGACGCGGCCGGTCGATATGCTGGACGCCGAGGCGGCGCTCTGGCCCAAAATCATGGCGGAGCGGCGCGGGTCTACCGGAACGCGCGCTGTCCTGGCTGAGCAGATCGTCGAGCTCATCGAGCGAAGGAAATTCAGCGCCTTTTGGGGCGTTTTGGCGCTTCATATTCTGAACGAGGACGACGCGGCCTATGCCCTGATGTTGAAGTTATCGGAGGGGGGGAGCGACGTGGTAAGTCCTGAGGATATCGCAATCATGCTCTTCCAGCCCGAAATGTCCAACGTGCGCACGCAGCCCCGATTCATGAAATTGGCGGCGAACCTCGGCTTGACCGCATACTGGTTGCATTCGGGGAAATGGCCGGACTTCTGTTCGGAGCCCGACCTCAATTACAGCTGCCCGTTGCAGGCGCGCGCAGCCGATAGGGCCGATGGGAGGCCCCAGTGAGATCAAGCCAGCCTCGCTCGATCCGATCTGCAGCCTCTCCACCACCTCAGAACGGGCATCGGACTTCAAGCCGTTCGCTCCGGCGTCAACCCTCGCGCAGAAGGCCGAGCCGGCCGGATCGCATCAGGCTGCGGGGGCGGGATGAACGATCGGGCGGCCCCGCCCCATCGCCCGCAAACCCGTGTATCTGTGTTTGCGATGGCCGATCTCCTCTCCATTAGTGCTCTTTTGATCGTGCTGGGGCTTGGCCTTTCCCTGCTTGCCGTTCAGGCGATCACCGGCGTGCCGCCCCACCCTTGCGGCTCCAGCGAGGCCGCCGATGTCGTGGAGCTTCTCAAGCAGGCGAGCCTCCCGGACCAAGCCGTCATCTACGAGCTCGGGAGCGGCTGGGGGTCCATGGTGATCGCCCTCGCGCGCGCGTTTCCTAAGGCCCGGATACGGGGTATCGAAATGTCGCCCCTTCCTTATTGGGTGGCGCGGCTTCGAACCCGACGCCTTGGCAATGTGTCCTTGCAGCTTGGGGATTTTCGCCGGTGCGACCTCAAGGACGCCCAGGCGGTGACCTGCTATCTTATGATATCGCCCATGCCAAAGCTCGCCGCCCTGCTTGATCGCCAGCTCTGTCCAGGCACCCCGGTTGTGGCCCTCACCTTCTGGTTCCGTGAACGGCAGGTCGCGGCGACGCGCAATGGCCGCGGCTTACGCGGCGCCGCCGCCCTTTATTACTGGCCGGCCCGCACGGCGTAGGCCGACCTTAGGATAGACGGGGCCGAGATGTTCGCGGCGGAGGCGCTCAGGCTCTGGACGTCTCGTCCAGAGCCGCCCCTAAGCGGCTTTGCACGCCGCGCGCTGTTTTTCGCAAAGGTCGGCGACGCCGGCGCGGGCGAGCTCGAACAGCGCCTCAAATTCGTGGCGGGTAAAGCCTCGCCGCTCGCCGGTCGCCTGGATTTCGACGATATCGCCAGAGCCTGTGAGCACGAAATTGGCGTCCGCCTCCGCGCAGGAATCCTCCTCGTAATCGAGATCAAGGACCGGTTTGTCCGCGTAGACCCCGCAGGATATGGCGGCCACCTGATCCACGATGGGGTCCGCCTTGATCACGCCCTCGGTCAAAAGATAGTCGCAGCACCGTCGCAGGGCGACCCAGGCGCCGGTGATCGAGGCGGTGCGGGTGCCGCCATCGGCCTGGATGACATCGCAGTCGACGCTGATCTGGCGCTCGCCGAGGGCCTTAAGGTCGACGACGGCGCGGAGCGAGCGGCCGATCAAGCGCTGAATTTCCTGGGTGCGGCCAGATTGTTTGCCCTGCGCCGCTTCGCGCCGCCCCCGCGTATGGGTGGCGCGCGGCAACATCCCGTATTCGGCGGTCACCCAGCCTTGGCCCTTGCCGCGCAGAAAGCCCGGCACACCCTCTTCGAGGCTCGCGGTGACGAGCACGCGGGTATGGCCGAAGCTCACCATGCATGAGCCCTCCGCGTAGCGGTTCACGCCGGTCTCAAGAACCACAGGACGGAGCTGATCGGCGGCGCGGCCAGACGGCCTGCTGGTGGAGCTTGGCGTAAACATGAAAGGTTCCGAAGGGTTCGCTTGCACTCGCGGCCACGCCGCTTATCCTATCCAGTACGCCTGCGCCATGGCGGGTCGCCGCGCTTCATGCCGAACTTCACCACATCAAGCTCAATCAGCGCCCTTTTTGAAAGTCCAGGCCTTGGCGCCCTGGACGAGCGCGCCCGCGACATATTCCGCCGGGTCGTGGAGACCTATCTTGAAACCGGCGAACCGGTGGGCTCGCGCACGGTGTCGCGCGGCGGCATGGCTCTGTCGCCGGCGTCGATCCGCAACACCATGCAGGACCTGACCGAGCTCGGCCTGCTTGCAGCGCCCCACACCTCCGCTGGCCGCCTCCCGACCCACGCGGGCCTCAGGCTGTTCGTCGACGGCCTGCTTGAGGTTGGGGATGTGGGGGAGGACGAGCGGCGGGCCATCGAGACACGGCTCGCCGGCAAGGGCCGCAGCTTTGAGGAAGCCCTGGACCAGGCCTCTTCGCTGCTGTCGGGCCTCGCGGGCGGAGCGGGCGTCGTTGTGGCGCCCGCGCGCGATTATGGCGTCAAGCACGTCGAGTTCGTCGCCCTCGGCCCCGACCAGGCGCTGGCGGTCATGGTGTTCGAGGACGGAACGATCGAAAACCGATTGATGCGGACGCCGCCCGGCCTTACGCCGTCGTCCTTGCAGGAGGCGTCCAACTTCCTGAACGCGCGCCTGCGCGGCCGCACCCTGGCCGAGGCCAAGAGCGAGATCGGCGCAGAGCTCGACCAGGCGCGCCGCGACCTCGACATCACCGCGGCCCGGCTGGTGGAGGACGGTCTCGCCGCCTGGAGCGGCGATGGGCCGGGCGAACGGGCGCTGATCGTGCGGGGCCGCGCCAACCTGCTGCAGGACGCCTCCGCGCGCGAGGATCTTGAGCGCGTACGCATGCTGTTCGACGACCTCGAGCAAAAGGAACGGTTGATCGGCCTGCTCGACGACGTCCGCGAGGCGGAGGGCGTCCGCATCTTCATCGGCGCCGAAACCCGACTTTTCTCGCTTTCGGGTTCCGCCTTGATTGCGGCGCCCTATATGTCAGGCCGACAGAAGGTGGTGGGCGCAATTGGGGTTATTGGCCCCGCGCGCCTGAACTATGCTCGCATCATCCCGTTGGTGGATTACACGGCGCGGATGCTGGGGCGAATGCTGGACGGCTGAGGCTCATCGAGCTCCGCCGCCTGAGGAGAGACGGATGACGGATGAAAACGGGGCGGACCACGAGGATGACGCGGCCGAGCCCTCCCTTGAAAGCCAGATCGAAGCGTTGCGCCTAGAGGTGCAGGCGGCCAAGGAACAGGCCCTTCGTGGCCTCGCCGAGGCGGAAAACACCAAGCGCCGCGCCGAGCGCGAGGTGAATGATGCGCGCGCCTACGCCATTCAGAAGTTCGCCAGGGACTTGCTGGACGCCGCCGACAGTCTGGCGCGCGCGGTCCAGCACGCCCCCAAGGATGCGGAGGATCCGCAGGTAAAGAGCCTGGTCCAGGGGGTCGAGATGACCGAAAAGGCGCTTCAGACCGCCTTCGAACGGAACGGGCTGAAGCGGGTGGCTCCCGAAAAGGGCTCCAGGTTCGACCCCAATCTGCACCAGGCGATGATGGAGCAGGCGGATCCAGAGCTGGCGCCCGGTTCAGTGGTCATGCTGGCGCAGCCCGGGTACGAGCTGTTCGGGCGCATCGTGCGCCCAGCCATGGTCGCTGTGACCCCCAAGGCCGCGACGCCGAAGTCCGCGGCGGAGGGTTATGCGGCGCCCGAGGGCGCGCCCGCTGGAGAGGCGGTCGACCAGAAGGCTTAACCTCTGACGCCGAACACGGCCGAGCCCACACGGACCGAGGTGGCGCCGAACCTGATCGCCGTCGCGAAATCGCCGCTCATACCCATCGAGAGGCGCTTTACGCCATTTCGCGCGGCGATCTTGCCC
>Ga0116229_10003021_pt1 | contig 27615 bp, 25 predicted proteins | sample S1TSphgellanicum_3_FD_87313 | JGI IMG/M metagenome (GOLD analysis project Ga0116229, IMG submission 87313) | Host-associated microbial communities from peat moss isolated from Minnesota, USA - S1T2_Fc - Sphagnum magellanicum MG | ecosystem: Host-associated > Plants > Peat moss > Unclassified...
GACCATTAAAATTGTCTTTTTCTTTTGGTTAATTTTAAGTCAAAAATTTTAAAGAAAATTTTTTAAAAATTTATTTTGTTTTTTAAGTTTTTTTTTTTTTTTTTTTGGGGGAAAAGTTGCTGAAAGTTACAATTAAATATTAATTTTAAATAATTGTTGAACTCTGCATCTACATACAATACTTCTTTAATTTGTTGTAAACTTTTGTACCCATAAAATCTCTTGTTGCATTGGGGAGTGTGTAATGTGTAGATAAAACTAGACCCAATTTTTTTAATTAGGCTCAATGGTTCTTGAATTTGAAAAAAATGAGCTAGAACCAAAATAAAAAAGGTTTAAAATTTGGAAGAACTGCACAACACTCATCTGAACTCAGTCATTTTACTGCTGTTGGTGGAGATGCTCTGATGATGCTCAGGGCTGGCATTAAACAGATCCATGTTCCTAATGAGGGAAAATAAAGGCCTACAATGAGGGCAACTGACTTAGGTGACTGGAAAAACCAATTTGAGCTTTACCCATTATTGCAAACTTGGAGTATGTTTTCAGTCCCACATTAAAAATATGCATTTGTCCAGACATAATTCACAAAAAGCTTAAAACTCAGAACTTAAAAAAACACCAAGCTCTAAATGACAAACAAATAGTAGTATTCTTATATACCATAAATTGACCTAAACTTCCAGCATGTTTCAAGCCTCCAACCTGCCCTCTTCATTCCAGTCTCTGCATGTATTCATGGGTGTTATTAATTGTTCTCTCTCTCTCTCTCTCTCTCTCTCTTTCTTTTATTGCATCTGCTGCTTTGAAGAGAAGATACTGTTGCTGGTCCCTTTAAATGGCCTTGTACTTACAGAGTGAAGACCTGGTGAAAATTTACTATTCTATTTGGACAGCATGTTCTAAAGTGGAATTTGACCTCCAAATGTCAGGGCCTTCCATTCAAGAAGGGCTGCCCCCCTCAAGTAAGTAACTCCCATTTTTCCACAGGAAATTTTCCTTTTTCAACCTTGTAGATAATACCCCTTGTGATTTCTTTGATAATCTTGTATCTTGAAAAATTTCAGTAGGTCTGTAACAAAAAAGAAACCGCAGAAGAATATCACAAGTGGACAAGAGCAAGTTCCATCCACATTACAATATGCTCAACAAAACAAACAAGAACCTGACTGAACTCCACAATCTCTGATCAACTAAAACTAGGGGTTGCAATGGATTACTGTAATCTGGTGTCACTCTCTTTAGCACAACTGGTCCCCTCAAAGGCCAAGCCCACAGAAAACGAAACCCATTTCTTCACATTTGCAATCCCACAAAAGATGCTGAACTGACGCCCATCACATAACACAGACCCCCACAGAACAAAACAAACAGTTGCATATGACTTCTTCCTGTCGCCAGTCTGCACGCAATGATTCCACAACATTCATACGGAGTCTCTTTTACCAACTTTGCTAAAGAGTGCTACAATGGTGAAACAACACTTGGATTCTCAAATCCTTTCTTAGTGCAGAACTTTAGAACAATTCCACCCTTGGAGCTCCCAATCACATGGGTACTCGCACACTCCCAGCAACACGACAATCACACATTGAACAAGAAGACACTCACACCCAAATAGACTTGGCCACAAGGATCACTCATGACACCCCCTGAGCTTATCATCATCTCCTTGGATCAACCCTTACATCTAACTTCAAGTCTTGCATTTCCTACGTAGAAGCAAAATGTGCAATGAAACTCTAGTACTTCTAATTAGGGATTAACATGATGAAGCATTCATCCTCCACACCAAACAATGCAAATAGTGCTTTCTACACAAGCATAACCATCACTTCTTGTTCTGGAAGTAAAACTATGGTACTTAACTCTTCCGCCCCCTTCACACACCATCAACAATTCCTCCATATACTGCAGAAATCCTTGTAGTGCACTCATGAAACCAATCGCATTACTCCCATTTTTGCCAAGAATTGAAGAACGCTCATCCAAACTCTAACTCCAAGTGCCAAAGAATTCAATAACCCAACAACCTTGCATAAACAACATCAAACAAAACCAAACCAAAGAAAGGAAAAAAACAGAACATCCTAGCTCATCATCATTAGTAGTGTCCACACAAATTGTCGCCCAATTCCTCAACTTTGAATGATGCCAGCCAAGCACAAATAGCATGACTGAAATGGACATTCCACAAACTGCTTCAACCTTAATTCCACATCACAAATCTTTACATTTTGTAAGTCTTTAAATCAAGGGCTCACTTTTGGCTCCCCCATTGCAAGGCCCTTCTTTTAGTAATGTCTTCAACCTTAAACTTTTTCACACTTTTCTCTTTTCCCCTACCTCCCATCCCACCTCCCTTGGCCTTCACTTTGTTGGTGATGTGGAGTAAATATAATTGTGATCTAAGAACATATTAACCCATGCCCCATATCTAGGCCTCTATCATTGATTATCACATTTGACGTACACTAATACTTATTCTTCCATCCCCACCCATAAACATTAAAAATGGACAATATAAAGGGAAACTATTGTAATTAAATGTCACTACTAATGTTGGTTTGTATATAGGGTTAGAGAGTGATATCAATATTAATATCAAATATCATACCAGTCTAATATCAGCCATCTTAATACCAAGCTTAATACTTGTATCCCTTGGAATTAGGTTACCAAAAAATTATTGTATACCAAACCAATTTGGTATTAAGGTTTTGCTACCAATTTCAATACTCATACCAAAAAGTTTGAACATTTTTTCTCTTTAGTATTAATCATTGTTACTTGTTGGTGACCTCATCCTTTGGTGCCATTGCTCACTACTTAACATTAAAGTGTTTTTAATTCGTATGTTGTTTATTGCTTCCTTCTTACTTCCTTGGTGTTTCAATCCATGTTTAAAGTTGCACATCCTTATACTATGACTTTAAATCTAGTTCTAATCATCATGTTAATCTAGTGGTTAGTTTCTTTTGTTGTGGTGTTCTCTCATTGTAATGACCGTTATTACAATGTTGTGTTTGGAATGAGTTTTGTTATCTCCAAAGTCTAAATGTACATGACCTTGTTATTTGAGCTTGTGATCTTGGTCATTAAATTTCAAATTCCCTTTTGAGGTCAAAGCTCCTACATTTGTTTAACAAGATGATCTTCAAGGTTTGAGCACATGCACCAAGTGTAAATTTATTACCATGTTTGATTTTTTATTTTAAGGGTTTTGGGGCTTTTATCTTTGATGTTATATCATTTTAGGCTAGAGCATGTCACATTATAATTTTTAGTTGAGGTTAATGAATCTTCTTTTAATCATTTTCCTTTTTCTTGATGTTCACAACCATGTTGATTTCATTGTGCCATTCCACATGAATTTTCTTTAGTGACATTATGTGCAAAAAAATAGTTGGAGTAGTTTCCAAGGGTTCAAAAGGTGTCCTAGACTCAATTGCTTTACATTTTAATACCATCTTGTATTTTCATGATCTTGGAACTACACATTAATGGCACAAAAACAATGTTGGTTTTTTTGTTCTTTCATGTTTTGTTCCTTGAGTGATATTTTGGAAAAAATATTTTATGTTTTTAATTTTTTTCTAGTTGTACCTTTAGATTTTGATGTACTTGAATTGTAATTTGGGTCTTTTTGAGTAAGTTCTACTAGGGTTTTGGAGGTTTCCATCTCTTGATTTATATGGATTCTAACATTTACAATGTTTTTGAATGTGCATAACTTGATGGGGAGAAGGAAAAACTTACAACCACATGTGTGACTAATGATTTAGTTCAACAACCTTTAAACATAGTTCAAAAATTGAGGTCACAGAACTCAATGCAACTGAGGAGGTTGTAAAAAGGCTGGGAACAAAAGTTATTATTTGAGACATTCATGTTTCAATGCTACAAAACAACCAAAAGGATTAACTTACCCATAGTTAAATTTCACTTGCATTTTCTTCATGTTAAATGATCCAATAAAGTTGTTATGGTCCAAGCCCACCAAGTGATGAAGTGTGTGGTTTGTCACCCATCTAATCCAACATCTAGTAATATTAGTAGAACAAGTTTAGGAAGGGGTTTTTTTTTTTTCACTTTTGCACACGACATCATTGACATGAAAAATCATGTTGTTAATGAACATGTTGCCATTTTAATTTGAAACAAAGAACAAAGGCTTGTTGAAATGGTTACTATAGGTGGGAGGTGGAAAGGAAAGAAAAGGAATGTAATGGCACCTATAACCATTATTGAATTCTTTTCTAACCAAGACCCTTACAAATGTAATGACCTTAATCAACAATGATTCATTGAAATCTTGGTCCTATTCATTACTAAAAGGTACATGATAATGCCAGTTGTGAAAAACTCATGGTTGCCATGCCTTGTAATGCGACACTGTGATAGATTGAATTTCCATCTTGTGAACAACTTGTCCAATAACATACTCCAAGAATGTTGGTTAAAACAATGGAGTTGTATATGTTCCCCTCCATTGCACAATGTGCAACATCCATTGCCACATTTGATTCTAGATGTTCATATTTAGTTTCGATACCTTTGCATTGGTAATCAACTTCATTAATGAGTAATGGGTACCTTGCCATGTTACAATTGGTATGTTTGAAATTCCCACACATTTGGAATAACCTTGGGAAAAAAATGAAGTCACTTCTTGTTCAATCTCAACTAACAAACAAAATTATTGTTTATGTCAAGAATGAAGGCACGAACTTAAACATTCTTGTTGTTGCATTAACATCTATTGTCTCTTGTGCACCATTACAAATTGCATCACTATTTATTGGCATTTGCTTTGGGCATCTTATGTTTAAGGCATATTAGTATGTTGCAAATGAGACTAAAATGGGGGTTGAGATGAAGGAGGTGAGTTTGATGGAAGCTTAGAGTTCTTTCTAGAAGACCATCACATGGATGAAAAAAATTGGGGGAAAAAGGTAAGAATGTGAGCTAACTTGGAAGGAAATTGGCTTGAGGTTAAGGAAACTACAAAACACTAGTCAAAACAAAGTTTGTTTCCATGGTTACATTGTTTTAAAAGATGTAAGATTGTGTTATAGCCATAAATTTTTGCTATAGTTGGCAAACTTTCAAAAGGTGAAAGCACACTAGGTGGAACAAAAATGACAAATCATGACAGTCCCTAAATAATCCATTATGAAATTGAATACACTAGGAAGGTATGATAAAGACAAGCAAAAACAAAATACTTTGAATCAAATGGGCCATGTGACAAGGTGTTATAAGATTTTTTCCATAAGGATTTAAACATCTCTAACTTATTTTATGATAATTTTATACTTGAAATATGAGCATCTAAATCAATATTTTCAACAAATGACAAACTTCCTTTAGAAGTTTCATACTTGATATACATCTTAAATTTAATCATCAAATATTTTCAAATTGTATTATTTAATATGAATTTGCTACAATAATATATTATCATTGAGTCATTTATTTATAAATGACATTATATCAAGGTGTATTGAGTCCATTTGATTTATCCTTGATCAAACAAGTGTTTTTGTACAACTTTAAAAGTCCATAACAAATTGAATACCAAAGATTTGACCATGAAATTCTAACATAGTGTTTTGAAGTATGAGTTCATTCTTGACATGAGTCCCATTTCATCATTTGCACATATCAATTGGAATAAATTACTATTGAAAATTCAAAAATTGTGAAAAATGAATTCTTAGACATCCAAAGTGTAACACCTTAGTGTGTTTTCACCCCAGATTGCAAACTTGTGTACCTTCAAGTTCAACTTAGGCAGTTGCAAGGGTAATGATTGAAACTTTGGGTCTAGTAGTGAAATAATGCATTTGAATCAAAGCAAAGGTTATTAGTTATTGTTAAATGCCCATTTTGGGTCCAAATTCTTTAAGGTGTACCAAAATCCTATTAGGACAACACCTTTTTTTGTATTATTTACCTAGTCCTTTTTTACCATGTAAAGACACATTTATGGATTGTTATGATGGAATGTATAATTCTAGTGGGTTAAATATGGTACTTATGAAATTTTTGATCGATCAGTTTTGTTCATAATACAATATAAAGAAAAAAATATTATAGTAAGGACTAGGTCCTTTTCATCTTGAGTGGGTACACCTTCAAGGATTTTCACCTTTTTGTTAGATTTTATATTAATATAGAATTACATGCAAATTTTAGATTATAAATTACATATGTCTAAAACTTAAAAGGAATCATGAATCAAATTAAATATAAATTGCAAATTCCATTACACATTTCTTGAATGTAAGAAGTAAAGAGTTCAAGCACATTTTGGATATTTATGTCAAGGTGCAATAAAAATATATAATGTGTTGAATTCTTCAATCTTTTACCTTTGAAATGTTAAATGGATAAATGCCCTAGACATATGTGTGCACCCATTGCTACTCCAATCTATACAACATTTAAAGCACATGAAAAATTTGATGAATTTAAAACCAATGTAAAGAATCCAACAATCCCATGCCAAAGGAAGGTGCTTCAAAGATATAAATCATCCAAAATCCTATGTACTACCTTTGAAATGGCCAATGCAAGCCTCCACTATTCAAATGTGGTTATTGTTACATGTTATGATGATATGTATTATAATTTGAAGCCCAAAATAATGGACTTAAAAACTATATGTTGTAGCCTTCAAAAAATAAGCACAAAAAATGTGGTAGTCAAGTCTAAAAAGACCAACTTTTTCAAATTCATCCTGATAGTCATCGAATAGGTCTTTGTTAACTAACAATAATTACCATCATATGGAAAAATAATCAAAAGATAATTATGGAATGGAAATGTTACCTAATCGTAATATTTTCAATGGACTACTTTTAAGTTGGTAAATCTTTTAGTTTAGTTAGCTTAGAAGATCTCTTGTTAATTATCTACTTAATAACGATAGATGTATTTATCATCCCTTACTTACCATGGGATGAAACCACTAAAATAGTTAGTTTCTACAAGATAAGGTATTTCATCGTTAACTAAAATATGCAAAGGAGATTGAGATAAGGTGAAAAGTTCTAGAAATTTTTTAAAAACCCATGTGCCATGGGGAACCACTTTTGGTTCCTTATTATTTATTGGGTTCATTTCTCATTCTATCAATCCTTATCACTTGGATACAAAATATTTCTTGGATGCAAAATTGAATATTTAATATAAATTTAATGTAAAATAATGTAGCTTTTTATTTAATTAAATGTTTTCTTCATGTTTCACTTCCTAGAATTTTTGTTGAAAATTAATCATTGAATGGTAGCTATAGTAAGAAAGTAGTTATAATAAAAAGGTACGCAATAGAAAGATATCTACAATAAAAAGGTAACCAATAGAAAGACAACAATATGGTGATGTATTTTATGTGACAAAGGTATTGTTCAAGGACTAGAAGGTAACTTATAGCCCTCCATTTCTAGTTTTAATTTTGTTAAGGAAATGCATTTTGAAAAGTGTTATTTCATTGTCTTTATTCAATTTTAATTTAGTAGCCTTTTTATTCATGATAGTAATTACGTTTCCAATTTCACTATCTTACATTTGATGATCATGTTGGGGATCTTATTCCAAGTTTTTAAAATACCACCTTCAAGCTCATCTTCATAATCATTGAATAGGTCCTCCATGCCCCCAATAGTCATTATTAGTTTTTGTGTTAGTCAACCAATTTTTAAATATCATCACCAACTTGTCTTAGTTTTGCACTCTCAACTAACAACATTGCAAATTGTTGAGCATGTTAACAATATTGAATATACTTTCAATTTTGATTTGTGACCCATGAATACCCAAAAGTGCACAAAACAAGAATGTAACATTAGGAAACCATTTTTCATGTATTTTCCACCATTACAAGGGGGATTTCCCATCAACATCATTGACAATTATGTGATGGCACAATGACAACTTAGTTTTCATGAAAAATAAATTAGATTCCTTAATTAAGCTACAACTCCCCATAAGGAATCATCAACACTAGAGGCTATCAATGTGACCAAGCTTTATTAGCTTTGAAATTGTCACCTACAAAGGCAACAAAACATGTTGGCCATACTTTTCCACAACTACTTTTACTTTATTTCTACGTGCATATTTCATTATATAGTGAAACCTTTTTAATTAAAGGTCCAACTCAAGAACACACATGTTGTGTGCACGGGTAGAATTACATGTGTGTGCAAATGTGAGAAAAGGTTCTAAGAAATTGATTACTTCAAACTTCATTCTAACATACATAATTTCCAACTCACTTTCAAAATCCCCACATTAAGAAAGTGGATATAATGATGCCTAAGCTTGACATAACAATAGGCACATGTGTGTATGAAAGTTTTGCATCTACAAATTGTCAATGAGGACCTTGAATGTTTCACTGTCATACCTTGAAAAATGAAAGATTGAAAATAAAAACTAACATTGATATCAATTCCTCACTAATTAGTATAACAATAAATACTTCTATTGATACCATTGCATAATCCACTATTATTTTATACTAGACTAATACTTGATTTTTTTAAAAATTCAAATATTGATGTTGGCTTTGTATTTCATTTTAAAAGGTCAACAAGTCATAATTTCAACTTCTTGTGTGACATGTGACATTGTGTTAAACACGAGCTTTGTTGTCCATTGTGTTCATTAATTACAATGCAATATGGAGGTTTCAAGTTTGCAATCCATGCTATGGTGTTCAACTACTTATATTTAAAGCATAGTCAAGACAAGGGTCTTCAACTCTTAAGGTGTGCAACTTGTGAATGATCGGTGTGCATCCAAGTGTAGGCTATCCAACAACAACCATTAGAGGAATAATAGCTATGGCAAAAGAGGAAGGAGGGTGGCAATTGCAAGAACAAGTTCCATTGATATTGTCATTCCTTTCTCAAGCATGCCCAAACTTTACCAAGTAGCAACTTTGTGAGGCTTGTGATGGTGATGGGATAAGGGGAAAAGGGGGTTCAATTCATGACCTCCCTTTTAATTTTTCATTTTATTTCCAAAATTTTGAACATAGACGACAACATTTTTTCAAAAATTTATATATTTTCTCTTTATGGTGTCAAATTAAAGTTTCTTCTATGCCAATGATTTTCTACACATGAGGGCTATGCATGTGGAGATTTTCAATTTTTTTGCAAATGAATTTTTTTGAAGGTTTTTTCAGCCACGCATGAGGTGTTGTGTGTGGGGTTGGTTTTGCTGAAATTTTCAATACTAGCTTCTTTTGCTAGGCTTAAGGTCTAAAATTTAAGGTTGGGGTTAGATGAGATGGGGGTTTAGGGTTTTGGTTAGGTGGAGTGGCTCAGGCGTTGTTAGGAATGGCAAACTTCGCGTTTTCATCGATTGTGAAGTGGTGATAACCATCACAATTGGAGTCTAATGTTGAAATGGCCCCCATGGATTGTTACAATTTAATTTTTTTTTCATCATCTTGTCATTTCCATCCCTTTTGTTTTGTTTCAATTAGTTTTTTCACCCTCACATGGTACATCAACACATTCTACCTTCAGCTACAAGCTATTCGTCACCTATTAATGTCCATGATGGTCCCCCACTTTGCGTTTCCATGTTACATGTCCAACATGTCATTTCTATGTATGTTGGAAGGGTAGGATTAATTCATACTGGTTAACATGCTCCATTCATACACAATCGTTAACTATAAGGGTTGCAATGTTTTTGGCATTATTGAATTTTCCCCTTCTTTCGCTTGGGCATGTATCACATTTGTAAATATCATCAATGTTTTCAATCTAGGTTTACGATGCTCCTGTTCATACCACCATATTCCATATGTTATTTGTGTTGATGTTTATAATGTTTTGTTTATTCTTAATTTAACTTGTATGGTCATCGATTCATCTAACATTGTAGGTTGGCATGCATTTTTGTATTTCCTTTCTTGGTGTTTATCTTTCCTTCACAAAGTGGTGAGAATGACCATTAAAAGACTTGCGTTCACTTTCATTGATACATAACATGGTAATTAGAACACATTAGGGGAAGAACATAAGATTAAAGCCTCAGTACTTTCTTCCCAAAGATTTTTTAAGATGACTTAGAATCCTTCTCCACCTTCGTCGACACAGCTACGTTGCACATGGGCATCTGCACATGGAGGAAAATATGTTTGAACAATGTGTGCATTGGCTTCGTGCATTTTGATGGTCCCGTCTAATGAGACCACAACAACCCTTTGCCTCTTTCACCTATTAGTAGAGGTTAATCCCCCACCCCCTTCCGTTTTGGTTAATGGTTTTGATTTAAAGATAAAAGTTATTTTAGACTAGGAGATATTTATTTTGGCTTTGGCATATTCACCACATTTTTTCATTTAATAGTCCTTAAGGTATGGTGTATGAATTTTTACAAGATTGTTTTATCCCAAATGATTTTGTGAATGGTTTTAATATTTTTTTTGAGGCATGTTGGCACATTTTTTGTTGTCATGTTCCCCAATTTTATTGCGTTTGCTTATGACATCATAATTACTAACTTTGGAGAAGTAAATCAATGGCATTCGACCCATTGTGATTGAAAATATGACCTATCATTTAGTCATTTGCACACTTACCGTTTAGTTTAATGATACAATTGTGAAGAATTTTAATTTTCATTAGTTTGGTGTGACGACATGGGGTGGGTGTGAGATGATGGTCCGTGGGGTTCACATTAAGTTGGATTTGTATATAAATTGGGTGATATTACATGTGGACATTTATAATGCCCTCAATTTTGTAACACGAACAATCATTGTTTAGGAGTTGCCATCTTTTATTGGTGCTTTGGATTAACTTTTCCCATTTGTCCAACAATTTTATGAGTGCCCATCCTCATTATATTTCTGGCATGTTTTTCAACACAAGATTTCACAATCACTTTGTTAAGTTTAGTATGCAACAAAGGGATCCTTTGGGTGGGGCATTATTCACCTTACCACATCTTCACATTTATGCCCTATTGCGATAATCCACCCTACTTGTGTTTTTCCCTCACTTGTCAATGATGCACATTTTGTTTTTTCCATTTCAAATGTTGTACTTGCCATTTTATGATTGCAAATGGAGTTTGCAACATTAAGATTTTCCATTTAGCTATCAAAGTGTGTAATTTGTTTTCCATAGGGATTAGACTTATCGATATCACATCCTCCAAACTTTTTTACATTCAACACAAGTTTTCATAAACTAGGTGCACATGTGGGTTTTATGCCATTTGTGGAGTCCTTGTTGTAGAGGCACTTTAGGAAGACCTTGGCACCATAACTAACCTCCCTATGCTTGCAAATCCACATGTAGCCTTTGTGATGCTTTCATTTCGTTATGTTGAACACCTAGGTTATTTACTACATATCATATTTCCATTTTTAGGTATCTTGTAGCATTATGTCGAGTTTGATTTGCGTATCATGGCTATACTAAAGAAGTTATTGGATGTGGGATCTTTTAGCATTATGGTGGGTCATTTGACTTGTTATTAAGTCAATTTATTTATTTTTGAAAGGGGGTTTGGCCTTTTATCAATAGTTCGACTTGTTGTCCCCACCTTTTTAGGATTTGGGGTTTGATCACTCTTACATTTTTCATTTTTTTTCTAGTGGGATGATTACCTTATTTTTTTCCAATATGGTGGCACATATCAAGATCGACATTTTTCCCTTCCAATTGGCATTATGAAATACTTGAACTTTACTATCTTTGGTTGTTCATTCTCAAGCCCCCCCTTTGAGAGTCTTGTGGTATAAGTGTATCTTCATTTATAGGTATTTTTGATGGATTACCTACTCGAGCAAGAGTTTGCCACAATTTTAATAGATGTTCCTTTAGATGCCATGTGAACATGTCTTTTGATCTTGTGTAGGTCCAATTGTAGATGTTTGGTTATTAACCCATCTTACCACAATTCCATTATGTTTGCCTTTGGTTCACTTTCTTACATCATTAAAACTTGCTTTGAATTGTCACATCTTACAATTGCACATCTTTCATATTGTTAGTGTGGACATACGATTGATGATTTGGGTATCCATTTGTTTTTGTGCATGTGCAAAAGTGATTATATTAGGAAAGTGCAACACACGTACAAAACGAGGTTTCCCACCTTTTCCCTTGACACATTCAAGGGCAAGTCAATATTCTTATCATTACAGATTGGTTTTGAACTTTAGCGAACGTTGTCATAGTTAATTTGATTCACCCAAATATGGTACAACATACATCATTCACAATAGCACATGTAATGATAGTTGCTGTTCATGAGAAAACACAATCATACATGGAACACACATCAAAAAATGACGTGTTTCCCCTTGCCATAGAAAATTATGATTGTTTTCATTCTTGTTTCAACTCCTTTTTGACTTCTTGTGCTTAGGCCATTATAACCCGTCATTAGTGGTCCTCTTTAGTTTCAACAACACTTATTTTTTTATTATTAGTAGTGTGTGTCCATAGCCTTCTAGCGTGCGCAAGTCATTGCGATTTTTCAATGTGTTGCCATGCTTGGGAATCATTCCTCATCTCTTCCACAGATTGCGACCAATGCATCTTTGTTGCTAGCCAACTTGTGGCGGACAAATGCCTTTTTAGTTCACAATCTTCTATTTCATTATTGTATTAGTGGGGTCCTGATTATGATGTTCTTTTGTGACATGTGTTATGGGGCTTTTATTTGCCTTGTACTTCTTGTGAATGGGTTCCCATCCTTGCCTTTTTTATATACATGGTTTTTCTTTCACATACCAGCACCAGACTGATATAAAAAAAACCTTCATATCAGACCAACACTGGTCATCACCTGGATCATTCATTATGGCCTGCCAATCAAAAATAGTCATTTCCTTATGCTGGCCCCCTTTTGCAGGGCACTGTATCATCTCCTAAGCATGTGTATAAGCATGCACTAAATTTCACACTATTTGATTCCTACACTTCACATGCAATGTAGTGTAAAGGCAAGTTTACTGCTGTGACTGGAGATGCTCTTTAGTATTGTAGTTTGAAACTAGCATGTATATATTTTCTGCACCTACTAGAGTTATCCTTCAAGTCACCCTGTCTTTGGGCTCTAGTTCTGTAGTCCCTGTTTAAATGAGGATCAATAGGAGGTAAGACAAAGAAATTTGGTCCCATCTTTCTTTCTGTCTTTTAGTGTACCATTTGCATCCTGACTTTTTTTAATTTTTCATCACCAGTTTTGACAGAACTGGGGTCCAGCACCCCAAACTCAGTACCCCAGTTTGGGGTACCTTATGGATAACACTATTTTATCTCTTTGGTTATCACAAAATTAACCCATTACAAATCTAAGGAACCCAGTCAATTCAATCAAAAGCTGTTATGGATGTAAAATTGTCAACTGGAAATGATGGTAAGCCTGATCTCACTAAGATGTCCTTGCATCCTTGTGCAGAGTAGACCCCAGTAACCTAATTCAACAGCCACCACACACCATCATCCATTGGAAGCTTGTTATGACCCAGATATGGATGAAACCCCAAGTGAGTTGATGAAAGAAAAGGCTTTCGCTCGGTGTCACCACCTATGCTGTAAGAGTTAGCTCATGTGGGTATGTAAGAAAATTGGTGATTACAAGGTAAAGTATATATGATCGATCTTTATCATCTTGTGTTGGGAGTAATTTGGACTAAGGAACTGGCAAGAGGGTGCTAGTGAAGTGAAGTGAATGGGAATGTGAAGTGTGCATTTTGTGGCATTCCCAAAAACCAGTTTTGGAATTTTTAAATTTTTTTATAGAAAAAAGGAGTCTAAAAAGTTAACACATAGGAACTTGTGTTAATGGGTTGTTGGGTAGGTTAGTAAAAATAGAGTCTGAGCTAACCACTGTGGTTTAACTAGGGAACTAAATCCAAAAGTGCGCTCCCCAAAAAAACCAGTTACTGATTTTCATTCTACATGTGTGAGTTCAAAGAGTTTAAAAAGGTTGAAACTTGTTGTTAGCCTAGTGGGTTGTTGTTGGTAGATAGCACAAAAAAATTAGGAATTGAGCTAACCACCATGGTTAACTAACTAACTAACTAGGGAAGTAAATGGAAAAGCGTTTCCAGTCCATCCATCCATCCATCCATCATCCCTCATGGCTGTGCTTTGGTGGCTGTTGGTTCACTCCAACTAGTTCAATGTTGAAGTCAATGCAAATTCACAGCAAATGAATTTGGGGGGCGGGGTTTGGGGTTTTGAGTATTGAATGTCAGAGCATCATCAGCATGGGCAGTAGTAATTAGGGAAACAGAACTCATCTGTCTGTTCTGGAAGTTTCTTGTGTCTTCCAGCAAAAAAACAAACACTTCCAACATTGATGTTGGCTTGTAGGGCTGTCTTTACTTACTAGCCAAGCAAATGGAGTTTTCTTTTACAGAGCTTGATTGTGTCAGGTTCAATTTCCAACAAGATTCTTTTCTCCAGCTTTTTTTTTTTCTTCCTCCCCCTCTAATAATACCCTATTGGAATGTAAATGGTTGCTATTAAATTATTTTTTATTTTGCCAAATTTTTGAAAAATTATTTATTACATATGTCAAAATTTAAATAAAAATTAGGAATCAGCAAGATTTCAACTGTCAGGTTTGAATAGCAGACCTTAAAATATAGACCATAATAACCTTGAAGAGACTGTGTTTATTATTTTTTTATAATCATTATCTGTTGAAAATTTCAGTATTGAAAAACCAAAGTGCCAAAGTTAAGATTTAAAATTTAATTAATTATTCGATAATTTGTTGCCGAATCCAATCAGGGAGTACTATAGATGCCCTAAACTCTACAAATGAAACCTTTGAAAAAACTCATATTTTGAACATCCAAAATATGAAAGTATAAAAATCTTAAGCACCCTTTTATATTGTAGGCAAATTTGGCAATTTTAACAATCTTTTTTTGGCTTTTTTGAAGAATTTTTTTGAAAAGGAAATTTGTGACAGAATTTTCTTTCATGAAAATGTTTTTAGCAAAATGACGAAAAATTCACCACAAGAAATATTACCACATCAGGGAGTACCTGCTTTATACAAGAGTGGGTAGATATCAAAGAAAAAGTATCCATAATAACTTGGGCTCCACACGACTTCACATTCATGCTCAATTGACATAAGGTCAAAATATTAATATATTTATAAAAATTTATTAAAAAATTAGTTACCAGACATTCGTAATCCATGATATGTAGATTATCCATGAAATCATTTTCATTTTCAGAATATGAGATTTAATTTTCACATACTCAAACATTGATATTTCTAGCATTCATGATCTTCTTTTTGGTGACCCTCATTGCTTTAGAAGCAATTTTTTTGGGCCTTTCCAACATCTTCCAATATTTGTCTTATCATCTTTCTTAATTATGATCCTTTGTTTAAAACATAATATTTTTGATTTTAATGCTTGTAATTTCCCCTATGTTTTTTTTCGGTAGAAGGGTCCTCAACCTTCAAAGTTTTGATTCCTCTATTGTTCGAAAAAAAGACAAATTTCATGTCCAACCTAGCACCCCTTGTGTTTTTAGAGCCTTTTTTTCAATACCCCCTATTATTGTTTATTGTCATTTTGTTATTCTTTGTCGGTATTTTTGTCTTTTTTTTTTTTTCCTTATTTTTCCCCATCCTTCATGTTGTTTGGGTGTGTTTTTATTGTTAGCTAAGCTTAGATCATTTTCAAATCAAAAAATTGCATTGATTTAAATTTGGATTAGTGTATTCAAATTTGGGAATGTTTTCTAAGTTGATATTTCATTTTTGAACCTTTCAAGAACTTGGCCTAGTAACAATTATGATGATTTAAAGACTCAAGAAATTTTGGTATGATGGGTCAAGTCTTCACTAATTCTAAAAGAGATCAAAATTGAAAAGAGAAATATATTTTATTGATATGAAAGAAAATTAATTAGAAGGGAGAAAAAAATGTTTACTCATTTCAAAGAAAGGGTGGTTAAAAAGGACAAAATAAAATGTCCACCCCAAGTCATGTGTGAAGGTGATATTAAAAATTTGTTAAATATCATTTTATATTAAATATTAATGAATTTGGCGTTTAGAATGAGTTTATTAAGTCTAACTAATTTCATAAACATAACATTCATAAAAATAATGTAAACTTGACAACTTTGATAAAATATTGTGATAAATATTTTATTTTCAATGCTTATTTGAACATTTAAAAAAAAATTGATTAAAAGGTGTCCACAAAAACATTTAAAAAAAAAATTAAGTTGGAATTTAATGGTTTTATGTTTTCATATTTGAGTAAATGTACTTTCTATATCCGCACCAAGACTAAAGGCATTTAAAAAAAAAAAAAAAACATCAAATATCTTTGTGAAGCAAGAATGTTTTTTGAATATTGTTCAAGTGAAAGACACTAATTCATTATTACATGAAATTGAAATTCATTCAATGTATTTGAATTGAATTGAATTGAATTGAACAATTATACTAATATTTAATTCAATTCAATTCAAATTAAATTTAAAAGAAATGAGATGCAAATTGGTGAAAATATATATTCAAAATCTCCTTATGAATATGATGTTGAATTTTTTTAATAAGAAACACAAATCCGATTTTTTTTTTTAATGCCTCTTCATTTGGGAAATGAACTTTAAAAAATCTAGTTTGGAACTATCCAATGTATACAATGACAATGAAACCTAAACTTGTCCCATGTAAACTACTTTCATAAATCATCATCACTAAAATTAGATGCTACCATAATATAGAGAAAGCTTCAACACATGTTTACAAAATAATTAATTAATTTTGAAAATTCCAATTTGGGAAATAAAATATTTAAAAATATTCCAAATGATTATTCATTTTCCTCTTCTTTTTTATTTTTTAAATGAAGAACTTATTCTTAAGAAGGTTGGTGGTCCTCTCTTCTCTCTCCTATCCTCCTTGATTTTGTCTTTCCATGATGCGAAAGTTATATTTCCAACCAATTTAAAAACAAATAGCTAGTGCACAAAGTACAATTGTAATTATGTGACTTGCTTGAATGAATCGAATCACAGCTATCCTATATATTAATTCAGCAAGTCTGTCTGTCAGTCAATCAGTGACAGGGCTATACCCAATTAACAATTATTACCCAAGTGACTTCGGATGGACATTGATTTCACAACGTCGTTATTTGTAGGGTAAGTAATAGGTACTACTAGCTTAGGTCACAGAGCCTGTTGAAGTCACGAAATCATCCTAAGTACCTATCACCCTACCCTACACCGGACCAAACAAGACCTCGTAGCCAATCAAGCTGTCTTCCGAGAACGATCCTAGATACCTATCACTCTACCCTAGACCGAACCAGATAGGACCCATAGCCAATCAAGCCGTCTTCCGAGAACGACGCCCAAGCCCAACGCCCGAGCCACAGACAATTGTTTGAAAAAAAAAGTTTTGTTTAAAAACCCAAAAACATCAACCAAACATTGTTGAAATAACACACCTGTGCATTATGCACAGGGTTCACACTAGTAAAGGTATAAAAGAAAAAAATTGTCCCATTTGTTTATTTACTCGAGGTAAAGTACTAAGGACCCTCGAAAGGGGGCCCCATTTTGGGAATTTGGGTCTCAACCTCGACTCCTGTCTTGCATGGGCCCTCACTCCCAGAAAAGCTCGGCTAAAAGAGTTATGTATATCATATTCTGCTGCCATTCTGACATTTTCGTACTTCCCTAATTCCTTCTTGCACTCTCCTTGTCGCCTGTTGGCCGAACATCATAACCTACTCTCTAGAGTGTCTGGTGACCAGTACTACACTCTAGAGGGCTTCCCATGTCCGGTAACTGGCTCGAGGATGCTGGTTTCGAGAATGACCAAGGATGAAAGAGTCAAAAAGCTTCCCAAAAACATGTAGCCAGAAAACAAGTAGTACTACTACCATGGATGGATGAAGGAGGGCCCAACTTTACCCTAGTACCCAGGCTGGTTTGGGATCACGGTGCATAGTAATTAATTTTTTTTGGGTCAGTTATGTTCGACAATAAAATTTAAAAAATAATTTACAATTTTTGACATTATACTAAATAATTAAGCTATTGTGCTTGAGAGCTTCATTTTGATATTTTTGCATGGCAAGCATATATACATACATATATATATTCAAAATTTGAGAGAAATGTTTTTGTCCCTTTTTGGGCACTTTCAGAAAATTTTGAAGAACATTTTCTTCTTGGGCAGCCTCAAAAAAATTGGAATAAGAGGTTTTCTAGTTATGCACCTTTCCAGAAAATTTGAGGATCTTTTTTTTTTTTTTTTTCTTGATGTGAAGTTCCAATTTCGTTTTTTGGGCAAAAGTTTGGCATTCTTTTGACTGGAAAAATATGATTTCCTTACATGCAAAAGATTTTTTTTTGACATAAATAGCCCAAATTCCCCAGATATCTACAACAGCTTCTACCAGGTAGATCCAAAAAAATTATATTATTTCTATAAATGTTGAAATTATCAAAAAAATAAATTCTCAAAAGAATTTTTTTGTGCAAGAAAATGAAGCATATTTTCGAATATTCTGGAATAATTTATATGTCAAAATGGAATCTTCAAGAGTAAATAATTATTTGGCAAATACCCCAGGAACCTGCTATTCAAAGCTACGGTATAGAAGGATTCTTAAATTGTTCTACTTTGATATCTGTCTATGGCCAAATTTGGCTAAATCTTCTTATGGGATGAATTTTATTTTGGCTATATCACAAAATTTTGTTTTAAAAAAACCCTGAGAATTTGAGAGGGGGGGGGGAAAAAAAACAACTTGTTGTTTTTCGGGCACCTTAAAAAGTTTTAGAAATGAGCTTCTTCTTCTTCTTTTCTCGTTCGGGCAGCACGTGTTTGTTCAGAGGACCCAGAGCTTGCTGCTGGCTACTGCACTGAACTTCTCCTTCGTTGCGCACCTCTTCTCACTCATCTTGCGCTCGCTCCCTAAGAGCACCAACATCTCCGAAGAATTGTGCGCGCGCCCGTCCGTGTGCGTCTCTCTCCCTCCCTCCCTCGCTCCCTCTCTCTCGCGTCTCAACTCAACGGAAAAAGAGAGAGAGAAAAAAAAGAATGATTGCACTGCCGACAGATCAAATGCTCTTGCTGCTACGGAGTTGTGGTACGTTGTTTTTGATACTGTCGTTGTTTCTGTCGTATGTTTTCCCGAGTTCTTGACGCTGTTATCAGTGTTGTTTTTTTTGGTTGTATCCTTTTCCGAGTTCTTGATGCTGTTGTTGTCGTTTTTTTTTGTTGTATGCTTTTGCGATTTCGCGTTGTTTTTGTTTGTTGTATGCGTCTTGCTATTATTATTGTTGTCGTTGTTGTTTTCGTCGTCGTCGTTTCTGTTGTATTACGCGTTTCCGTGATCTTTCATCGGCTGTAGCTAGCATTTTATTTATTTGTTTATTGTGATCTTTCAAAGGTTGTAGTAGCAAAAGAAAATAAAATTGTAACAAAGTTTGTTTGTTGTAGTTGTTGTTTCGAGCTGATGTGTTGTATGAGCGAAGAAGAGTCGTGCTGATATCTAGTTTTCAGTGGCTTCAGATCTTGGAGTGGTCGCGATCCGCCTTGGTGCGCAGGAAGGAACCACCAAGAAGTGTATAGCTTCTGAGGTGATTTTCTTGCTTCTTTGCAGTATTCTCTCGCGTTGTGTTGTAGTGTTCCGTGTTCGTTAGTGTTGGTGAAGCTTGGATTGCAAGAGTCTTACGATGAAATTCTACATTTGTGGAATGGAGTGTGAGCATTTGTGAATTACCGGAACACAATTGATTTCGGAATCATGTGTGCAAGAAAGAGCGCGGCGGCGCAGTCATAGTACTTATGTGGCGATCAAAAGGAAGAAATCACAGTAGCAGTCGCAGCAGATTGTTGAGCCCTGGTTTGCACAACAACAACGCGTCGTCGTTGTGTCGGCACTGCAGCATTCTTTCAGGACTTCTTCTTTGTTTCTTTCTTTCCTTGATCGACAAGAACACTTGGGACTTCCAAAGGTAACAAGAACCGCTTGGGACTCCTCTTCTGTTGCAAGAGATGAGCTGCTGCTGGTTGTTGTTGAGACGCCGTAGACGGGATTTGGATCCGGAGACTACTTATGGCTGCCATCGCGTTACCGCTCTTTGCGATGGCTGGACCCTGTTCCCCCCCTCTTTGTATTGCACAGCACTTTTGAACCACGCAGAGACAACAATGATCCAAGGGAAGCTCCTGCTGCTTTACTGAAGACAAATTTGAATACAGGATTGCGTTTCTTGAGATCACCTGGGCGCCGTCTACTTTGTAGATATACACTCTTTGCGTCATCATCGTGCAATGCCAGCGGCATGTGTACATCGCGCTGAAGATGTTTGGTATCATCGGAGACAAGGAGGGCCGCTTTGCAGCAGGAAGAAGTGGGAGAGCAGTCTGGAGTTGGGAAGAAAGACAGTAAGACACGGATCAGGAATAAATTTTGAAGTTGTGATGAGGAGGAATGTTGCCAAAGTGAGCCCCCCGTTGTCCTGAGGTGGTGTCTGACGCTCGCTTGTCATCGACGACGACGGAGGGGCCGGTTAGCTGCAAGCATTTCTCGCACAATGCGAAACCATGGTTGGGAGCTGCCGTATCATCCTCTGCAGGTAACTCTTACAATTTCAAACCCCATTTAGTCTGATGGGTTTGGATTTGTATACCCATCATGTGGCCTGGAATTTAGAAAACCCTAAATCTTGCCATAGCCATTTGCACTACTGCCTCTTGTTCAGAGCTCTGTAATTGTGAACACAGAGAGAACAAAGATCACTCAGCAATATGAATTTTTGTCTCTGCTGGTAGAAAGCACATTTTGATGTTTAAGTCTATCTTTTGGTGGTGGCTGTCCTTATGGGCTGTTTGCCAATAGCATTTTGATCAATTTGACACTCCACCACACCTGCATGTGCTTTTTTTGTATGTTATGCAGACAGTGGCAATTGCAGTGTTTGCGGGATTAGGTTTCTCCTTCTATTTGTTCTTTATACCTTTTGTGGGTAGCAGCATTTTGAAGTTTCACATTTATGCGGCCTTTTCGCCTCTGGTGAGCACACTTTGCATATTCTGGCTTGAGATTCTTTTGTTTCTGCTGCATGAAGGGTTCAACATCATCACATGATGGAATTCTGAGAAAGATGCATTAATCACAGAGACAGGTAGTAGTCATTGTCAAGTACCCCTGTGAAGGATGAACCATCAGGCTGAATGTTAGGTTACACATTTGAGATTGAGCTTTCAATGCTTTGGAAGACATGTTAAATATTAATCTTGAGTTCACCATGAGGAGATTGTGGTCTCAGCTTGGCCAATGCATCCTCCCTAAGTGGGGTTTTTGGTGCAAGATCACTGAGCTGAGAGTAGACCCTTTCTGTTGACAGCAGATGGTTAATCTTTTGTGATCTTTGAAGGACTCCATGCAGATTTTTAGAAGACTGACATGTGGTCTTTTTATTTTGCACAGGTTCTTGCTCTTGTTATCTTGTATGTCTGGTGCGCAGCATGTGATCCAGCTGATCCAGGTGTGCACCACCTGAGACGAGCTGCTGAGTCAAAGAAACTAGCAGCTAAAGGCAAGGCTGCCAAGGAGTCTGTAAGTAGTGATACTGGCTTAGACCAGTCGCAGTATGACTCTGACAGAAGCTTATCCTTGACCTTCCCTTTAAAGAATGAGGATGCAAGTGGTGGGAGTATCTTTAGCTCTATGGGAGGCTGCCTTTGCAGTTTGGTTCACAAAAAGCTGCAAGACTCAGAAATGTTCTATTCTGGAGAGCAATTGGTCTATTGTAGCATCTGTGATGCAGAGGTGAGCAGCTCACTGGTGTTGTTCACTTGTAGCACTGTTGTTGCTCTATTGTAGCACCTAGTAATGCTAGAGTACACATTATTGTCACTGTTAGAAGAAATGATTTGGATTGCCTGGTCTACCAATTCAACATGGCTCAAGGGGAATGGAATCTGATATTGACCAGTTCTGACATTGCATGTGGCCTTGACTCTTAAGCAGATCTCAAAGAACAGCAAGCATTGTAGAGCTTGTGACAAGTGTGTGGCTGGGTTTGATCATCACTGCCGGGTACATTTACAACCAATTTTGGATGTTGTCTTTGATGCCCAAGAGATGGTGGATTGTACAGTTCAGATGCAGGTTCAGTAAGTGGATGGGATTCTAATGGCAGTTTTGTGATCTCTGCAAGCAGTGGCTCAACAACTGTGTTGGAAGGAAGAACTACAGGCTATTTGTGGCATCAATGGTCTCTGCTCTACTATTTGTAAGGGACTATTAATTGTGCATTAGATGGCCTTCTATTGCATGTATTTGAGAGCTCACCAGCTAGCATCTTTCATCCCTGCAATGGTCAACCTTCCCAGTATTTTGTCAGATCATTAAGCACAAGTTAGAAGCACAAATGGCAAGAATGTTTGTTCATGAGGTGAGTGCATGAAGTTGCGAAGAGGTAGATTGATGAATTTATCTGGATCTGAAAGCTGTTCAAAGATTCCCAGACTGAGCTTTGCAGCTTGCTGGTTTGTGATTGCAGCTTGTCATTGTGTGGGCTACAGGGATTCTTGTCCTTGTGCGGTGCTTTTCTCATAGAGATAATTTTGATGAAGAGATCACTGCTAGCCTTGGCAGCAGTTTCTCACGAGTGCCCTATATTGCTGTGGTGGTCTGTCACTCAACTTCCTGGTTGTCTTTACCAAATGCCATGGATCTGGTGCTGTAGTGTTTGTGGGTTTTAAGCTAAGCTGCCTTCAATCTGTATAATTTGACGAGTAACATTTCTCATTATGCAGGGGTCACTCACATTATTGGCATTCTCAGCAACAGTGCCTCTAACTCAGCTATTCATCTTCCACATAATCCTTATTCAAAAGGTGGGAACTCCTTTTTGTGAGAGTCTGCATGTTTGCTAGTTTCTTTGTTTTGCAACACAAACTTTGCAATGAGTATTGAAATAATTGAGGTTATCATCTAGCAGGAACTCCACTACAAGTGCAAGCAGATTTGATTGTTGATATTTGATTTTTCCTTTCCTGATGGTGCATTGCTTGGTTCAATCAATTTTTCTTCATGATAACAACTGATTTTGCAAATATTTAATGTGCCTCCCTATATCCAGCTCAAAATTAGCTCTCAAAAGTCTAAAGCTACTGTGGAGACTCTATGCAGGGGATTACAACATATGATTACATTTTGGCAGTAAGAGATCAAGAGCAAGGGCTAGTAGAAGGGGATGGTTTGAATAGCATGACGTCATCACCTGCTAGTTCAACTGGAGTGAGTAGCTACAGCTCAACAAGTGCCCTTGCTCTACAACAGGCCATGTTGTGCACACCACCTCGCATGTTTGTGGAACATCAGCAGGTATGCAGAATAGGACTTTATTTATGACTTCTCTCTGACCCAGCAGTTCAGATGGTTTGGGAGAGATCCCGTGCTTTCCCTTGATGCATCAATGTGGCCATTTCTTAGCTCTGTGCAGAGCCTGCCCATTTATCATCTTCCATGCTTGCAAATCCCCAGTGTTAACCTAAGCAAATCAATTGCAAAGGCATCAAGATGAGGACTCTAGGTTTGGTGCAAACAGGTGAGCCTATCTTTGTGCATGAGGATGTTCTGGATTAGGTCATTTTATAGATCTCAAATCTGGTATAAGTACTATGTAGCAATGATGCTCTGAATCTTTGTTAGCAACTGCCACAAGGTTATGACCACACTCATTGTCATGTTACCTTCAAACTTCTGTTGTGGAGGCTTCTCTTCAATCTCATATACATAACCTATGTAACAGTGGGATTGGCTTTGTGTGTTTGGAACAGACTGTATTGCCTTACAGTAGTGACTTGGAAGCGAGTGGTGGGAAGCTGGGGAGGCGAGGTGGAGGCACACTGCAGGGACAAAAGAAGGTATCTGTAGGAATCAATCCCTGGAAGCTGGCTCATATTAGTGCAGAGGAAGCTATAAGAGCAGCAGCACGTGCTCGTGAAGGTTCATCCATTTTTGGGCCCAACAGATATTCTCAAGGCCCTTCTCATATTATTGAGACAGAGGAAAGCAGTTTGAACAGTAGTTGCAGTGTAAGTGGGGAGATTTCAGTTGTTGCTAGTCATGCAGCTCATAGGAAATATGCTGCTTATGTATCTGGGAAAGAATGGTGGCCAATGATGAAGGAGCACCAAGATAAGATCATACCTGAAGGAGCCCTGGGGGCTCCCTTTGGACCTAGGTTTAGTCAGAAACCAAGGTCCCCATTTGCTGGGCACCATGAACGAATGCTTTTGAAATGTAGTCCCAGCAGATTTTCTGGTGAATTGAGAACTTACCCTGGAGGTAGATATCCTGGGAGCCCCTGCACTGAGAGCCATCTTGCATCCCCAGATGGATTCCACAATTCTCCTGACCTTCAACTACTGCCCCATGTACTGCTAGCAAGGTCAGTGGCACCTAACAGTGGCCTAGGTAAGGTTTTGCTGGAAAGATCTAGGAGTGATGGATATGAGGCATCTGTGGGAGAGAGTGGTGATGAAAACAGCATGCTATGCCAGCAGCCTACCAAGGCATGGATTAAAACCAGACTTCACAGATCGTTGGTACGCCCAACTGAGAAGGGTGCCACTTGGGAGGACAGCCCAGAGGACTTTATGCCACGGTGGAGTTGGGGTTCAAGGAGCCTGGGTTCTAAGGGTTCAAGAAGTTCGAAGGCCGAGAGCTCAGGAGGTAAAAGAGTTTACCTCTTGGTATTTCAATTCATTCTCAGTGTGTATGAGGCTATATTTATAAGATTGCAATTTCTTAAAGTTTATGCTCACATATTCGTGATGCAGGGCATACTTCAGGTGGATCAAGAGCAGAAGCCAACATTCTGAAGCATGTGAAAAAGGAATGGCCAGGGCTTCCAAATGGCCTCTGCATATCTTCAGATAACAGCTGCAGTTCTTCACCTAGCCGGTACAACTCCCCACAGCAAAATTCATCCAATTTTCTATTAACAGGGGACAGCAGTAGTCTCTCTAAAACCCCTGACAAGAAAGAAGTGGTCTCTGTGTGCAATGGGCCTTCTGTATCATTGACTTCCAAAGCCATGCCAGGAACAAAACCTTTACGTTCAACCCAAAGGCTTATGGACAGCATTCTTCAGTTCAATATTATTCGGCCTCCCTTGAAGAGCACTAACAAACTCTTGGAGCCAACTTCTTGAGTTGCAAAGTGCTTGATGATTTGCACACTTGCAGATCAAGGAGTTTCTCTCACTATCCACTTCTTACTCCTCTTAAATTAAGCCAGTTTCTCATACTCAGAAGAGAATCATGGATGTAGTGTTTCTGGTTGCAGCAATTTATGGAACTCTCACCTCGTGCAGTATATTCACCATATGAGAAATCACAAACCAGGCAATGCTAACATTGAGATTTGTTCATTGAGCCTGTAAACCAGGAACTAAATTACATTGTGGTGTATTTGTTGCACTTCCCCATGCTAGTACATGATTAATGATGCCTGCTTTTCCTCGTTTCAAAGTGATTGGTGTCAGAGATTTGTTACTTATTAGTGAACGTAGGCCTGAAAGGCCAAATTGCAAGCTTATCAATTAGAGTACCATGTGGCATGCATTTTGGTGTTAAAAGACATCATTGGAATTTTCCTGGTTTGGACAGGCTGATTACTCACCAAATGAATGACCAATTCAAGGTTTAAGTTCTGTAGGAGCTGGTTCACTCAAGTCCCACCAAAGAGGGGGGGCATTAAGTCTGGCATATAGTTGTATAGGATGTGGTTCACCCAAGGCTGATCAAAGAGAGGGGCATTCAGTCTAGGCAAAAATGCGTGATGCATGTAGGTAGGAAAATAAAATTTTCTCTACCAATGAGGTGATGCAGCATGCACCCATGAAGCCCAGGTATTTTGCTTCTTGAGAGTGGAGGTGAGTTTTGAAGATTTTCCAGATTTTGATCTTCCCAATGTCTTTCTACCAAGTCTACCAAATTGTCAATTATATGTGTTCACATTAAGTTCCCAATGTTTTCACACCAAGTCCTCAATGTGTTTCCCAATATGTCTCCCAATAGCTCACCATAACTTTTGCCCAAAGTTCAACAACCAATATAGCAAAGCACTTCTATCATTATGTTTTGGAAGTGGAAGCTTCTACTGGGGCTGCTGTTGTTTAAACTTCAAAGTTTCAAATTCTCTTTCAAACAATTTGGGATGCACCTCACAACTACTTGAGATGCTCTTCACTCACCACATGCAAAGCATTGTCTAATATATTTGCCAGACATAAATTTGTGGGGGGTATTGAAAGGAAACTTTGCTGCTTCCTTCCTGGCTATGACCATGCATTGCACATCCAATTCATTTGACTGAAAAACGGCAGAAATTGAACCCCACCATTGAACAGAGAGAAAGAAAAACTTGAACCCCCACAACAAAGTTGAAGACCAGATTTTATAAATCTTTGATGTATACCAAACCTCAAAGTTGCATCGGAGGAAAAACAACCTGGCCTTTTGGATGCATGCTTGTATTACCCACTTCATCACCTACATTTGTTGGTCACCATTTTTGGCCTAGCTTAATACTCCTTCATAAAAGCAATGCATATTAGGCACTAGGCCTACCTCCACTCCAGGTCCCAAAAGGGACCAACTCAATATCCTTTCTAATTGCCTCTACTACTGCTCTCTTCTTGATGGTTTGCTCCTTGATTTCTAGCGAAGTCTCATGCCTATTGCTTACTGGTTATCATAGACATACCTCATACTTACTTCAGGGCTTCCGTGCAGTACTAGAAATAATCCTGGTTTCTGTGCATGCAAACCCCATGGACTAGGTAATTACCTTGAGGCCAGTGCTTGCCAGAAGTAGCTGGTTATTTGTAAGGTAAGTCGAAGATCGAGGTCATTCTGTGAATGAGGGCCCAATGCAAGGCAGGAGCCAAGTACAGTACCCAAATTCATTAAATCAGCATTGGTTTTTATTGCACTGCCCAATTGCCCAACCAAGATGTGTCTGGTGATGACCAGACATATCTTGATACTGCCCAGACACAAATTTTGGGTCTTATTATACAAGCTTTGGACATGTAATGCACACTAGGAGGCATATTCAGGCACACATGTTCTAGGTGTGCATTACACAGCCAAAGCATGCATAACAAGACTCAAATTATGTATCTGGGCATCATCCAAGGGCAGACAAGAAAAAAAAGAAGCAGAAAATACTGTCTGCAATAAGGACCCATTGCTGATTTTCCTTCCTCCCCTTAATTCCTGCTTATCCATATCATTTTCACAGAAATCTGCTGGCTTTAGTGAGACTCCTTGACTCAAAAGATTTCTGTCATGAGTACAAAAGCCCCATTTGCACAGCACATTGGAAGAAAAAGTGAGGTTGAAAGGTGAAGATGCCAGGTGAACATGGGCGTGCACCTTCACATCATTCATCTTTGCTCATTCGTGCCATACTGCAAGAATAGGCATAATATACAACAGATGTGAAAACTTCTTCACTCCAGTTCATCCTTTGTTGGCCCTAACCTTTGGGAGGTAGTATATGGCCTATGGTACTAAGGAGCTGCC
>Ga0116229_10003022_pt1 | contig 27613 bp, 19 predicted proteins | sample S1TSphgellanicum_3_FD_87313 | JGI IMG/M metagenome (GOLD analysis project Ga0116229, IMG submission 87313) | Host-associated microbial communities from peat moss isolated from Minnesota, USA - S1T2_Fc - Sphagnum magellanicum MG | ecosystem: Host-associated > Plants > Peat moss > Unclassified...
CATTCATTAATGAGAGCAGCGGATTTTATCATTTTTGGAAGGAGGTTATTGCTGGTCGTGCATGGAATGCATGGGAAGTGTTGCTCTCTGGCTGTGTGGGATGGGAAGTATAGGAGGAAGGCGACGCGAATGATGGAAGGGGATGGCACCGCATTGATGAATTGTTGAGGAGATGACGGCGGAAAAAGTGAAGGAGGACGGAGGCTTGTAAAGGAAGCCAAGGATGGAGAAAAGGAGGTGTGTGGGCATGTGGAGACAGGACGATGGGAGAGGAGCTCAGGAATGCATGGAGAGACAGACTGAGAAGTCTAATTTTTGGAGGAGAGTGTTAGAGTCCAAAAATTGTTTTTAATTCTTGATGAACATTGCTCAGGGAGAGGAGATCAGAGTATAGCAGGAGGCTGAGGTCGTACTAGAGATGAATTTTTGTTCTTAGATTTTGTGTTGAAGATGGAAAGGTAGAGCTGAAGATGTCAGATGAGCTTAGAAATGTATAGACATATCGTTTCGTATGTCTGTTTTTGGAGAACTTGGCTGAGTTGTTGTAACTCTCCACTGCGCCAATGACTTAGTTAAGTAGGGTTGATAGATTTTTGATGAGTACTATGGATTGAAGAAAGCTTGTGTTGTCGGGGAACTCTGTAAATTTTGAGCTAAGGAGTTTGATCTTTAAGATTCTGTCTTGCTGATTTGTCTGAGTAAAAGTTGAATCTGTGGAAGTTCAGAGAAAGGGGAGTTTGCACTGGTGATGTGTGCCTCTCATTGGGGTTTAATAGAGCCAGAGGACAAAAGCTTTGGACTCAGATTAATGCCATTGTCATGCTGCTGGTTTGATAGGTAGATACCCATTCACATTTTGTCTGAGTGAGTTCAACATAGGGGTCGTGTTGTTGTTTGACCCTTCCTTTTTGGTATCAAAGCATGGTTCCGTGTTTGTAGCCTTGGTAGAACATGTGGATGCTTAGGTAGAATGATTATTGAAGATCACATCTTCGTCTAGGGGAGAGGAAGTTCCTGTGGAAGAAGTGACTCAGGAGATTCATGAACAACAACTTGTTAGCAGATTCGATTTTTTTACTGTTCAGAACGGACCATAGAAGGGAGCAGTAATTCTATGTTTTCTAGGTTTTGGAGTAGTGAGGCTTGTAGGAATAGATCCAGATGAAGCTCGAGTTGGAGATATCGCAATAGAAGTAGCGCATAATGGTTTTTACACTCGCGCTCAAGTCTGGTTGAAGGTGATAGATGGAGCAAGGGGATGGGCGTCGACCTCAGAATTACAGACGTAATTCTACCACACCTCCTATCTTGCGTAGAATAACACCTTTATTCGCTGAGAGGCAGAGTAGTGTGCCTAGGCTGGGAGACATTTGGGTTCCCAAACTTGTTGTGTCGCCTAATCATTTTGTCAAATTATATATTCCCGATGTGGAGGACTTGTTTCAAGTTGGAGATCAACTACTCAGGGTGGAGCATAGCGGATCAAGATCTCGCCTCATAAGCTAGAGAATATGGCGAAACCAGGAGGGAGTGTGGCAGTTCCAACAAGAATCCACAGATGAGCAAAGCTTTTCCATTTTTCCATCTAATTTTGCACCATTGAGACTAGTAGCAGAGGGAGTTCAGTCTAAATTTGCAGAATGGCACGGATAACGTTTATTCTTCTTAAAGATCAAACATGAACAAGAGAGACTGAGAAGCTAGTCAAGTTTTGTTATCACCTGATTGTGGTCTAAGGACCCGTGTGTTGTGAAAAGTGTTGCAATTTGAATTGCAGCTAAACGGTTACAAGATGACTAATCCCCAGGGAATGGACGAATTGTTCTGGGGAAGAGACCATGAAGATGTAAATGACTGGGCGGAGCGGCTCACTATGGCAGTTGAAGTGCGTGACCTGAATGTCGAGAAGTTATTCAAAATCGCAAAGTTGAATTTGAAGGGAAAAGCCAAAGAGTGGTTTCAAGAGATTGCAACCAGTGCCAGCAGATTGGACTGAGTTGCGAAATTTGATAGTGTAGAAATATGGCGATGTTAATGCTAATGACATCCGGATGAAGTTGGATGCCATCAAGCAGGAGCCCAAGGAGAGAGTGCAAAAGTATTTCGAACGTCTCGACAAGTTGTTTCAGAGAGGCAGGATACCAGATGCTGAGCAAAGAAGGAGGTTTTTGGCTAGGCTAAGGCCTGAAATTCGAAAATTATGCATAGTAAGGACATTTACTAACATTGAGGAGCTAGTGGGTGCTACCACTGAGCTCGAGAGAGTTTTGTGTGAAATTGGAGAGACTCCATTCGAGCCTTTAAAGGAGGAGCAAGAAGAGGGAGTCGAAGAAACATTGATGGAGAAGCAAGTGACTACTTTGAATAACACACTGGTTAACTTTTTCAAGAGGAATGTGCCGAATTCTGTCGCATCATCCTCTTCCACGATGTCCAACGGGTGTCAGATCTGCAAAGGAGGCGACCATATAGCCACAACATGTCCGAGACTTAATGAACCATGGCCGAAATGTGCCAAATGTGGAATGTCTCATAGGACAGAAAATTGTGGGGTCAAATGTTCTTTTTGTGCAAGGTTGGGACACTCGGAGGACCGATGCTGGAAGAAACCCAAGGATGGAGGGTCTCATTCTGGAGCAGCGAACTTCGTAGAAGTCTTGCTGAATGATGAGGAGGCAGCGCTGCAGCAACTTAACAGGTTGTGCGGCAATGAAAAGGTATTTTCATATACTCGGGTACCATGGAGGAGAATGCCCGTCAAAGTGGCACCAACAAGTAATGTACCATCTCTTGAAGTTCAAGGAGAGGGCACAGGAGTGAGTCGGGAGACCACAGTCAAATCGAAAATTCTCTCACATTTCATTAAAGGGAAGATTTCCCTTAGCCCAATGGAAACAATTTTGATGATCCCAGGAGAGTTGGAACATCTGGAGAGTCTAGTGAAGTTAGTTCGTAGGAAGAAGGATGCCGAAATTGTGAATGATCAGGTGTCTGTTGTTTCACCAGTCCCGGCAATTAGGCGAATCTGTGTTAACAAAACAAATAGGAGCAAGACCTTCCATATGCCGGTGGAGATAAATAGATATGTGGTAGAAGGACTTGTGGACACAGGGGCATCCATGTCTGTCATGGCTGCTGTTGTAGTTAGGGAGTTAGGGATGATGCATTTGATAGCTGGATCCGAGACCTATAAAATTGCATCAGGAATCGTCACACAGGCTCTAGGTCGGATTGATGAGGTACCCGTAAAGGTTGGAGGTGTTCAATGTACCATGACCTTCATGGTGGTAAACATAGACAGTTACGATGTGCTACTAGGATTGGATTTCTTGATGAAGATCGGAGCCATCGTAGATGTGGAGCAGGGTTTAATACAAGTAAGAAAGGGACCGAGAACTGATGTGGAGGTGTTACCCTTGACGATGGTGAATTTGTTGCAGAGAATGAATTCAGGATCTCTGATACAAGATACCACATCCATCTGGACGGAGACGCACAACGATGGCGATTCTGACGGGATATCAGACTAGGATCGTGCAATCATGACCAAGGAAGGTGGATTGTCCACATCGGCCTTAGATGCGGATACTGATGATAGTGAACACAGTGATTCAGAATCCAATCAATTGAAACAAATTGATTGTGAGAATGAGTTTGGAGATACTGAATTGGAGGAGCTGGTGAAGTCAGAAGGACCGCAGGAGATTCTACAACTGACAATCCAGGAGCAAGCTGATGATTTCATGAAAGAAGAAATCATTGATTTTGACGATTATGCTGATTAGATTTAGTGGGTGTCTGATGCAGAGCAAGGGAAACAAGTCATTTCTACAACTTCGAAGCATGAAGAAGCGCATGTATTGCTACAACTCCAACAGGTGAACAGTGATCTCTTTCCCAACAAGTTCAAAGAGCAGTTGTCAGTATCTGACAACTGTAGAGCAGACTCAAGGTGGGCAGAGATTTCCCAGAAGATTCGAGTTGATCAGAACCTTGACCAAGCAAAGGGCCAGGAGCTGTGGGGAGTCTTGGAGCATTATCAAGATGTATTCACCTAGAACAAAAGGGAGTTGGGTTGTTGTACCATTGGAGAGCATTCCATAGATACGCAAGGCTATTCACCTTGCAGAATGTCACTTAGTCGATTGTCATATTGGGAGGAGGCTGAAGTAAAGAGACAAATTGATGTGTTGGTGGACTTGGGTAAGATGAAGCCAAGTGATTCTAAGTACGCCTGTCGTGTGACCCTGCCAGTAAAAAGGGACGGGAGTAGGCGTTTCTGTGGGGATTATCAGCCATTTAATTTGCAAACACAGCATGATTCATTTCCAATGCCTCTTGTTGACGATGTAATTTCCTAGCTGGGGAAATCGGCTTAGTTTTCTGCACTAGATTTGTAATCAGGATTCTGGAAAATTCGCATGGCTCCTGAAGATGTGAAGAAAACGGCCCTGGTCACCAAGACTGGGCTCTATCACTAGACGGTCATGCCTTTCGGTCTCAAGAATGCGACCAGCACATTCACAAGAACAATGTCGTCAGTTTTCAAGGAAATGGGAGACAAGTTCCTGAAGGTGTTTGTTGATGATCTTAACATCCACAGTGAGAATTGGGAGGACCACCTTCGACACTTGGGTGTTGTGCTATCCAGGCTCAAGGAAGTAAACTTGAAGCTGAACCCAAGTAAATGTTGTTTTGCTACTGAAAGCATTGTGTTCCTGGGACATGTGGTCAGTAAGGAGGGTACTAAACCAGATCCTGGTAAAATTGATGCAGTGATGCGTTTTCTAGAACCAAAGACGGTTACCAACGTCGGATCCTTTTTGGGACTAACAAGGTACTACCGAAAATACATTAGAGAATATTCAAGGTCGGTTAGTCCTTTATTTGAATTGACAAAGAAGGACGTGCCGTTTGTATGGAATCAGGACTGCCAGCGGGCGTTTGATGCCTTGAAGAGAGCACTGGTGGAAACTCCCATACTTGTACATCCTGACTTCAAAAAACCATTCTGTCTTGATGTTGATTGGTCGACGAAGGGTGTTGGCGCCATCCTATCGTAAAGGGAGGGCAGATTTGAAAAAGTCATGGCGTATGCCAGCAAGGGCTTGACTGAGGTGCAAAGGAAGTTCCACCCAATGGAAGGAGAGTGCTATGCATTGATTTAGGGCATCATGCATTTCAGATAGTACCTTCACAGGACGCATTTCATCTTGAGGACAGACCACAAGCCACTTGAATGGTTGGCAACAGTGTCAGATGCAAATGGAAGAAGAGGTAGGTGGATTGACATGCTGCAAGATTTTAGCTTTAAAATTTTACACAGACCAGGAATGAGGCATGGCAACGCTGATGCGTTGAGCAGAAATCCAGTGGGGCAGGCCACGGATGATGATGATTTCAGTGAAGAGGTCCAGGATGTTGGGACCATGCCAGATGATCCAACTGAGGCGACAGAGAGTATGTTCTCTGTTCAATATGGTCAAGATTCGAACTGGTTCGGATTCAAGAGGCATGCACAGAAGCTCACAGAGCACCATTGGTGTTACTTTGGCATCAACCATTGGCGTTGCTCAACTGATCACCAATTGTTCATGTTTGATGTTGTGACTGAGGAAAGCCAGGATGAGGAAGATAACTCACCTGTGGAAGATGTGGAAGGAGCAGACAGTAAGGGAGATCAGAATTCGAGACCTCTCGATGGTAAGCGAACTCTGAAGGAGAGGAGGACCAAATACTATGATAGATAATAGCAGCTGGAGCTGGTGTTAGCAACTCAGCAACTGTCTGAATTTGGGGAACATGAGTCGAATCTCATGGAATCAAAGGAGGGTCAGTTACCTGATACTGTGGACCTTGAGGAAGGAAAAAGGGCTAGGAAGAGGGCAAACAATTATTGTTGGAAGGGGCAGAAGCTCTATTTCAAAGGGCTATATGTGCCCAAACCGGAGGAAAGGATTCCACTGGTGATTCAAATGCATGAAGATCTCGGGCATTTTGGAGAATAGAGAACATTGGCTGAGATCTGTCTGAGGTACTTCTAGCACAATCGAACTGAAGATGTCCGGACAGTAGTTAGAAGATGCCAACAATGCTAGCTGGTGAAGAGTGTGGGTAGCGTCCGTTCTGGAGATGAGGAATTGAAGACCATACCCATCTATGATTTGTTTCATAGAATTGCTATGGACACTGCAGGACCATTGCCTAAAACTAAGTCAGGCAACAAATACATTCTGGTGGCCATCGACCATTATTCTAAGTGGTGCGAAGCAAAGGCGGTTGTTGATCATGGAGCTAAAATTGCCGCTAGGTTTTTGGAAGATGACATAATCTGTAGGTATGGAGTTCCCAAATTTGTATTAACTGACAATGGAAGAGAGTGGGCTGCAGAGTTTGATGTGATGTGCAAGGATTATGCCATCCAACATCAACGCACTGCACCCCAATGGCCCCAATGCAACGGGATGGCGGAGCGTATGATTAAAACCATCAAGCATGGTATCACTGTTATTACTGCGAATCCTACAAATGTGGATTGTTGAGACGAGCACCTGGCCAAAATCTTGTTTGGATACAGATGTCGGATCCAAGCTAGTACAAAGTTCTCTCCATTCATGATTATGACCGGTCGCTCACCACGTCTCAGGGCTGATAACTACTTGAATGCTTTGACTAATGTAACTAATGATAGTGCTGATGTCGAAGTTGCTGCAGCACAATTCCTGCAAAAGGTGAGGCTCATAGCAAGTATTCATGAAAGCATCCTGTTCAACGTGGAGCATGCACAACAGAAACAGAGGAACACTTATGCCACCAGGAAGGGTAAGCATCTGTTTGAAGGTTTGGTTGCAGGGGAGACCATGGTGAAGATGAAGAAACCAGGGAAAAAGAAAGCGCTTACTGCAAGCTAGGAAGGTCCATACCAGTTTGTAGGCCATACTGATGGCAAAGGCAACTTTGATTTCGAAGAAGGCAACCAGATATGCATCATCCAAGATGTTGATGGATGTTAGTGGGAGAGGTCTCGTAAAGATCTTCAGATCTATTACACTCCACCAGATTAAGTGAAGCTGAGGGATTCAACTTTCTCAAAAAGGGAGGGGTGGCATATGTAACCAGAAAGGGAGTGGCCGAACAAGGATTCTATGGTTGTGTATTTTGTGTGAATGTCAGATTCACTGATTAGGGTTCTAAAGTTAATCCAGCCATCACATTCATTAATGAGAACGGCGGATTTTATCATTTTTGGAAGGAGGTTAATGTTGGTCGTGCATGGAATGCATGGGAAGTGTTGCTCTCTAGCTGTGTGGGATGGGAAGTATAGGAGGAAGGCGGTGCGAATGATGGAAGGGGATGGCGCCGCATTGATGAGCTGTTAAGGAGATGACAACGGAAAAAGTGAGGGAGGACGGAGGCTTGTAAAGGAAGCCAAGGATGGAGAGAAGGAGGTGTGTGGGCATGTGGAGATGGGACGATGGGAGAGGAGCTCAGGAATGCATGGAAAGACAGACTGAGAAGTCTGATTTTTGGAGAACTTGGCTGAATTGTTGTAACTCTCCGCTGCGCTAGTGACTTAGCTAAGTAAGGTTGATAGATTTTTTATGAGTACTTTGGAGTGGAGAAATCTTGTATTGTCGGGGAACTCTATAAATTTTGAGCTAAGGAGTTTGATCTCTAAGATTCTATCTTGCTGATTTGTCTGAGTAAGAGTTGAATCTGTGGAAGTTCAAAGAAAAGGGAGTTTGCACTGGTGATGTGTGCCTCTCATTGGGGTTTAGTAGAGCTAGAGGACAAAAGCTTTGGACTCAAATTAATGCCATTGTCATGCTGTTGGTTTGATAGGTAGATACCCATTCACATTCTGTCTGAGTGAGTTTGATAGAGGGGTCGTGTTGTTGTTTGACCCTTCCTTTTTGGTGACAAACCCATGGTTATTTCTCAATGCTCATTTCAAAAGCTTTTTAGATTTGTTTGTGCATTATTGAGTTTAAGGTTTGTTTTGGGATTTGTTGAAAGCTTTTAAATACTTACAGTGAATGTAATCTAGTTTGTAGCACATAGAGGCCTTGTGAATGATAATGATAATGTTAAGAAGTTTAATAACAAGGATGTGGCAATTGAAGAAATCAATGGGTTTTTCATATCAAAGATAATAAACAATATGCCAAAACATGGCTTATGCCATTGGTAATAATTCTAGTCCTAATAATTTATGCCATTAGCCATGTGACTTTTATTACTACAATTGGAAAAATATAGTTAAATAATAGGTATTGATTGACTTATTACATGTAGACATGTGTTTAAGCATAATAAAACCATGTTGACAATCTAGCTACTTATTTATTAATATACCTTATTAACCTTGCTTACTTTAGAGCCTTAAACAACCTAGGTTAACCTACAAAATTATGTTAGCTAAATCAAGTAGCTTAAGCCTAGGTAGCCTAAAAGTTTAATTAGGTAGGTAGGCATAGGTAGGTAAATAGGCTTTAATAAATAGGTAAGTAGGATTCTTTTTTTTTTAACACAAGTTTTTTCAATTGGCTCATCACAAATAGTACTTGCATTTTGAATATAATTAGTGCATGTATTATGTGTAGACTAATATTCATTCATTTACTTATATAGTTTTAAAAGTTGAACTTATTGTCAAAAGATATGGGAGAAATTTAATGAAAGGGAAACATTACAACATTATTTCACATTGTCATTTGTCCCATACAAAGGTAGCCAACTTTAACCATTTTTTTTTTTCATACTTTGTCCAAATGAAAAAAATTAAACTTAATTTTAAAACTTTTTTCCAAGATGTACACATTTATAAATTTTTAAGAACGAATTATGAAGCTATTTGACTAAAAATGCATTTGTATCTTCACTATTTCATACATTTGAACAACAACGATGTCTTGAAAAAAATTCTTTTTCTTTTTCATAAAAATATTTGTAAATAAAAATATTTAAAATCAACATGGAATTTTTTTGGAATTTTAAAAATAATGTAAAATTAAAATTTAGATTTCCCCACCTTTTAAACATATAATGAATCAATAAATAGTGTATAAATTTTTTAATACTTATTTAAATATTTAAAAATAGTTTAAAATTAAAACATGTAATTTATTAACGATATAATATTATGTGAAAAATATTTAATTTTTATATAGAGTATTGAAATTATGTAAATTTCCTAATTAATGATTTATACACTTTTTTAATTTCATAATTTTTATTAAATATTATTATGAATAATAAATTTCCATCTTTTTTTTAAAGGTCTTTTCAGTTCATTAAATGTGATTTAATATAAATTATAAAATTTTCCCAAGTTGTATGGCCAAATATTTTGATAAAATAGTAAATATAAATGTTTAATCAATTAATAATTTTAGATCAAACTCTATATTCTTGGCTACCCATATGGAGACTTGCAAAACAATGCCATTTTGGGGCACGTGGATTTCTTTTTAAATCCTTTGGATATAATTAATAGGACAATATATCATTATTTAATGTCAAAAAGTTCAAGGAAGATATTCATCAAAATAAATTGTTGAGCAAAAGTCTCAACCTAAGTGTTTTTTTATGAATATTCACAACATGGTTCAAATAAAATTAAAACAAGTTCAACATTTTCATTTTTATGTGTAAATTAGGGGGGGGGGGGAATCTCAAAATATGGGAAATTTTGCCAAAGTTTCAAAACCACAATACTGAAAAAAAGAAAAAATTTAAACAAGAACATAATAGCAAGCTTCATGAAAATTCTATGTTGTAGAAGTTTATGTAATATTTATTTTTAAACATATTATTGTGTACCATTAAATCCAAACTAGGTTCAATTTTGTGAACTTAATCTTACACTAAAATCTACATAAGGATTGTATAATACAACAAATAGGTTGTTGCCCTTATATAACTCAAATTGCCTACACTTCACAATGGATCCTATGAAATGTCTCATTTAGAAAACAAAAGAGAGTTAGGTAGTTGTTTATATTGGCCTTGGTAATCTAAAATGGCCTTGAATATAAATACGTCATGAAGGTTCCATCTAAAACCCAATCCCAGACCTATATTATTTAGGTACTATCCAAAACATCACATACTTTGAACAAATTCAACACCACAATGGTACAAAACCATCCAAGTATAAAAATGCACTCCCATAACACAAATACTCATATATTCATTTATCAAAAAGCTTCACACCTAGTAGTAGAATCAAAAGGACCCAATTTTTCATCAAATTTGTGAAGTTGTAACCTAGAAAAAAATGCAATCCACCAACTTTACATAACCAAAAAAATTATTCATCATCTTCCTCATCTTACAAGTAATTTGTTACAATAGTTTTGATATATTATAAGGCACCAAGGAGAAGTTTATAAACCTTTGCACCACCTTTCTACCTGTGACTAGGCCGAATCATAACAAATTTTGAACCTATAACAAGATGGAAGGAGATAAAGCTTGTGCCTTCATCTTTTCAATAACACATAATAACCTTCATTTTTTTTTGATTATTGGTAGTACAACCCTCCTTATATTTCATCCCTATCTAGTTCAACAAAAAATCCACAATCATCTAGGCCTTTGTCCGTTTGAACAATTTCCATGCATTTAACACATTGAAATAAAAAAATCCACACATTTAAGATTGTTTAGTTTTGCAAGCACAAGAAAATTATCTCCAATAACAAGGCATCACAAACATGTTGGCCCTACCAATAAATAAGATGTTGTACATCTACCTATTGTGTCCACACTCTAAACACCAAAAAAAATCATTCCGATCTAAACAATCTAAACACTTTCACCAAAGAAATTGATTCTAATAAAGTAAAAGTTGGATCCAATGTGATAGTCCTTGTCCTATGGGGGTTAGGGCCCAATAAAGTTAAAAGCCAAAAGATGGGCATCATCTTCTCTATTCCAAATTGTTGTGCCTACATTTTTACAAAATGTGGGTGTAGTTCATTAGTCCGTGCTCAATGGACTAATGAATCCATTGGATCTCCAATAGGCCTTGTTTAGTGGGACTAATGAATCACTCGATGGACATGGATACATTTTGTTGTAATGTTAGGATTACAAATCACAATGAAAATTGAAAACTTAACAAGGTTATAATGTCATTAGCTTTCAAGCTCTACTATGTGACTTAAATTTATAAACACCATGTTAATTATGAATACAACTATGGCAAAAGCAAGAAAAGTCTTTTACTTCCAATAGGACATTCATTAATACAAAAGTGGGGCGTAGTTCATTAACTTAAATAATTGTAAGACCTTACAAGTGAAATAAGTTCACCCCACTTTAATCATTTTACCTTGTTAAAGTTATATCATTATAGGGTTACTCTGTAATGATCATCATATTTCATACCACTTGATAGAATACATTGTTAATCGAAATAATTCATTATAATACATAAGTTTTTTTTGATATTTTTATTTTAAATGCACTAAACTAATATAGATTATTTTGCCTTAAGTTATTTTAAATTATTTTACCCTACCTTATTTTCAATTATTTTTGGTTATTTCCCATCAAACTATTGTACCTTAAAGTATTCTCGGTTATTTTAGATTATTGTAACCTAAGATATTTTCAATTATTTTAGATTAATTCATTATATGTTATTTTAACATATTCCAATTTATGTTATTTTAGGCTATCTACCATGGGCTCTTCTTGGTTGTTTAAAATTGTTCCACCTAAGGTTATTATAGGTTTTTAAAATTATTATAGGTTTTTTCAACTATTTTCGGCCATTCCACCCTAAATTATTTTAGGTTATTCTACCTTAAGATATTTTTGGTTATTTTAAATCATTTCACTTTAAACTATTGTAAGTTTTTTTTAAACCTTATGTCATTTTTAGTTATTTAAAACAATTACACCTTATATTATTTTAAGTTGTTCTACCCAAATATTACATCAAATATTATAAACTATTCCAACTTAGGTTATTACAAATTATTATAATTTAAATTATATTTTATTCTTCTAGATTATTTCACCTTAAATTATTTTAACATATTATACTCCAAACTATTATCAACTCTTCACCCTAGGATATTAACAATTATCCTATTATGAGTTATTATAAGTTATGCTTTCAAAGTTATTTTAAATTATTTTACCTTACATTATGTTAATATGGATGTGTCCTTAATTCATTATTAATCATTTAGATCAAATCACTATTAATTCATTATATTAAAAATCTAATGAATTCACCACATCTTTTAATGATTGACAACAAATTGGCATACACACACAAATTCACTAAGAATTAATCAAATTAAAAAATTGTCACATGGCATTGATTATTAAATTTAAATTTAAATTTAAATTAAATTTAAATTTATTTAATAGTAATTATAAATCTTAATTTTATACTATTAATTTAAAATATTATTTTATGTGCATATATGCCCATTTATCATTTTATGTACATACAATGTTGACTTTACAATCAACAAGCACCATTGACCACACGAGAAGTTTTATCAAGGTTTCAACCTTGAAATTTAAGTTAATAACCCAATGCCATTGCCATCCAACCACCTATTTAATATGAAACAAATGAGGTGATGATTGGATTTTTTTTTAAAATTTACAAAAACCAATTTTAAATTATTTTAAATTTTTCATACTATCCAAAAGGAAAACTTCATTATAGGAGATTATTTCCAAGATGTACACTTTTTAATATTTTAAAGAAAAAAAACTATTTAATTTGACAAAAAATGTATTTGAATATTGTAATTTAATACATTTCAACAATGAAAATTTGAAGATTTTTTCTTTCTTTAACCATTATTATCTTTCTCATATTTTGTTGAAATGGAAAAAAATAAAAATCATTCTATATTTTTTTTCCCAAGATTTTCCCACATATAATTTTTTAATAAAAAAATAATTAATTAATAATTTGATTGAAAATTCATTTGAATTTTGTTATTTCATACATTTCAACAATATGTTTTGAAGGGAATTTTTTTTTCAAATAACATAATTTTTGAATAAACCTATTTTTAAATTTTATTTTCTATCAGAAAATATTTGATTGTTGATGTTGATGATGTAATGTATAATATATCCCTTCATTTTAAACATATTTTTATTGAATATAAAATATTATTTTATTAATTATAATGATAATTAATTCATTTTTATGGTTTTTATTTTTTTTAATTTGTAAAAATATATAAATTATAACTTTTTTTCAATTGTTATGACTAAAGGTGCTGATAAATAAATAAGAATTAAGTTTTAATAAATTCATAAATTTAAATATTTATTTTAATCTATGTTTATAATAATTTGAATAACACAAAAATGAACCCTATAATGAAGTATTTTGATTTAGGGCTGGTAAATGATTTTATCATGGAATTTTAACATTTGTAAAGTATTAACATTATATGTAAACTTCTTAATTATTAGTTTGCATATAATTACAAGTTATGTTTTTGGCATTGTAATTTTTTTTAAAAATTATTCTGAATATCATTTTCATCTAATTTTTTGGAAAGGTCTTTTCATTCATGAAACTAAATTTTAATGCCAACTATAACATGTTGTAAAAGTTGTATGAGTACCAAATATTATAATAAATTAATAAAAACTTACATTCAATAAATATTTTTCAAATTAATATCTATTTTTATCCATTTATAAATAATTTGAATAACAAAAAAAATGAACCTTAATGAAATTGGTATAAATGATTTCACCATGGGTTAAAACATTAGCTAGTGAACCTATTTCACTTTTAAAGTCTCATAGTGAAATAGGTTAATGAACTAAATTCATGATTATTAGTGGTGTTGTACTTTGGACTTTTATACTTTAATAGGTTACAATAACCTATACTTACATAACTTAAAAAAAAATAAGGTACAATAATTTATAATAATGTGAAATAACCTAAAATAACTTAAATAGACTAGGGTGGAATAGTCTAAAATAACCAAAAATAATTTAAGATGGAATAACTTGGAATAGCCAAAAATAACCTAAGGTGCAATAGCCAAGAAATAACCTAGAGTACAATAAATTAAAATAATGTAAAGTGAAATAACATAAAATAATCGAGAATAAATTAGAATAAAATAATTTATAATAACTTAAGATGGAATAATATAAAATAATTGAAAATAATTTAGGTTAAAATAATCTAAAATAAAAAAGAAGATGATTAAGGTACAATAACCTAAACTAACTAAGTGTGAAATAGCCTAGAATAACATAAAGTGAATTAGGTTCATGGTCATTTGTCGAATATTCCTAGCATTGAAAATGTTTCCAAGTTGAACCTCCAACTATATTGGTAAACAATGTGAAACATGTTTCAACTAAGGGGCCATTTTTGAAATATTCTTGGCATCTAAGGTTTTTTAGTTGGCACACAATTAAAACATTGACTGGTGTTCAACTATTTTGGATGATAAAATGTATGGATGATAAAATGTAGTAAAAGGTGGATGAAATACAGTCTTGTTTGTAACTATTTATTTAAACTAGGTTAAACAATTAATAGGTAACCTTAATTTTATACATATAATATTGTGATATTTATTTAAAATTATGATGACATTAAATTACATGCAAATTATATTTATATAAATGAATGGTTTTTTTATGCATATATATATATTAAACTTTAATTTCAAAATTAAATTTAAGAAAAATTTAAAAATATGTTAATACTAATGTTTATGTTCAATACACATGTAATTTATTATTTCAATGTAGATCATTACAACATATCAAATAATGATACATAATTAATAATATTGTGCAACTATAATGTTTATTCATTTTTATACACGTGTTATCTTAATATTTGTTTTAAATTATGATAAAAACTAATTAAATACTAATGTACCTTATGTCATTGGCCCAAGTTTAAATGCATTTAATTGAATTTTCCTTCCAAACCACTTTTTGCCGTTTGTTTGAATTTCCAACAACAATATGTATCCACCAAAAATTCAATAATATTGTTCACATTTTAAGTCTCAAAATTATGAAATCAACTTTATTAAATCAAACTTGGTGAGGGCTTTCCAACAATACCAAGAACGCCCCCAATTTCCAATATAGTTTTCAATCATGGTTTTTCAAAAAATTCAATGAAAAAATGGTTCAATAATCAACAGATTCCACATTATAGCTCCAAACATTTAAAACCAAGTTGTTGCACCCCTATTCATTGAGAACTTTTTGATGATAAATTCCATAGCATAACTTAATACACCATGGTTTGGGAAATATCATTATGAAAAAACAAAACAAATTACCTTCCTTTATGGATAAATAAAGTAACATGTGTTGTTGGCCCCAAGTGTGAACACACTCAATTCATTTTCCCTTTTAAACCCAATTTGTTGTAATTTTTTTGAATTTTCAACAACAAAATTCATTCACAATTCAATATCTTCCACACCTTAAATATGAAAATTATGAAGTAAATTTCATTAAAACTGACTCAACGATTACTTCCAACAACACCAAGTACACCTTTGGATTCAAATTAAATTTCTATTTATGATTTTATTAATGTTTATTAAAAAAATGGTTCAATAATCAATAACCTTTGCATTGTAGTTCCAAAAAATTTCAACCTAAATCAATGCACCCCTATTCATTGTTAGGTTTTCAAAGATATCAATAGCATTATATGAAATAATTTGGTTTGGGAAATTTCAACACGATATAATAAAACAAAACAAATTATGTACCTTCATTAATAGATTAAATTATGTGTAAATTATATTTGTATAAAATGAATGGTTATGTATGATGCAAATATTTTTTTGTGCACACAAAATAATAAATTTTGATTGAAGGAAATTTAAGGAAATTCTAAAATATAAATTTGTAATAATGTGCATGTTCAATACACCTAATTATTATTTACATGTAAATTGATTTTAGTTTACAACATTTGAAATAATGATACATAATTATTATTTTTTGTGGAACTATAATTTTTATTAATCCTTATAGACATGATATATCAATATTTGATTTAAATTGCAATAAAAATTCATTAAGCATTACACTACATGTAAATTCTATTTATGCATATGAATGTTTATATATGATGCAAATATTTTTTATGCATATAAATGTTAAATTTTAATTTCAATATTTTAATTTTTGCTATTAGTTCCAATAAATTTTTCATTTATTAAAATTATTTATTTATTTATGATTAAGTTATAATAACGTTTAAAATATTTAGTAAATATACATAATAAATTATCATATAATTTCTGAAATTATTTTTATTTAACACTATTATATTATTTTAAAAATCTTATTTTCTATTTATTATATTAGGTCATTTAATAGTTCCAACAAGTTAGATAAAAATAAGAATAAAAATAATTAAATAATTAGCTTAACCTAACTACTAACTACAATATTATTATTAATGTTGTTGTTGTGATTGTAGTCAATTATTAATTATCACAACATTATAATAATTAATGTAATTAAAATATCATCTAAATTTTATTATTGAATATTTATATTTGAGTTAATTTTTTATTTTATGAAATGCTAATAAGAATTTATAATGAATTTCGAATATTTAAAAATCAGTGATAATTAATTATTTAATAAATAAATAAATTTAATTGTTGATTTTTAAAAAATTAATAACCATATTATTTAATAAATGGTGATAATATGTTTAATTATTCAATTATACAACTATATAGAACTACATTAGGTTTAGCTTTGAATTAGTTAACCAAAAAAGTTTAAAATGAAAATTTAAAAAATTACCCACTTCACATATCTTGTCAACTTCCATTTGAAAGTGATAGTTTGTCAAAATGTTAATTTACCACATATTTATGGTCATAACCCCCAAAAACACTCGTTTGTGATATGATAATTATCAAACTCTTCACATGGTTCACAAACTTATTCCAATCATATAGAATCATATTGTTTAATAGATATTAAAATTTTCATAGATTAAAAATCATTTCAATCATTTTTTGAATATATTTGCAATTTTTAGTACATAGTTATGTACATTTTTTTGCCACAAATATACTTTGGAACTTCACAATATAAGTTGGAAAAATGAATTTTCTTTGTGATTGAATTCTTTGTGTTAAAATCTACCATATTATGTAGAAAGTTTGAAAAAATATGCTCTAATATTACCTTGGTTGAAGTTCAAAAATGGACACCCTTGGAAAACACAATATAATGTGAAAACATTTTTAGCCCCCCCGTAGTGTGCATTCACCCTAGAAAGAGGAGGAAGAAAAAGTTTTGGGGAAGATGAACCCATCGAGCCAAGAGAAGCCCGACAAACTTTCATGTTGCAATATTAAAAAGAAGAGTAAAACAATTCCCATCCAACAACTTTCGATGTTGAAAGAAGTTCAATGGGTGCTCTATTGCAAGGAAGAAATGTGTAGACGAGGTAGAGGAAGAAGAAGAAAAAGAAGTAGAACAAAAAGGACATGATGAATTTTTTTGCAAAAAGAAATCCCATTGAGGTACTCTCGGCATTGATAGTACCTCAACAAGATTTTTTTTTCAAGAATTAAAAATGGAGAAGAGGGAGCCCACTAAGCTTCTCTCGGTGCCGAAAAAAGCTTAATGGGCATTTTTTCTGGAACCACAATACTAACACCTAGGAAAGGATAAGGAGGAAGATTGAAAAAGGTTTTAGAAAAAGAGGAAGAGGAGGAAGAAGAAAGAAAAGATTTTCTTACAGAAATAAATCCCACAAGGGTACTCTTGGCATTGAGAGTACCTTTGTGGGAATTGTTTTTGCAAGTAAAAATCAAGAAGAATGCCCCTATCAAGCATCTCTTGGCATTGAGAAAAGCTTGATGGGTGTTTTTTTCTAGAGCCACACATCATGGACCTAGGGAAAGACGAGGAAGAAAAATGAAAAAGGTTTCAAAAAAAGAGGAAGAGGAGGAAGATGAAGGAAGAGGAAGAGGAAGGAGAAGAAAAAAAGGAAGAAGAAGAGGAAAATGAAGAAAAAAAAAATTGAAAAAAAAAAATCTTGCAGGGCTACTTTCGGCACCAAGTGTACCCTTGTAGGAGTTATTTACGCAAAAAAAAATGTAGAAGGATGCCCATGCTAAGCTTCTCTCAATGTTGAAAGAAGCCTAACGGGTGTTTTTTTTCGAGCCACAGAACTAGGAATCGAGGAAGGACAAGGAGGAAGAATGAAGGACTTAGAAAAAGAGGAAGAAGAGGAAGAAGAAAGAAGAGGAAAAAGAAGAAATGAAAGGATTTTTTTTTGCCAAAAAAAATCCCTCAAGCATACTTTTGGCCTCAAGTGTGTACCTTTATGGGAATTATTTCTAATATATATATAAAAGGATGCCCTCACCAAGTTTCTCTCAACGTCAAAAGAAGTTCGATGAGCATTTTTTTCTGGAGCCATAAAACTAGGAACCGAGGAAGGATGAGGAGGAAGAAAGAATTAGATTGTAGAAAAAAGAGGAAGAAAAGGAGGGAAGAGGAGGAGGAAGAAGAAGAAGAAGAAGGTTGTCAAAGAAAGAGGAAGCAAAGGAAAAAGAAGTAGATGAATAGTAAGAAGAAGAAGGTTGTAGAAAAAAAATGCATTGAGCTTCTCTTGGCACCAAGAGAAGCTCGAAGCTTTTTTTGGTAAACATTCAAGATGACCAAATGCATTACATTCAAAAAATAAAACAAAAATGGAAGCTTGGCCATGAAGAAATTTTCAAGAAGAATGTTAAGGGGGTAGGATGAGTATGTGATTTTGGATGAACAAGGTAGTTAGTATATATAGGGACTAATCAGGGAACTTTGTTAGTTTGAATTTTGAATTATTGTTGTTTGGATCATGATGATGTGACTTGAGATGGTTCAAAAGGGGAAAGTTCTAGAAAACAAGGGGGAGAAGAAGATGAGATAAGGAGTTTTATATAATAGGAGGAGGAGTTGGAGGTATTTGTAGTAGAAAACCACAAAATTTGTTTAAATAGCATAGATTTAAAATGTTGTTTTGAATTTTTTTTCAACAAAACATGGGATCACGTTATAATTTGGATTCATGTTTTCAATAATACAAAGAAGCACACACTTCTACATTGAATTCTATGTTCATCTTTGGTGTGAATTTTTTGTAGTGTTGCATTATGATGAAATGAATTGTAATCTTGTTTTTGGAGTTTTTAACAATGTATTTTGAAATGCAAATTATAGTTATACACAATAACCATGAATATGATGTTGGAATGAATTGTAGTGTTAAATTTGTTGAGACTTAAGATAGATATAGTGAACATATGCATGTAAAATGCAAATATGTGATTATAGCAGTGTGAAATATTTTGAAGGAATTTAAATTTCACTTCTACCATTTAGTGACCATCTTGTGGGGAATTTTTTTTTCTATTTTTTCTTTTAGTAATGGGAAGGTTTTTTATAGTTTTTTTGTATATTGTAAATGAAAGTGTCTAGATGAGTAATGTTGTTTCTTTTTCAATTTAGAATTTTAAAGGGTATGTTACAAAGTTTCAGAGGTTTATGTGGTTGATGTTGTAAGGACTACAAAGCGATCTATAGACTCTAAAAATGAAGAATTGTGAAACAAGATGAATCAGATGGTGACCCAAAATTTACAACAACAATTGAACTTGGAGGCAAATCAAGAAGTTATTAAAAGTTAGACAGAAGAAAATTTTGAAAATGGAGAGGAGCATGTAGGGCTTACAAAAACCACATATTGGGTGTTTAGGCTCAGTTCAATCTTCTACATAAAAATAGATATAACTAATCATACAAATTCACTTGCATAACTCTTTCACATTATATATGTATGATACACACCTATTTACGAAGCACAAATATAATGTTTTAATAAACATCATTAGTTCATTATGATTGTATGTACACATATTTGGCAATCCGTAAAATCCTGCCATGACTGTTGTGCCATATTTATATTTTGGCACCAATGTTATCTATGTGTAGCACCTTTGATATTATGGGATTTATTATTTATTGAATCATATACAATTTCCTAACCATCTTTCATGGCCTTTATTATGCCCATTGGTTTCGGTATGATGTATGATTATGTCATTCATTATTTTGTTGTTTATAATTGCTTTTGTCGACAAATTGTCCTCCTTTTTGTACTATACTATTTGATACTTATTTTAAGTTATCCTAACTACAATAATCACTTTATTTGAAATGTCTTACCGCCACCTTCTCTAAAATGTTTTTTTTGCCATTGCATTTTTTTTTGGTTTAAATGTCCTTGCAAAAAAACATCTTTTATGTTAAGGGTGATGATATTTAACAAATCAAATATAATTTCATTTCCATATTTTTATTTGGCCTTCAACTTATTGGGTGAGATTTGTACGATATATAATTATGTTACTCATTATTTTTTCCCTTTCCCTTTTGTACTATATTGTCTTGTACATAATTTAAGTTAACCTATCTATAAGAATCATCCTTTGCATGAAATGTCTTGCTGCCACCTTTTCCAAAATATTTTATGTGTTGGTACATTTCTTTTTTGGTTTCTATGTCCTTGTAGAAAAACATCATTTACATTATGGTTGTTAAAATTTTGAAAATCAAATATAATTTCATTGCGATCTTTTGAATCGGCCTTCAACTTGCTAGGTGTTATCTATACAATATATAATTCTATTGCAAAATAAAATTTGTCAGTTTTGGCATTTAACAATTTCTGATTTAGCATCTTGGAATTTGATAATGTTGATAGTAGGTTATATGTGCCTTTTTGTTTTACTATTTATTGTATTCTCTGTTGTTAATGATATCTTAACAATAGAATTTTGCACAATTCATCTCGATTGCACAAATCATCATTGATCTAACATATATTGCATGGTTTAATTGTTCTGCTATTAGCCTTTGGTTTAAATGTTCTCTTCCACCTATTTGAATATGCATATTACACTCTGCACCTTTTATTTATAGCAATAAAGGATAATGTATACCTAGCCAATCTATATTGTGTTTAAGAGCTTGCTTCCATATTTTTTTGTTAGCAGTACATTTTGTCTCTATTTGATATGACCTTTCAAAATCAAATCCATATCATTATGGGTTCCCGTCTTTCTAAATGGCTCTTGACATTAACTTCCAATTTATTTTTTGTGCTTTGAATCTAGTATAATTATGTAATTCATATCATAATGCCTAGCCTATAGAAATTGTTCATTGGGTTTTCAAAGTTTTGCGTATTTGTTTGAATACCTTGTTCCATGTTTAATAATCTTCACCACATTCCATTAGAAAACATAGTCATTGCTAACATTATTCTTCCCTAGTTCTTCAATTGTTTACTTGGATCATATTTCTGGGTTCCTCCTTCGCATCCCCTAATTTGTTGCAGTCCGTGCCTTTCAATTATTTTCACTTTTGTTATTCATGTTTTTGCTCCTCCATTTCGCTTTCAATTCTTTTAGTCCCATCCTTGTGCACCTAGTAATATGGTGACATTTCATGTTGTTGGCTGTTCGGACCTCACCATCATGGTCGACGATTTAAGGATGACCTCTATTTATGAATAATGTTTGTGCGCTATGTTTGCTTTTCAGTTACGTTCTTTACATATATCTAGGACATCTTCTATGATTCTAATATCTTGGTTTTGAGTTCATTATATTAGATTCCTACAACCTCCTCTCAAAGGAAACAATGGATGGTTGGTTTTGGTCGTTATTGCATTGTTGGCAATAATTTGATTCACAACTCTCAAGACACCATTTTCACACCAGGAACCACAAGTTCTATTATCAAAATTCTAAAAGACAAACACAAAGTTCCCCACATTCTCCCTTAATATTTAGACACTCTTGCATCTTTTGTTTTCATTGAACTATCTGATTCTTCCTTAAGGACAACTTGACACCCCTTCATTCTTTGATCAAATCACCAATAATAATTTCTCAATCTATTGCTTCGTATTCATCACAACCCTCCAACTCAATTAGCAATATTCAACTTGTTGTTTCTTACTTCTATGTTATGGTGCTCCCTGGACATACCTCCAACAAGTTCCAAAATTTGGATTATAACAAGATACCTTTTCAAAAAGTTTAGTTTTTGTTGATTGCTTTCAATGGAGATGTCCTTTTTGAATTTCCACCTATGCTTTTGACTCTTCACAAGCCTTTGCAAATGCTAGACATGGATAGAAAGTTTGTTGGCCATGCTTGGTGCAAGGTGATCACTATTAATATCAAAAATAGTTTTGGGTTTAACTTTAGGAAGGCTCATTGCTTGGGTCACTTATGTTGTGTACAAGATAATTGTGAGAACTTTGTGCACACTGCTTATTGCAATGAAATCTTATGGTGCAGTGAATGCACACATATTCTAATCATAAGCCAAATTACACTATTTCCATCTGTTTCATCCCTTGCGTGCAAATTCTATCATGCTCCTCCTTTTTGTGTCATAGATTATAATGGACAAATATATTATGTTGTGCATAAGCTCCAATCAATCTTAAGAGTGGTGATTTATCTTGGCATCCACAAACATCCTATGGCAGATGGTAAGTGTAAGAAGTTTGTGAACAAGACTAAAAGGTTGATCACAAAGGAGGTTAATCACATGTTTGATGCCAAGATATTTGTAATTTCGCTAAGTGCTAGCAAAACTTTCTTGGTTACGCATCTATTTGATGATAATGGTGATGGCCCCATGGAACTTTTGAAAGGTGAACAACTAAAACATATCCAAGACAAGTTTTTTGAATTGAATTTGCCCAATCATGTTCTTTCGCCCAATGTAACCTAGTTGTTTTTTTCAAACATCATTTAGGGCATGGTTATATTGATAGCATCCTTGATTTGAAATCTAAGAGTCACAATGATTATGTATTCAAGAATGTTGCTTTCTAGGACAAGTTGTAGGACATAAGGTTTTCATTTTCAAGATGTTGATAAACAATGTGGGGAGTGGAATGAGCCTAATCATGCAAATGCAACCTATAGGGGATTTGTAGAACACTTGGATCATGTTTGATTATGTGAAACATGTTGCTAGTTAGATAACTATGGCTTGTCTTGTGTAATGATTTTGCTTATTATAAAGTGATGATCATTGCGATTTGTGACATGTAGTCTAAGGACACTGAAGCTTAATAGATCACGTGGATACTATTTAATGAGATAATGTTGAAGAACGAATTCCAAAATTGAATTTTAAGGGATTCATGGCTAATAGTGCACAAGCCAATTGGAACGTTATCGTAATTGTTTATGGTTTTAGGGACCCTTTTATCAAGATGGTTGATAAGGAGCACACCTATTTATTCCTTTGGATTTAGTCATTTGATAGGTACACCAATTAACTAATCAAGCTTAAGTTGTAAGATCAACACAAAGGTCTTTGCCAACAATACAAGAATGCAAGATCCTTAGTGGAGGTTAATGGTCTCTATGTTATAATTCGTTGTTGGTGGCTATCATTAAGGGTTACTTATGAAGCAAGTGTCCATGAACTTGCAAATTGGTTAAATTTTTGGCATTTTCATGTAAGGGAATGGGGAGGTTTCATGGTCCATGTGAACATTTCATTTATGAACTTCCTATGATTCCTTCTCTCTTCTGTTAATTCAAAATTGGGAATCCATTCACATTTGAACTCCATTTGCATTCTATTTCCATCTTTGCCTCCATCTTTGTTGTGAGATTATTGATTTTGTTGATCTTCAATTCCTTTCATTTGTAGAAGTTCAGTGATGAAGAGTGGGTTGATATGCCCACTTGTAATCTCATGGAAATTGTCCATAACATCTGGTTGCAACAATGGAAAAAAATTACACCTGTCTATACACAATGATGTTTGATGATTACGTTCATGCTTTCAAACAGTTTACATTATATAAACAGTGCAAGGTAGTCCACTTGGTCATGGTCATGATAGGAGTGAATTGTTGTTGAGAAGGGCTTAAGGGTCAAGTGATCCTATTAGACTCGTGGTAGCTGTTGCAAATTACACATCCGGGTTTTCCTTCACAAATTGTTTATTGCACCTGGAGGGAGAAGAGGTTTTTGGGTCTACTAAGTGACATGTTGATTGTCCACTTGGTGTAAACAATGATTCCCATTGTCCAAATCATGTGAATTTATCTTGTCCACAAGTAATTGTTCTTAATGTTATGAACAATAATGTAGAGGATGTACACATGGAATGACCACCTTCTAGTCCTTGTAATTTGCTACCTTTGGTATTTCAAGGTGGTTTAAAGTTGAAAAACAATATTTGTGTTGATGTCTAGTGGCATATTGAACATTGCCCACCCAATTCTGTAATATAATGTTTTGCATTCCAAAAAACCATTGGGTTCAAATGCAAAGTAAGGATCAACCTTTACAAATTTGTATGTGGAACTTTTGTTCCATGTTACTCAAGTTTTGGGGTTGAATATTATAGCAGATCTCTCGAACACTGTAAGCACTAGTTTTGTGTTGATGACTTCAATTATTGCGTTAGTGGAACAACGTGAAAATTTATAATTGTTAGGCTTGTTGTTCCAACTATATGGCCCATCTAAGAAGGTATTAACTTAACTCAAAAAGAGGCAACAACTTTAGAAGAAGCAAGGTTTTCATTTGACCGTTTATGTGAAAACAATGTTTGAAGTTTATTTGGTTCCCAATTTTTTAGTTTGAGCAATTCCCATGTGCTTATGGTGAGTTGTCATAGTCTTGTGAGGTTGTTTGATGCAAGTTGTTGGTTTACAATTTTTGGTGGCAAGAAGGTGAAACATCTTTCGATCTTCAAATTAACACAACAATACACCAATAATTGAAAGGTTGGGAAGTTACTTCTCCATCCCACTATTTTCCTCACTGTTGATGTCCACCCACCTGGGTATTGACAAATTTATAGTATTCTTTCAAATGACAAAGGATATGATGTGATTATTGGAAATTTCCCTAGATGTTCATGTGTCTACTTTGTCATAATGTTGGTAGGTTCTTTAGGCAATTGCAAGGTGTATGTGCAATGTAAATATGTGTATCATGTCTTATAGACGATTATGTTCTATGGGCTCACGAAAGAGTTCATTTATCACTGCACATGGAATTGGGATGAAGTTTAGCGTTTGTTGAAGTGCTTTAAAGCCTTTGAACTCTTGTGATAGTACATCACAATTGTATCTGCATCAAATCAATTATGATTTTGTCATTCATGAAGTTTGCAGTTGTTGCCCAAACTATGTAGGAAGTTTGGATACCAATTTCCATGAGATATATATTGTTTTTGTTTTGGTGAATATAAATTAATGTTGCTCATAAATTTATTTCCATTTAGGCCAATACCAATAATAAAACTTTTGACGGTCATTACATGCTTTCATGTATATTGTTTCATAAACAATATCATAGTATTTTTGCCATTTCAACACATGTTTGGCAAATATTTAAATTTTTTGAAATTTTCATTTCATAAAATATTTTTCAACCATGTAGTTACCACCCATTTCAATAGTTCTCGAATTTTTATATGTTTTTCCCAAGAGCCTTAGACATTTGAAATATTGGTTGCACTAGGGATGATGAAATGCATGCTTTTGTTCTCTTTTGTTTTTACCTTCACATTAGGTTGTAGTGGAGAGCTCTATTCACCAAACCCATGTTTAGATTCAATAAACCATTGTTGATCCCAAAAACATATGCATGTGATGTGGCAAAATATTTGCTAACATGGCATGGCATATTCTACCATGTCATCTAAAGTTTTCCACATGGAAAATGAATATATCAAGAATATTCCATGACATTGCATGGAATATTTTTTAAGATTCTCTCCTACTGAAGTGAGTAGGCTCACTTGCTCACTTGCTAGTGTCATTGTGACCTACCCTGGGCTAACTTATACTTTGTACATAATTATTTCTACTAGCCTAGCCAATGAGGTATACTAACATAGGTCTAAATAACATATATATATATATATATTAACTTAGACTACTTACGTTACCTAATTACCTATGCATACTATGTAGATTAGTTTATACCACTTAGAATAATTAGCAATTACTTACTAGCCTAGGTTATGGTACTACTATATATACATATACCTAATAATTTTGTTATATTTACTTAGGTTATATAGTTATTAATGTAGGCCTTAGGTATCATAGATAATATATTATATTAAGTACACTAACTTAAGTATGTTTTACCTTAGGCCATTTTCTTTGTAACATATGTCCATTTTGTACAATAATAGTTGCATGTTAATTGTAGACACAACCATATAGCCCATATAATATACAATGTCAATTTTGTAGTAATAAGCATGACCGATTTAGTTGCAAATGACAATTAGTTGCATCCAACTGCAAAATGATGGGTTGCATATGACAAGATTTAACATGAGGTCCTAGGACATTTGGCAAAAATCATGATAATGTACATTGTGCATTTGAAGACAAACATGAGGATGGATGCATGGAAAATTTCAATCATAAGAAAAACCTTGCTGGTACATGTAAATCCAAGTGCTTTAAGACATTGTTTATGAGAGTAAAGACTTTGATGCATGTTACAAAGAAAGGAGATGCAATTTTAATTTACATTTTTCACACACCAGATGTTGAATCACATCAACATGAGATGCTTCTTCAATACAAATTAAAAAATACAAGGATGTGTTTGAGAACAAGAATTTTAAACACCTTGTTACAACATCAACCATATAATTGTACAATTAATTTATAAAAAGGAGCGCAATGTCCTTTTGGACCCATCTACCATTTGTCATAAGGTGAATTTGTAACTTTTCAAAATATATTAATGAAAATCTTGAAAAGGGGTTCAACCATTACTACAAAATATGGGTGTAAATTCATTAGTCCATGTTCACTATAACTAGTGAATTCATTGCTTCCCCACTAGGTCCTGTTCACTATAATAAGTGAATTCATTGCTTCCTCATTAGGTCCTGTTCACTATAACCAGTGAATTCATTGCTTCCCCATTAGGTCCTATTCAATATAATTAGTGAATTCATTGCTTCCCCATAGGTCCTGTTCATTATAACCAATGAATTCATTGCTTACCCACTAGATCCTGTTCATTATAACCAGTGAATTCACACATACAAGGACACCTTTTGTTGTAGTGAACATTCCAAATCTCCATTTGGTGCCTTGATCTTATTTGTTAAGAAAAAAAATGGTTCATCACAAATGTGTGTTGATTGTCATGGCTTGAATTAGCTTATCATCAAGAACCAATAATGCTTACTTTTTATTTTTGGACTATTGGGCTAGTTGAATTACATGAAAGATTGATTTATGTGGAATGTACAACTTGGTGCATTTATGAGGAGGTGATGAATTAAAAATAGAATTCCAAACACATTATGGCTATTTTGAACATGTTGTGATGCCTTTTAGTTTTATTAATGCATTTGCCTTCTTTCAACACTTAATGCATGTTTTTCATGAATATTTTGATGATTTTGTGGTTTATTACATTGATGACATTTTCATTTTTTCAAAAAACATGAAGGACCATGAACACCAAGACATGAAGGACCATGAACACCAAGACATGAAGGA
>Ga0116229_10003024_pt1 | contig 27606 bp, 31 predicted proteins | sample S1TSphgellanicum_3_FD_87313 | JGI IMG/M metagenome (GOLD analysis project Ga0116229, IMG submission 87313) | Host-associated microbial communities from peat moss isolated from Minnesota, USA - S1T2_Fc - Sphagnum magellanicum MG | ecosystem: Host-associated > Plants > Peat moss > Unclassified...
AAGGTGAAGCACGGGGTGAAGCACGAGGTGAAGCACGGGGTGAAGCACGGGGTAGATTAAGCAGTATAGAAACAGTCTTAATAGCTAAGTTTGGTGCTCCAGGGTTGGAATTGATACCACAAATTTCCCCAATATCCAACTTGGAACGTCTCAATATTCTTTTGCGAAATATTGCTGTAAGCAACTCTCTTGAGGAAATTCGCCAATTTATTCTGGAATCAAGAGAACAAGAATGAAGCATTTTCGCTGTTGCTGATCTATTCCCGTTTTTGACAGCAATGGCGAATGTGCGGAGCAATCTCCTTGGCTTGAGCCTCCAGTTAAAAAGTTCAGTAGTTAGGGAAATCATGAGGTGGGATATGGCTGTGTTACATGAATCGCCTTGGTATCAGGAAATATTATCTGAAGGCAAATTACTGAGCCAACTAGAAGGCTACCCAGAAAGCTATGCGGAAGGCTATGCGGAAGGCTATGCGGAAGGCTACCTACAGGGAAAATTAAGCAGTATAGAAATAGTCTTAACAGCTAAATTTGATGATCCTGGGTTAGCATTAATACCACAAATTTCCCCGATATCTAACTTGCAGCAGCTCGATACGCTTTTGCGAAATATTGCTGTAAGCAACTCTCTTGAGGAAATTCGCCAATTTATTCTGGAATCAAGAGAACAAAGTTAGGCTCTCCAGAGTATGTAGCTATAAGCCAAGCTGATTAAAGAGTTGGATTTCTTTATTTACAGGACTGATATGCTGCTCTAAAATATTAATTGTCAGAATTTCTCTGACTAAAATCCCAGTTTGTGAGAGATAATTCAAGGCTTTATCCAACTGCGTAACGAGTAAACTGGCGCTTAAAGGCAGAATGAAAACCCAGAACTATATCTGAATCTGGTACACCCATTTCAACCAACCTTTCAGCCAAATGGTCTTCAGTACCATTATATTGTATCCAAATTTTATCGTCTTGAATATCGAAGTGAATTACTGGACCAAATACCTGTTTATTTCCTTGCCAACCAATATAAGCCAATTGATAGTGATCGTGTTCGGAGTCAAATATTAATTCCGCCTTCACTGTATCAGTATTACTGTCTGTTTGAACATGTTCTATAAGGATTTGCTTGATAAAGTGCCGATATCGTTCTATTTTATCCATTTTTTAACTTCCTCCAATTTAGGATCGTAAATCATCAACTTGACTTGATAACGGATAAGGGAGCGCTGAATAAAAGGAAGTAGAAAAAAAAGACTCATAAGTTTCATGAAAAATATCTTTAGCCATCGCTGATATAATATGATTCTAATCCTTTGTAATATTCTAGGATTACTTGGAATTTAATTTTTAAATAACTAGCTTATTCATGAAATTTAGTCATATTGTTAGACAATTAGGCGCTTCTGCGCACAGCCTTGACACTAATCCAGATCTAGATCCAGAAATTACTCAACCAGCATCTTTAAAAGAATCTCAAGTTGACAATATTAGTTATATCGAAGGAACCAAGTTTGCTCACTGGCTAACCTCTACCGCCGCAAGTGCTTTAATTTTACCCACCGATACCAAGTTACAAGCACAAGCAACAGATAGGGGAATTGCTTGGATTTCCACTCCGGAACCACGATTATTATTTGCGCAAGTAATTAGTCTTTTTTACCAACCCTATCGTCCTCAACCAGAAATTCACCCCACAGCAGTAATTCACCCTACAGCTAAGTTAGGTAATGATGTTTATATTGGTCCCTATGTAGTGATCCAGCCAGAAGTGGAAATTGGTGATTCTGTGGTTATCCATCCCCACGTTGTGATTTATCCTCAAGTGCGGATTGGCGATCGCACGGTTTTACATGCTCACTGTACGATTCACGAACGCAGCCAAATTGGAGCAGATTGCGTGATTCATAGTGGTGCTGTGATTGGTGCTGAAGGTTTTGGCTTTGTCCCTACCCGGACTGGTTGGTTCAAAATGGAGCAATCAGGATATACAGTTTTAGCGGATGGTGTAGAGATTGGATGTAATAGTGCTATAGACCGTCCCGCAGTGGGTGAAACCAGGATTGGGACTCAAACCAAAATTGACAACTTAGTTCAAATAGGTCATGGTTGTCAAATAGGTTCTGGTTGTGCTATAGCTGGTCAAGCTGGTATGGCGGGAGGTGTGACGGTAGGAAATCGCGTAATTCTAGCTGGACAAAGTGGAATTGCTAATCAGGTGAACATCGGTGATGGGGCGATCGCTTCGGCTCAAGCTGGTATTCACAATGATGTTGCACCAGGGGAAATCATTTCTGGTAGTCCAGGAATACCACACAAGTTATATATCAAGGTATCTGCTGTGTATAGCCGCTTACCAGAACTGTATCAGTCCCTGAAGCAGATCAAAAAACAATTAGATCAGAGGGAACGGGGAACAGGGAACAGGAGTTAGGTCAAAAAGATTAACAGGCTACAAGAGTCCCAATTTCTTGAGTACTGGCTTTGTGGAAACAATATGACGGTCTAAACCGAGTTCTTTTGGTTCTACACCCAGTGCTAAAGCAATTAGTTGCGGTAGATGTAAAATGGGGATTGCTAATTTTTGTCCGATGACACTTTCTACTTCCGGTTGACGAGAATCTAAATTGAGATGACATAGGGGACAAGGTGTCACAATACAATCAGCACCGTTGGCTAAAGCCTCTTGAAGGTGCATCCCAGCCATTTTAAAAGATTCTGTAGTTGCATAACTGGATAAAGGCCAACCACAGCACTGGGTACGTCCGCGATAATATATGGGTGTTGTGCCTAATGTAGAAAATACCTGCTCCATTGATTCTGGATGGAAAGGGTCATCAAAACACATAGTTTTTTGGGCGCGGAGTAAATAGCACCCATAAAAAGCAGCGCAATTTAAACCTGTTAATCTATGAGTTACCAGATTATTGATTCTGTCTAACCCATAATCACCTAATAAAGCATGGAGAAGATGTTTTACTTGGCTTGTACCAGTATAAGGCGAACAGCTTTCCTTTTCTAGCATACCATTAACTTGAGCGATATAACTAGGATTGGTGAGTTGTGCTTCTTTTAATTTTTCATCAACACGACCAATCACGCCCTGACAAGTACTGCAGTGAGTTAACAAAGGTAGGTTTAATTCTTCTGCTAAAGCAATATTTCTAGCATTGACAGTATCTTCTAGTAATTGAGAATCTTCTTTGAATGTTCCCGAACCACAACAACTGGCTTTTTTCAGTTCAATTAATTCAATACCTAAGACTCGAACTAGAGCATTTGTGGATAAATAGAGTTCTCGACAGGCTCCTTGAGCCACACAACCTGGGTAATAAGCGTATTTTAAGGTTTGATGATCCATAATGTTATGCTTGCTTGTAGAAGGTTCTATCTGTAATTAAATAGGTCCAAAAAAACTATTGTACCGTATTTAATGTTGCATTTCTTTCGCCAAGTATACTGAATTAGGATTTTTATCAGAGAAAATTCCTTAATAGTATACTGGCGATCGCGCTTTCCGATAAGATATATATGCCCAAAATAACATCAGCTATAAAGAACAAGTAATAGCAATTGTTTAAGGACTTTTATCTATGACCCAGTCGGACATTTTGGAAACAGTCAAAAAAGTAGTTGTCGAGCAGTTAGGTGTAGAAAAGGAGAAAATTCTGTCCAGCTCCTCGTTTATTGACGATCTAGGGGCTGATTCTCTAGATCTAGTGGAATTAGTAATGGCTTTTGAAGAAGCATTTGACATTGAGATTCCAGATGAAGCTGCTGAAAAGATTCTATCAATCCAAGACGCAGTAAACTATATCAGCAACAAGATTGCTGCTTCTACTTCTACCTGAATAAGTTGTGAGGACTGAGCTAAGTTGTTATCCACTTGTATTCCATCTATACCAATTGTGGATAAACTCTTGGCTCAGAATTTCACTCTGTAGACAATTTTATCGCTGTTAAATGTTGTTTCCTGCTGCTTTTTCGCCATAATCAAATCAATCATGACAGACTATAAACGTAACCGCGTTGTTGTAACAGGTGTTGGCGCGATTACACCTATCGGGAAGACAAAAGAAGAATATTGGGAAGGTTTATTAAGCGGACGTAATGGTATTGATTACATCAAAGCCTTTGATGCTTCTAACCATAGTTGTCGCATTGCTGGTGAAGTGAAAAACTTCGATCCCAATAATTACATGGATAAGAAGGAAGCTAAACGAACTGATCGCTTTTCTCAGTTTGCTATAGCTGCTGCGAAGCAAGCTATAGCAGATGCGCAGTTAGTTATTAATGAACTCAATGCAGAACAGATAGGTGTCATAATTGGTTCTGGCGTTGGCGGGATTAAAGTATTGGAGGATCAGCAAACGATCTACCTGAATAAAGGTCCTGATCGCTGTAGTCCTTTTATGATACCAATGATGATCGCCAATATGGCAGCAGGATTAACGGCTATTCATGTAGGAGCTAAAGGTCCAAACTCGTGTTCTGTGACTGCTTGTGCTGCTGGTTCTAATGCTATAGGTGACGCTTTTCGCTTGGTTCAAGGAGGATATGCACAAGCGATGATTTGTGGTGGATGTGAAGCAGCAGTTACTCCCCTGTCTGTGGCTGGATTTGGTGCGGCTCGCGCCCTTTCAACTCGCAATGATGACCCGGCTCACGCTTGTCGCCCTTTTGACCGCGATCGCGACGGATTTGTCATGGGCGAAGGTGCCGGAATCCTCATCTTGGAAGAAATGAGCCACGCAGTACAACGCTCTGCTCGCATTTATGCTGAAATTGTCGGTTACGGCATGACATGTGATGCCTACCACATAACTGCTCCAGTACCTGGTGGTATGGGAGCAGCACGAGCAATGCAACTGTCGCTCAAAGATGGGGGATTAACACCCCAAATGATCGACTACATCAATGCTCACGGTACTAGTACACCAGCTAATGATGTCACGGAAACCGCAGCAATTAAGCACGCTTTGGGAGAACATGCCTATAAAGTAGCGATTAGTTCGACGAAATCCATGACAGGTCATCTTCTAGGTGGTTCAGGAGGAATAGAGGCAGTTGCTACGGCTCTGGCGATCGCCCACGGTAAAATTCCGCCCACGATTAACCTAGAAAACCCTGATCCAGAATGTGACTTGGATTATGTACCCGTATTTAGTCGTACTACTCCAGTGAATGTAGCATTATCTAACTCCTTTGGTTTTGGTGGACATAATGTCACCTTAGCCTTTAAGAAATTCATTTAGATTGTTTCTATATCTTCTATATTCTTCAGAGTACTAAACTTATAGACAAGCAAGAATTTCCCTTGTCTTGCGGGGATCGTCAATGGGATGATTGAAGAAACTGGGTTTAATTTAAAATGACCCCAGCAAGATAGAAGCTCAAAAAGTGCTAACCCGTCGTTAAAAACAAGAGATTATGGCTGTTACAACCCAATCCCTCGAAGAACTTTGTATTAATTCGATTCGCTTCTTGGCTGTTGACGCCGTAGAAAAGGCCAACTCAGGACATCCTGGATTGCCGATGGGCGCTGCTCCAATGGCTTTTGTACTTTGGGATCGTTTCTTGAGATTTAACCCCAAGAATCCCAAGTGGTTTAATCGCGATCGCTTTGTCTTGTCTGCTGGTCACGGCTGTATGTTACAGTACGCTCTGCTGTACTTAACAGGATACGATAGCGTTACCATTGATGATATTAAACAGTTCCGTCAATGGGGGTCGAAAACTCCTGGTCACCCAGAAAATTTTGAAACCCCTGGAGTAGAAGTAACCACTGGTCCGCTGGGACAAGGGATTGCGAATGGAGTGGGTTTAGCACTAGCAGAAGCTCATCTGGCTGCTAAGTTTAACAAACCTGATGCCAAAATTGTTGACCATTATACCTATGTAATCTTGGGTGATGGTTGCAACATGGAAGGTGTGGCTGCGGAAGCTGCATCTTTTGCGGGACATCAAGGATTAGGTAAACTAATTGCTTTATACGATGATAACCACATCTCCATTGATGGTTCTACAGATGTAGCATTTACCGAGGATGTTTCTAAGCGTTTTGAATCCTATGGCTGGCACGTCCAACACGTACTTAATGGTAATACCGACTTAGCAGCAATTGATGCAGCGATCAAAGAAGCAAAAGCTGTGACTGATAAGCCTTCCATGATCAAAGTGACAACCACTATTGGTTATGGTTCTCCCAAAAAACAAGGTACAGCTGGCGTTCATGGTGCGGCTTTAGGTGCTGATGAAGTAGCAGCTACTCGCAAAAATTTAGGTTGGGAATACGAGCCTTTTGTCGTTCCAACTGATGTACTCAACCACCTGGGACAAGCTGTTGGGCGTGGTCAAGCTCTAGAAGATGAATGGAATAAGACATTCGCTAATTACAAAGCTGCATATCCAGAAGCAGCAGCAGAATTTGAGCGTTATCTGAGTGGCGCATTACCTGCCAATTGGGATCAACTGCTACCTACTTATACTCCTGAAGATAAAGCAGCAGCCACACGTAAACACTCTGAAACCTGTCTGAATAAGCTAGCAACAGTTTTACCAGAACTAATTGGCGGTTCTGCTGACTTAACCCACTCGAATCTGACTGAACTTAAAGGCTTTGGCGATTTCCAGAAAGGTCAATACCAAAATCCCAATATTCACTTCGGGGTGCGCGAACATGCTATGGGCGCTATCTGTAATGGAATATCGCTACATGGTTCTGGATTGATTCCTTATGGGGCTACATTCCTGATTTTCACAGATTACATGCGTGCGCCTATCCGTTTATCAGCATTGTCTCAAGCTGGGGTAATTTGGGTAATGACCCACGACTCCATTGGACAGGGTGAAGACGGACCAACCCACCAACCCATAGAAACTCTGGCTTCCTTAAGAGCTATTCCAGACTTAACTGTAATTCGCCCAGCTGACGGTAATGAAACTTCTGGAGCTTATAAAGTGGCGATCGCGAGAGCGAAGCAAAATAAATCTACTTTACTAGCCTTCTCTCGTCAGAATCTGCCTAATTTACCAGCTACTTCTCTAGAAGGTACAATAAAGGGCGCATATGTTATAGCTGACTCTTCCGGAACACCCGATTTGATCCTCATTGGTACTGGTTCCGAATTAAACCTCTGTGTAACTGCAGCAGCAAAACTCACAGACGAAGGGAAGAAAGTACGTGTTGTCTCCATGCCTTCATCGGATTTATTTGATGCACAAGATGCAGCTTACCGTGAATCCATTCTACCAAAAGCTGTGACGAAGCGTTTGTCTGTAGAAGCTGGATCTAGTTTTGGCTGGCACAAGTATGTAGGAACGGAAGGCGATACTGTTAGTATCGATACCTTTGGTGCTTCCGCTCCTGGTGCTGTCTGTCTAGAAAAATTCGGTTTTAGCGTTAATAACGTATTAGTTAAAGCTAAAGCATTGTTGGATTAATTACAAAGAAAGGGAACTCTCTAACAGGGAACAGTCTTTTTTTCCCCAATCCTGTTCCCTCTGAACACAGAAAATTTCTCATATTTCTATTTTTTCAGAGGTGGGACGCAAAACCCACCTTCTTTACTATGATAAAAATTAGTTATTTTTTAGTATAAACAATAACAATAATATCCGTTACAACTGAAGTAATAATATTATATATTAAGTCATGACTAATAAAAGTTTAATATATTAAATTACTGTTAAACATGATTTACTAAGATATTCCACCAGGAAAGCCTGTACTAGAGATTTTTATAAATTTTAAATTCTCAATTATCTGCTAAATATACTAGTAATATTCGCAAATAGTCATATTCCTAGTATTTTTTATTACTCGTGATCGAAGGTAACTACATTGAGAAAGTTCATTTTTCTTGTTGGTTTGTAACATTTTCCAACTGAGTCTCTAGCGGAAGGAGTAGAGAAAATTTGGTAGAGGAAAAACAACTTAGATTGTTTTGAACAAACTAGCAATAGAATTCACTTAAATAATCGGTCAAAAATATAGTAATACAAGTAACAATTCTAAATCATCCATAAAATAAAATTTACTGGAAAAGACTGACTTAAACTGGATTCTTATCGGTTCTATGAGTCTTGGTTCACTGAAACTGCAAATATGTAATTTCACTGTTTTTAAGTTATTAAATTTACTTCAAAAGCCAAAACATTCAGTTGTATTTTATACATTAAATTCTGATTATATTTTCTTAGATCAATCAAGTACGTATTCAGAAAATAGCTATGTTATTATTAAGTTTTTACAAAAAAATCTTGAGGTCTTGAAAAAAAAGGTTACAAGGCTAGAATCTTTAATTGAAAAAGGTTTGACCTCTTTAAATCACAGATGAAACTGGTAAATTTAGCATGACTTACGCTAAAACCCTGATCCCCAGGACGAAAAGTTCATGTTAGTCTGTTTCAGTCATAAATACAAAGTGAAAGCGGAACGAGTTCGAGTTTTAGGGGGGTAACACTATCGCAAATTAATTTTTGGTAAAAAGCCCACGAATAATAAAACATCAGTTCTACAGACGCTTTAAAATCAGACGCATGAATCAAAGACATTTGTGGACTATCGTCACCCTGTTTCTAGCTGTTTTGGAAATTCCCTCAGTTGGGCGAGCCCAAACTACCAAGGGAACTTCCATAGACTCCCAGAAATTACCTGCAACTGATGTAGCGAAGATGGGAGAATATCAATCCTCAACAGGGAAACCTACTTTGGGTGCTGTAATTACAGAAATTTATCCTCATGAAGTTGGTGGTCGTCAAGCAGCTACCCTTTTCATTCGTAACATTCCTGTAATCACGTTTATCAGTTCTACTCCAGTAAATACTACGACTACAAAAATTGGCTCTTTAGTTGACACTGGAGATGCTCGTATATCTACCCCTATTGCCCATAGTGCAACTAAGGTAGCAAGCATCGGAGGTTTTATTGGTGAGAGTAACTCAGTTAGCTCAAATACCAATGAGTCAGTCGCTAGAGCAAGCGCTGTCGCAGCCAAGATCAACCAGATGGTTCAGGATAATGTGGATGCTAGCCAAATCACCGTAAGTTGGGAAGCCGGTGATCAATATTCAGCTAATAGAGAAAAGCGAATTCCAGGTTCCTCTGTCCACAAGTCGCTAGGCGATCGCTACAAGATCGAATTTAATCATCAAGAGTTGGTGGAACTGAATGAAAATACCCGCCTAGCAGACACAACTAAAAATCCTTCGCGAGATGCCCTGCAATTGACTAATAGATTGAGAAGACTCATAGGCGATGCTGCGCCAATTAGTCGCATACCTAACTTGCCCTTACAAAGATCAATTTCAATACCTAAACTGCCAAAGCAGATTGCTATCGGTGGGATAAAAATTAACTTTAGAGGTTTAGCCTCTTGGTATGGCTATGATGGTTCTAGCAGTTCCACAGCTAGTGGCGAGAGATATAATCCAGAAGGATTTACAGCCGCCCATCGCAGTTTGCCTTTAGGTACAAAAGTCCGAGTTACTAATACGAGAAATGGTCGTTCCGTAGTAGTACGTATTAACGATAGAGGTCCTTACATCGGCGGTAGAATTATAGATCTTTCCGCCGCTGCTGCTAGACTTCTGGGTATGATGGGTAGTGGTGTTGCACCAGTACATATTGAAGTTATAGGGAGATAAGAGGTACAGAGCATCCTGGTTCCTATTTGTGCGAAGTTCCCCCAGTTCATCTACACCTTTCCTGGATTTCAGCTATAAACTAACACAGGAAGAGGCTGAAAAAGAACTAGGGGAATTTTGTGCGTTTATTAACAACAGTTGCAGCTTTACGCTGCTATTTAATAAAATTCCGTTGGGAAAATAAACTGCTATACTCCAATACTCCTGTACTGGATGAGCAGGCGGATTGGTTTAAGACCTCAGTCGGATTAGTTACGACTATGGGCAATTTGCACCAAGGTCATTTAAGCTTAATTGCGCGAGCACGGCGAGATAACTTGACGGTAATTGTCACCATTTTTGTCAATCCTCTGCAATTTGGACCTCGTGAGGATTATCAATCTTATCCTCGCACTTGGGAAGCAGATTGTCTATTATGTGAACAAGCCGGTGTTGACGCTATCTTTGCTCCTAGTCCAGAAAATATCGGTGTCCCACAGCAGAGCAGCCAAGAAATTCAGATCACGCAAGTTATCCCACCATCTGCTATGATAGTTGGTTTGTGTGGTCGGTCTCGCCCAGGACATTTTCAGGGTGTAGCCACAATTCTGACCAAATTGTTCAATTTAATCCAGCCAGACCGAGCTTATTTTGGACAAAAAGATGGTCAGCAATTGGCAATTATCCAGCGATTAGTAGCTGATCTAAATTTGCCAATTGAGATTATTGCTTGTCCCACTGTCAGGGAACCTTCGGGTTTAGCTTTAAGTTCTCGCAATCAGTATTTGACCTCTATCGAAAAAGAGCAAGGGACTGTTTTGTTCGCTGCTTTGCGAGAGGCTGAAGTTGCATTTCGCGCTGGTGTTCGCCATAGCAGTGAGTTAATTGCACTGGTTCAACAGAGAATTTTCATGGTTAGCCATGTTTTTCTGGAATATATTGAATTGGTTGACCCAACTACATTAATGTCTTTAGCAGAAATTCAGGAGGAAGGAATGCTCGCGATCGCTGCTCGGCTGGGTTCTACACGCCTAATAGATAATATAATTTTGCGCGATCGCCAACCAATCATCGCCATTGACGGACCAGCGGGTGCTGGTAAATCCACAGTAGCACGCCTTGTAGCAGATAGATTAGGATTAGTTTATTTAGATACTGGTTCCATGTATCGGGCTGTAACTTGGTTAGTGCTAAAAGCAGGTATGAGCATTGACGATGAATGTGCGATCGCCGAATTAGTTAACCAATGTAAAATCGAACTTACCCAGAATCCAGACTCCCAACATCCGGTAAAAGTTTGGATCGACAACCACGATGTCACCCAAGATATCCGCAGCCTAGAAGTGACATCACAAGTATCATCTATTGCTGCCCAAAGTGCTGTACGTAGAGCATTAGTCAAACAGCAGCAAAACTGGGGTAAACGGGGAGGTTTAGTAGCTGAAGGTAGAGACATTGGCACTCATGTATTCCCGGATGCAGAAATCAAAATATTTTTAACTGCTTCTGTGAGTGAACGTGCGCGCCGTCGTCAGTCAGACTTTCTGCAACAGGGACAACCAGAAGTAAGTTTAGAGCAGCTAGAGCGGGACATCGCAGAACGCGATTGGAAAGATAGTCACCGAAAAGTGTCTCCTTTACAGAAAGCTGCTGATGCTATAGAAGTGCAAACTGACGGTATGAGCATATCTGAAGTAACTGCTCAAATTATTGATCACTACCAACAATGTTTATCTCATTATTAACTACTAAACCTCCCCAACAAGTCTTAATATCTTCTTTAGGAGTGAAGCGAAAAACTCAGATTACCCTTAAAGGTAAAGGATCTGCAAGAGTTAGCCAAACAAATTTATGACCTTACAAAGCTTTGGTGTAATTGGATTAGCCGTTATGGGCGAAAACATCGCCCTCAACGTTGAACGTAATGGCTTTCCGATTGCAGTTTACAATCGTTCTCGTGAAAAGACTGATGCCTTTATGGCACATCGTGCTACCGGGCGTAACGTAAAAGCGGCATTTACTCTAGAAGACTTTGTCGCTGCGCTAGAGCGTCCCCGGAAAATCCTGGTTATGGTACAAGCTGGTAAGCCAGTTGATGCTGTAATTCAGCAATTAAAGCCCTTATTGCAAGAAGGGGATATCATAATTGATGGTGGTAATTCTTGGTTTGAAGATACTGAAAGACGCACCCAAGAACTTGAACCAGCTGGATTACGCTATCTAGGTATGGGTGTGAGTGGTGGTGAAGAAGGCGCACTCAATGGACCATCATTAATGCCAGGTGGGACAAAAAGCTCTTATGAGTTTCTTTCTCCCATTTTCAACAAAATTGCGGCTCAGGTTGATGACGGTCCTTGTGTAACTTATATTGGACCTGGTGGTTCTGGTCATTATGTAAAAATGGTACATAATGGCATTGAGTATGGCGATATGCAGTTAATTGCTGAAGCCTACGACTTGCTGAAAAATATTGCTGGGTTGGATCACAAACAGTTACATCAAGTATTCAGCGAATGGAATACAACTGACGAACTCAATTCGTTTTTGATCGAAATTACAGCTAATATCTTCCCCTACATTGACCCCGAGACAAAGAAACCCTTACTGGATTTAATTGTTGACGCAGCTGGTCAAAAGGGAACTGGACGCTGGACAGTACAAACCGCCCTGGAATTAGGGGTAGCTATTCCTACAATTACCGCAGCAGTAAACGCCCGGATTATCTCTTCTATTAGAGATGAACGCATCGCCGCATCCAAGCAACTGACTGGTCCAGTCCATCAATACAAGGGAGAAGTCAAAGATTTTATCAACAAGGTGCGAGATGCACTTTATTGTTCTAAAATCTGCTCTTACGCTCAAGGTATGGCTCTGTTATTTACAGCATCCAAAACTTACAACTGGAATTTAGATCTAGGGGAAATGGCGCGGATTTGGAAAGGTGGTTGTATTATTCGGGCTGGCTTCTTGAATAAGATTAAGAAAGCATTCCATGAAAATCCCGCATTACCCAATCTCTTGTTAGCTCCTGAATTTAAGCAAACAATTCTTGACCGACAAGCTGCTTGGCGGGAAGTAATTATTACTGCTGCTAAGTTTGGTATTCCAGTACCAGCTTTCAGTGCTTCTTTAGATTACTTCGACAGCTATCGTCGCGATCGCTTACCTCAGAATTTAACTCAAGCACAACGGGACTATTTTGGCGCACATACCTATTTGCGTACTGATAAAGCTGGTTCTTTCCACACTGAATGGGTTCCCATCAATGAGAAGAAGTGAACTACATCGCTAAACTAGCTTTTGTGGGTTGACTACAAACTTGACTTTTGAGAAAGTGGCTCTGAATATCAGAGACGCTTTCTTTCTAGAAACCACCCGACTCTATACCTTGAGATGAAAAAATCTCATCCTTAAGATAGAGGAGGGACTATCTTCTATAATCTAAGATTAAGAGACATTCAATAAATGCTCTCTTCTAGCTTTAGCTACTTGTATCGAAGAGAAGTCTTTGAATGGAATATTCCCCCCTGTTATGGCCGTGCGGCTGTGGCAGGGGGGATTTTGGCAATTTTTCCACTAGAGCCACTTTCTCTGCTAATATCTGAAAGCTAAAGCATCTAACATATCTTTACCTCTCTCAGTTCCCACTTCCAGATAAATTTCTAATAGTTCCTCATAAGCAGTTTTTCCACCTACAATATTCCAGAATTCATTCCCGATAACTATAGCTTGCTCAAAAGGAAAATATTGTTTTACTACTGACCAGTTGTAATCAGCTTTCATTTGACCAAAAGGATTATAAGGCATTGCATAGTAAGCTTGTACATTAGGACGGTTAACACCCCGCAATAAATGAAATTTTAGTAACCGTCCTAAAACTTCTAAACATTGTCCTTTGTTGGGTTTAGGAGATTTCATTTCAAAGAAATACTCTGTCCCGTCTTTGGCGTGAATATAAAGGTCAACCCGAACAGTTTTGGCTTCTAAATCATTATCAAGACGAGCATTAAGTACTGCTGTTATCATCTGCTCAAGAGATGGTTTTCTTTTGGTTGGCGATTCATAATTCTGTTTTTGAAGTTCAACTTCTGCAAAAGCCGCATTACTAACTTTATTTTTAAGATCGTAACCTCGATAAACAGCTTGATGATTGTCTAGAGCAATTAACCGAGCGCATTCCTCAAAGGAATTACCTAATTTTGTACTCAAACCTCGCTCAAATTGATTAATACGTATTAATTCCGGAGGAATAAGTGCAGCTTGAAATGGTGCTAACTGTCCCTTATTTGAGGATCTTGATAAATACTCTTTTGCATTTGTAGCTCTTTGAATATTACGCCCTTGATAATCTTTTACGATTTCTTCTATGAAAGATTCTAAGTAAGTTTTAATTAAAACACGAGTGTTAGGACTGATTACTGGCATATTTAGAATAAAGTCTATAAAATTATTTTCAACAATGCTTCTGTCAAATGGTAAACAACAGGAATGGAAACTGCATTACCAAGTTGATGCTTCGCAGTAACTTCATTATCTGCTATTTGGAAATTTTCTGGAAATCCTTGTAATCTTGCGTAATCTTTTGCAGTTAAAGGCTTATATTTATGCTGATTATAGATTTCTTGAATAAATTTTTGCTTATATACGTTTGGTTCTGCACATTCGATGGACATAATAGCCACATAATCTTTAGTTCCAGTAGCCGTTAAAGTTGCAATTGCATCAGCATGAGGTAGGAATATCTTAGAAATTCCGTTAATCCCAGCAGAAATTTTAGAATTTACAAACTCATAGCCTTTACCTTCAACAAGATGGAGAATTTTTTTTGCTACTAAAGAATTAAGGTCTGCAATTTTTAAATTAGGGATTAATGATTGTAAAACCTCAAATTTTAACGGATTACCATCTTTTTCACCATAAAGTTTCTTTCTGCGATTTTTCAAGATATTCTGACAAATTATTTTTTCTGTTGGAGTTGTTTCAATTAATTCCCAAGAATGGATAGTTGTATGCCCATTTCTAATGTCAGCAAAAGTAAAAAAGTCATTTAACTCGTCTATTTTCTGAAACCTACCTCTAGAAACCGGAATTTTGCCATCAACATATAATACTTCCGGAGGAAATTTCTTTTTAGGAAAATTACTTTTCTCAATTCCTGGAATTAGATCATAAAGTTTTACAGATTTACTCAAACCTTGAGGAAAAACAAAACCCCAGGAATTTGCAAGATCATTTCTAATACCAACAATAAATACTCTATCTCTATCTTGCGGTAAACCAAAATCATAAGAATTTAGTACCTGATATTTAACTATATATCCAGATGCTGTTAAATTAGTAAGTATATATTCTAAATTTTTAATATTCCTTGGTTCCGTTAAACCTTTGACATTTTCAAAGATAAATGCTTTCGGCTGATTAGATTTTACAACTCTAAAAACATCAAGCCATAGTTTACCTCTAGGATCATCTAAACCTAGCATTTTACCTGCTATAGACCAAGGTTGACAAGGAACGCCACCAACCATAACATCTATATTAAAAGGTAACTTATTTAAACTCGTAATATCTCCTAAATAGGTTTCTGCGAAATTAGGATCGCCCATGAAGTTATTTTGATAAACTTTCATGGCTTCTCGATCAATTTCCGAATAACCTAAACAAACTCCTCCTAATGCTTCTAAGGGAACCCTAAATCCACCTATGCCAGCAAATAAGTCTATAAATGTAAATTTACATGTAGAAACTACTAAATTAGCTGGTTGGAATAAGTGGAACAAATCTAACTGTTGAGCGTAATTAAATGTGTTAATACAAATCATCTATCCGCTGAAATGCCTTAATTTGGAGAATATCGTAGTTTGGATGGCTTAGATTATAATCAGGCATAGCCAAATTGTCAATATCCTCTCCCGCCATGAGCAATTCTCATCATAATTTTGCTTTTTATTATAAAAATGCTGAATAGTTTCTCTGTCTTGAGAGAAAAAATTTTTAAGATAGCAGCTATTATTAAAGCAATCTTGGGAAAAGCTTCCTCTAGCTTTTCAGATAGGCTCTACGACCGTATGGTAAGCCGCTGCGTTGGGCTGATGTTTCTACTTGATTGGTGAGAACATAGAAGAATAAGCAAAAATACTTAAATAAATCGTAGAATTATATATTGCATTAAAAGAAATATTCCTATAGAATATATAAAATTTTAGTGCAAGGTTATATGGTGCCAATCTACTAATCTCTGTACAATCTTCATATCACAGTTTTTAGTATGGTTTACAATACATTCTCAAGGCGGAACACAGCAATTCCTGATGTTTTTCAGTATGAAAATATTCCAGAACAACTTCGTGTACAATCTTTCCGTATAATAGAAGATATTTTGGAAAATCAGCATAGTAGTGTAAAAGAAAGAATATTCTCCTCTGTTGAGAGAATTTTATCGGAGGAATATGGTGCATTTTCTTTGACAGCTATATTAGATTATGAGGAATTTACATTTAGGCAATCTAATCAATATTATCAAATTATAAGACATTGGATTTTATCTCATCCGGATATAAGTAGAGTTCTTGATGCTATAGAATTAAGCTTTAATGAGATTTTTTCTGAGCTTAGTCTTGAAGCATCTAGAGTAACTGCAATAACTACAAGACTAAACTCTAGATTTAGGGAGCATGGAGTAGGATATCAATTTGAGTCAGGTCAAATAATAAGAATTGATTCTCAATTTATGCATAGTGAAGCAGTTAGACCAGTTTTGTCTTTACTTACAGATCCTGTGTTTCAAGGAGCAAATGAAGAATTTTTGAGAGCTCATGAATATTATAGGGATGGAGATTATCAAGGATGTCTTGTTGAATGTCTTAAATCTTTTGAAAGTACAATGAAAATCATTTGTGATAAACGAAATTGGGATTATGGAACTAGACCAACTGCAAGTAGTCTTATTAATGTTTGCGCTCAAAATAATTTGTTTCCAAGTTATTTAAGGAGTTATTTTTCGTCTGGTATTCCTACTGTTAGGAATACTATGGCTGGACATGGACAAGGTTCACACATTGTTAATGTAACACAGCATATTGCAGAACTTCAGTTACATTCAACAGCCACTATAATTCTCTTTTTGACTAAAGCTGAGAAAGTGCTTCCTTAGCTCCTTATTACAAACTTACAAAACATCCCCTAACGCTTTTTCTGCTGCTTGGGGGATTAAGGATTGATCCATCCTAGTGCAAGAGGCGAAAGTTCTGGGCCACTCAAAATAGGCTTTATACAATGCAGCCCAGGCTATTAGATTCTTTTGGGTTTTGCAGGTGGGAGAGAACTCCCGCCATGCTGCACTAGTCACTATTTAATCTTTAAAATTTGCTTTAAACCGCTCTTTAGCTTCTGCAAAGGATGTGCGCATGACTAGTTGGATTTTTTGGGGATCTGGTTTTTTCCCTCCCAGCAAATCTCCAAAGTAAACGCAAGCGCTTTCACCTAAAGCCCATGTGTATGCGCCCGCCCAAGATGCAGCAATTAAGCTGCCAAATCCTGGTAAAAACTTAATCAGTTCCCTTCCTACTGCTTGCGCAATAAAACCACCAGCGATCGCACTGACTACTCCTCCTGCTTGGGATGGTGTAATCGTTTGTCCATACAGTTTACCCAACAATCCTACCATTGAGACTTGTAGTGCAGTTAAAGTGGGCATTGTAGCGAATGGTAAAGGAACTGCGGCTAAGGTTGCTGCGATGATGGCAAATCCTGTCATATAACGTCTACCTGCGTCACGATAGAGATTACCCAACTTTTCCCCAACTTGTCGATCTAATAATTGATAGATCGCTTTGGCTTCAGCTTCCGGGAGAAGTTCTGCTAAATTATCTCCCAAAGCGTTTAATCCATAAAATACAGGATTATATGCATCCTCTTCTAAAGTAAAATCTATCAAAACTGCGCGATCGCACAATTTATCAAAAGCCTGTTGCATAGCTGTAAACGCCCGACCGATTTCTGGGAAATCAGGAGGGTAGTCAGGATGTTGTAAAACTGTCGGTGGGTAAACTTCATGTAAACAAGTTACCGCCAGCAAACAAGGAATATTAGGACATTTTTGCTTGAGTTGTTCAGCTATTTGGCGCAGAGTGTCTGTAGCGAAATCATTAATTTTGACTGTGAGAATCAGAATCTTCGCGCCAGTAGTCTCACGCTGTAAGTCATTGAGCAATTCCTGAACAATGATTTCTATATTATGTCCTACATCTCCCAGCCCGACTGTATCTGTAAAAATAAATAACGGTAAATCGTTGGCGGGATAAGCATAACGCTGGGTATGTTGTGTGTGAGGACGAAATCCCTGTCCGACAATTTCAGATGAAATCCCTGTCAATCCACGCACGATAGAACTTTTCCCTGATTGGGGCTTACCCACTAGCAATACTTCTGTCGTTGGTAATTGGGAGCGGATATTTTGTAAAATCTCAGCAATTTGGGTATCGCTGACATTAAACCATTGAAATACCATCTCCCCTATTTGATTTATCGGCAACAATTGCGTCACCTCTAGTACGGTCTTATCCCAAAAACTTGTCATCCGGTTGATCCAAGAATCATTTGAGGATTTGGTGACAAGTTCATCGGTTGGTTTATTCAATGAGTCAGCATCGGGTGGCTCAACCATGTTCATCCTCCTAAAAACGTGATGAGCATCTCCATAAATTATTGTAATTGATTGTAATTCTAAATAATTCCGTCAACTTTGGAAATATATATCTTCCATTGTCAGGGGATCACCATGGGGATCGGTTAGTATTTATAAAAACTTATTTAATTAAATGTCTTGTATATATATACTTGTCCATTAAGCCAATTAAGAAATACTTATTAAAAAATATTGCATTAACTTGATTTAGTTGCTAGTGTGTGTATTGGCGGCGGATGGTGAATGCTCGGTTAACACAGAGGTTAAAACAGAGGCTAAAAGAGAGATTAAACAATTGCTTTCTACGGTTGCGGTAGATATAGAATTTGGAGACGAAAGTATGAATATTCAAGGTAAAGTGGCTCTGATTACTGGAGCTTCTCGCGGTATTGGTAGGGCGATCGCACTACAGTTAGCCCAACAAGGAGCTAAACGGTTGATATTGATTGCACGCGATCGCCAGAAATTGGCTGAAGTAGCCCAGGAAATCGAGCGGATGGGAGTAGAAGCCACAATCATGTCCCTAGATTTAACCAAACCTGCTATTGTGAATATTGCTGTAGCGCAACTCTGGCGCAGCTATGGACCGATCCATCTACTAGTCAATTGTGCAGGTGTCGCATATCAATGTTCATTTCTGCAATCAAAACTACCGCAAGTGCAAGAAGAGCTTTCTGTAAACTTGTTGGGAATGTACACTCTCACTAGCCTGATGGCGAGGAGAATGGTGAGTCAAAGAGAAGGAACAATCGTGAATGTATCTAGCCTGATGGGAAAAGTTGCAGCTCCTACTATGGCGACTTATTCCGCCACCAAGTTTGCTATTTTAGGGTTTACACAAGCTTTGCGGCGAGAATTAGCAGAACATAATATTCGTGTTGTTGCTTTACTTCCTACCCTGACAGACACAGATATGGTCCGTGACCTAAAATTATTCCGCTGGGTAGTACCGATGACTCCAGAACAAGTAGCTTTAGTATTCATTAGAGGGTTGCAGAAGAATCAAGCAGAAATTTTAGTGGGATGGCAATCTCATCTGGCTATTTGGTGTCAGAGGCTTTTTCCGGAATTGCTAGAAATGATTTTGCACATCTTTTACCCCAAGAAATCTTCTCCTATCACCTACCGCACAAGTGGTGAGCTGTGATAATATAGGAAATTGCTATGTACACTCAAAAATAAAAATTTCATTGATTATGGCTCTGACGCAACTGCGCAAACAAGAACTCATCTCTAACTTTCAAGTCCACGAAACCGATACAGGTTCTTCTGATGTCCAAATTGCTATGTTGACCGAACGGATTAACCGTCTTAGCGAACATTTGCAAGCTAATAAAAAAGATCATTCATCCCGTAGGGGACTATTGAAAATGATCGGTCAGCGCAAGCGCCTTTTAGCTTATATTCAACAGGAAAACCGTGAAAAATATCAAGCCCTGATTGCTCGCTTGGGAATTCGGGGTTAGGGATGAAAGCCTATGCCCGTTGAAGAATCAGCATCTAACCGCTTGCCGTTTGAGCCAAATAAAAAGCGCTCAAAACCGACAAAAAATATAAATCAGCCTACAGCTAAACCGCCAGCTAAACCAGCAGAAATAAATAAACCCCCACAAAAACAGCCTCCTTACACTAAAGAAGAAATGGAAATTCCTCAAATAGTTAGTCAGAGGATGGTGAGGAGAGTAGCCCTTTTTTGTGGTGTACCCACAGCTTTGGGATTATCTAGTTTAATCGCCAGTTATCTACTAATTTCCTTTGCTCATGTCCAGCTACCTCCTGTTGCTGTGTTATTAGCAAATATGAGCCTATTTGGTTTAGGAGTATTGGGGATAACTTATGGCGTACTTTCTGCTTCTTGGGATGAAGAAAGACCAGGGAATTTACTGGGTCTTGGGGAGTTTAAAACGAACTGGGGACGAATGGCCGAGGTTTGGCGCGAAACTCGGAAAAATAAAGTTTGACTGGGGAGCAGGGGAGCAGGGGAGATAATTTCTTGTCTTTGTTCCCTAATGTTCTCTGGTTTCTTAATCAGTCAAGATTGTTTAAAATCAATCAGAAATTCATTAAAGGTTTGAGAAAAATTAAATAAAATAAATATACATGAATAATCATCACTAACTTAATCAATGTTTAAGGATAATCGTGCAAAATTGGGATGATAAATACCTTTTGCGACTGAATATTAACACCAGAAGTAAGGGAACATTAGTAACATTTACGTCATATGATTAGAAAGATTTTGCTGGCTGTTTCTGGATTAGGACATGCTGAGGAAATGTTGAAGAACTTGGAAGAATTACCAGCAATCCAAGCAGCAAGAGTTACAGTTCTACACGTTGTTGCTCCAGAAAGCGGCGCAGAAGCGATGACCCGTAAGTGGGAAGAGGGTGGTAAAATTCTGGCTAATGCTATTCAGACTTTAAATCTAGATCCCAGTCAAGTATCCTCAGTTTTACGACAAGGAGATCCCAAGGATATAGTTTGTCAAGTAGCTGATGAAATAGAAGCTGATTTAATTATTATGGGTTCGCGAGGACTCAAACGACTGGAATCTATTTTAGCCAATTCAGTCAGTCAGTATGTTTTCCAACTCTCTTCTAGACCCATGTTGTTGGTGAAGGATGACATCTATGTGAAAAAGATTAAACAGGTTATGGTCGCAATGGATAATTCTGAAGCTGCGCAAAACTGTTTAAAACTAGCTCTTTTTCTGTTACAAGATGTCATTGGTGGTCAGCTGATTCTAGCTAATATAAATACAGGTTTAGGTGGCAAAATTTCAGGAATTACCGATATTAAACCCGAAAGAGATTCTGTATTAGGTATAGCAGCTAATCAAGCGGAGAAGCAAGGTATACTGGTTCGTTGTGTAACTAGTAGTGGTAGACGAGAGGTAGAAATTTGCCGTTTAGCTACCGAATTGAACGTAGACCTATTATTGATTGGTTCTCCAGATCGCCGTCCATCTATTGCTAAAAGTTTTGTTGACCTAGATCGACTTGTTGGTGCTTCTTTATCTGATTATGTTCGAGTCAACGCTACATGTCCGGTATTATTGGCTAGGACGGTGGATTAGAGAAAGCAGGAGGTAGGAGGTAAATCAAAGACTTGAACTTTTAAATCAGCAGCAATAAGTAAAGTAGGGGCGCAAGGCCTTGCGCCCCTACCCTCAAAATACTTGCAAAACACATTCAAAACACATTCAAAACACATTCAAAACACAATTATTAACTTAAGCATCTTTTTTCCCACCTTCACGGCTGGCTGTTTGGATGTAAAGTATGATTAGAAATACAGCGGGAACTAATACGAACAAAATGCTCGCTACGAAACCCAAGTTATTAACTTGCATGGCGAGGTAGCCTCTCTTTAATTTCCAGTTAACATCATTAGAATAGCATCATAGAAGACAGAATTAGCAGAAATTTTCTCCTATCTTTATTGCTATTTATGCTTAAGCGGCAATTTTAGGGCTTTGTGTTCACACTAACTGGCCCGTTGACGAGAGTTTGGCAAGCAAGACGGTAGTTATTGGGTTTGTTGCGCAATTTTTTCTGTTCAAAATCGGTACGGGGTGAAAGGTTTTCCAGTCCTTCTACTATCTCCACAATACAAGTCCCACATTGACCATAACCGCCACAGTTTGTCATTTTGCCAAAGATTTTATAGATATCTACACTGTTTTCTAAGGCTTTAAGCCGCAAATTAGCACCATTTGCTGCTATCACTTCTTTATTTTCTTTGACAAATTTGATGTTTCCCATAGCAGACTCCCTTTTATAGCACAACTGAAAGCTGTGCGTTTTCCAAACTTCATCATTATCCTACTGAATTATGTTAATTTATTGCGAGATATTAAGAAATATTAATGATTATCAACTTTTGTGAAAGACAGACTCATAAAAAATAGGACAGGTAGGTTATACCCGCCCAAAAAAATTGTTAGAGATAATTTTATCTAAAACCAACAGCAGCTTGCCAAACAAACGCAAGCAACAAGAAGAAAACAGGGATCACGGGGAGAACATCTACCAAGGGGTCGAAAAATTGATAAGCTTCCGGCAATTTAGCTAATAATATTGCTATTTCCATGTTTGGTTAAATCCAATTGTTCAGCACAAATTTCATATTTGAAAAGTATATTAACATAATTACCTCTTAATTTATTTTTTCTTCCCCTGCTCCCTCTTCCAGCCAGTGACCAAAATCAGTCACAAAGCGATCGCTCAAGATAGCGTTCCGGATTTTTTGGGTAAAGTTAATCAGTTCCGTAATGTTGTGGATACTCAATAGGGTGTAAGCCAGTATTTCTTGGGCTCGCACTAGGTGAGAGATATAAGCGCGGCTAAAATTTTGACAACTATAGCAAGGACAGGTTTCATCCAAAGGTGTAAAGTCGTCCCGAAACTTAGCATTTTTCAAATTCCACCGCTCGCCCTGGACTACAGCTGTTCCGTGTCTAGCCCATCTTGTCGGAATTACACAATCGAATAAATCTACTCCAGAAGCGATCGCCATAGCCATTTCTCGATAAGTACCTACACCCATCAGATAGCGTGGCTTATTTGCTGGAAGAAGTGGAGCAGTTGCTTGGACAATTTGCGCCATCAATTCGACTGGTTCACCCACACTAACACCGCCTATAGCATATCCTGGTAAATCTAATTTAGATAAAGCTATTGCAGCCTCAGCGCGTAAATCTAGATAAATTCCCCCTTGTACAATCGGGAATAATGCTTGATCATCTCTTTGATGAGCTGTGATACAACGTTCCAACCAGCGATATGTCCTTTGAGTTGCATTTTCCACTTCCCCTCGTGTAGCTGGATAGGGTGGACATTCATCGAAAGCCATAATCACATCAGCGCCTAAAATATTCTGAATTTCAATGGAGCGTTCTGGTGTTAACTTAATCATTCGCCCATCATGAGGAGAGCGAAAGGTCACGCCTTCTTCTGTAATTTTTCGCATCTCACTCAAACTGAAAACCTGGAATCCCCCTGAATCAGTCAGCATAGGACCATTCCAGCCCATAAACTTATGCAATCCTCCTCCTCCAGCCACAATCTCTTCCCCTGGCTGAAGATGCAAGTGATAAGTATTAGACAAAACCATCTGCGCCCCTGTATCACGTAATTGAGCAGGCGTAATTGTTTTGACATTAGCCAGTGTACCCACAGGCATAAATCTGGGAGTTTCTACAAGACCATGAGGAGTGAAAAATACTCCCGCTCTAGCTTTGGTCTGACTACAGGTAGCAAGACATTGAAAAGAAAAATTAGCACTCAAAGCAATGGGTTGAAAATGTTTCGCTAAATCTTAACATTCTCTTTACTCTGTTGGGTAACATTTTCCGATAAAATAGGTTATTGATATTTGACAAAAGGCTAAAACAAGCCAGAGCAATCATCATCCATTTCCGCATCCCATTTAGCCGAAAAGACTTGATCCATCATTGCTTCTAGAGTACTAGCATTGAGATGGCGATCGCGTCGCTCTTGCAAGGGTGTTGATAAAGGAATCAAGCGCAAACAAGTATCCTCTTGACTTAAATCAAAGTATGTTCCTTGTTCGGGCGAGTACTGTAACTCCAAATAATCAAAACTATAAACGTTGATATAAAGCGCATTATTAGCAACTATAGTAGACATTTGCGGATCGGCAAATATATCCATCACATCTCCTTCACCCTGACTGAGTATTTTGTCTTCTTGGATGTGGATATAATGAACCCTACCTAAGTCATTCAGTAGTCGCCGGATATCCAGTTTGTTTACTATTACGCCTTTGTTAACAATACACGGAGCTGGTAGTCTGATATCGGGTAGATGGTGACTCATAACGAGATAGTTATTTAGGGAAGGCGAGTGACAACAAAACTAAAAAATGATCAATTATCAGCAATTGATTCTTTATCTAGCCGGTTGACTCCCTATATTTCCAAGGTATCAGATACAGAGAGCGATCGTCGAATGTAGTAAAGCAAGTCATTTATATAACCTTCATTTACTAACTACTGGTAAAGATATAGCTTTATCCCATTCATAGTACACTTAATGACTGTCTAATTCTGAATTTTTGATAAAGATATAGGGGAATCATTACAAAATTTTTACTTAAAGCACCTAAAAACCGCTAAATCTTATCTAAAGCTTTAAATTAGATTGACCTGAATAGCGCAAGTGGGGTTAATGTCGAACAAGTGTTTTCTTGTCTTGAATATGCGTAAAATCTTACAATGGTGGCAAAAACGATTACTACACTTTATTGCATCAGTAATTTTTTATACGACAATTCCTCTACCCTACATCAAAGATTTAGATTTCACTCAAGTAGCTTGCTTTGCTCCCATTGTAGGATTGCTCATCGGAGCAATTTTGATTTTAGGGGATATAGGAATATATTATCTAGGTATTCCCCTTGAAACGCGTAGTGCTTTAGTTGTAGGAATTTGGATTGTTATTACTGGGGGATTACATCTGGATGGAGCAATGGATACGGCTGATGGATTGGCGGTAAACGAGCCGTCCAGAAGATTACAAGTCATGACGGATAGCGCTACAGGTGCATTTGGTGCTATGGCGGCGATCGCTATCCTCTTGCTCAAAACAACTGCTTTAATAGATCTAGATAGCTTAGAAAATCGCGAGGTAATTTTGGGCGCAGCTTGTGGTTGGGGACGTTGGGGACAACAGGTAGCGATACTTTACTATCCTTACCTCAAACCATCTGGTAAAGGTGCTATACACAAACAAGCCATCAGATGCGATCGAGATTTATTACCAGGATTTTTTTTGCTGTTGAGTTTGAGTGGAATAGTTTTGTTAGTCAATCCCCAAAAATTAGCTTTTGCTACGAGCATGATAGTTGCTGGCGTGACAATTGCTAGCTCTACATCTGCTTGGTTTCATCATAAATTAGGTGGACATACAGGAGATACATACGGAGCAGTAGTTGAATGGACAGAAGCCCTATTCCTTTGCTTTATGACCATTTTTAGCAGGTAGGGGCGCAAGGCCTTGCGCCCCTACTCATTTGAGGGTAGCGGCTACTACTGCTATACCCAAAACGGTAAAACCAGATTGATGCAAAGTTTGTTGAGCAGATTTAGCGGTAGAACCAGTAGTGTAGATATCGTCTACTAATAATACTGGTCTATCTAAATGATGCAGGAGGGGTTTTGACACTGTAAAAGCGTTTGCTAGGTTTTTCTCTCGCTCCACAGCTGATAAGCCATATTGTGCTTGAGTTTCTTTGATTCTTTTTAAACCATCTTTTTGTAACTTTAAACCAGTTATCTGACAAAACCCCTGAGCGATCAATGCGGCTTGATTATAACCCCGTTGACTTAATTTTTTAGCATGGAGTGGTATAGGCGTAACTATAACTTTTACAGAGGATAAGGGCGATTTTAATAGCCATGCTTTACCCAACCATTGACCTAAAAGTAGGGCAATTTGTGGTTGATTTTCATACTTCGCCACCTTAATTACTCTTTTTAACGAACCGTCATATATTCCCCAAACAAATAGTGGTAAGGGATTTTGCCAGAAGCCATCGCTGTTGGGATAGCGATAGGTGTGTAACTGCTGGACACAGTACTCGCAAATTTGGTTAGGTGTGGCTCGTTCACATAGAGGACAATTAATTTGCAGAAACAGATTGAGTAAGTTTTGCAGAATTGACATTAAATCCTGATTTAGAATTAATCTAATTGTATTTGTCTAAACTAGTGTATATTTCCACCAAATTACTATCAGGATCGCGGAAATGAGCAGTCCGAATTCCCCATTCAGGGCGGTCTGTCGGTGGAGTGACAATTGGGACATTTTGCTCTTGTAAATGCTGATAGACTTCATTCACATCATCAACAGCAAAAACGAGTGAAACTTTATCCGTACTCCGAAACACTAACGGTTGCTCAGTAATAGGGATCACTCCAGCCATAAATTCTTTTTTCAGGATTGCTAGTTGGATCGTACCAATATTGAATTCAGCGTAACCTGTATTTTCGTCTCCCCAATCGGGAGCGAAACCTAGTAAATTGCGGTAGAACAGAAAAGTATCTTTGTAGTTAGATACGATTAGACGAAAATGTGTAAGTTGCAGTTCCATATTTTGATCAAGCCTTAGTCTACTAACTATGTATTCTTGGTTCCGGGTACAGATTTAATAACAAATCACTTTCTACACAAGCTAATTCATCCAGTCGCTGCATTACTGTTTCTCTAGCAAAATAAGTATCCGCTAGCACCCAGTAAGTACCATAATGTCGGGCTTCAGATGCCATTAAACTGTGATAAAAGTTAGCCAATTCTGGCTCTGGACAGTTCGCGGCTAATAATCCCAAGCGTTCATGACTACGAGCTTCAATCAGCCCAGTCACAAGGAGTGAGTCTAAAAATCTCTGTGGTTCGTGGGGACGAACTTGAGCTTTTAACCCAGCACCGTATGGAGGAGGATTTAAGGGGGCTAAGGGAATGTTACGTCGCTCTAGCCATTGATTCACTAGTTCAAAATGTTCTAGTTCTTCACGAGCGATCGCTGTGAGCTCCCGCACCATTTTAGTATTAGATGGGTAACGAAACATAAAGTTTAACGCTACTCCTGCAGCTTTTCGTTCACAATGGGAGTGATCGAGTAGAATGATATCCAGGTGGGCGATCGCCTGCGCCACCCAAGCATCTGTTGTGGGCTGTTTGAGAGCGTTGATCATGGGTAAAGGGGTATTTAACACGGCGGAGATACTAATTTAGATTTGGGAACTTGACAGAAAAACTGCTTTTCAAATAGCATTGTAACGGAGTACCTATATACCCCACAACTTCATTATTACCATTATCTCAAGTTAGTAGGTAGCCTAACTCAAATTAATTGAGAACTAAATTTGAGGCGGAGGAACCAAAACACACTCGGGGCGAATCTTAAATGAAAGACACCTTCCAGTCTTAGCCCGTCAGCTAACTCCGTAGGCAAATGGAAAGAACCTCCCAAAGTATTGGTAACCATACCAGCTAGTGTTGGGATTTCTTGAATCTGTTTTGAATTGCAGAATTGAGTTTTGATCTGTGAAATTCACAATTCAAAACAGGTTTTCCTGCTTCTCATTCATAAATCATTTCATGAGGAGGAGTTAAAAATATGAAAATTAAGCCAATGTTAGCTCGGTTACAAAACTCTCTAGGACGAGATGACCTGATCCAGCAAATGGTGTTACTACCAGAACCTGCAGAATCTTTAGTTTATAGATCTTCCCAGAAGGTTTGTGTGAATTTAGTTGTGGGGTATAACGGTTCTCCTAA
>Ga0116229_10003025_pt1 | contig 27594 bp, 16 predicted proteins | sample S1TSphgellanicum_3_FD_87313 | JGI IMG/M metagenome (GOLD analysis project Ga0116229, IMG submission 87313) | Host-associated microbial communities from peat moss isolated from Minnesota, USA - S1T2_Fc - Sphagnum magellanicum MG | ecosystem: Host-associated > Plants > Peat moss > Unclassified...
CTTTTTTTTTTTTTTTTTTTTTCCCCCCCCCCCCCCCCCCCCCCCCTTCTTTCGGTTTTTTTTTGCAAGTTGGAAGATAGAAAAGGGGGGAGAGAGAGAGGAGACGAGAAAACGGAGAGAGAGGGTGAGAGACACAACAAACAAACAGAGAGACAAGAGTGTAATCTGTTTTTGTGTTGCATTTATCAATAAGTTCTGTGTTTCTGTGAGTGGCGATCTGCGGTGCTTGGAGGGCTTCGTCTTCTTCACCATGGTAGGTTCTCTCACTTTTGCACACCTTTGCTGATCCCAGTGTTTCGGTCGCCGCTGCTATGTTTGCTAGTTGCAAGATGTCACTTATTTGAGCGGATTGATGTAAAGATCGGTGTGCGTCGTGCATCGGTTTCTTGATCTAGTACGAAATTTATTTGAGGGAATTTTAGTGTTGTCCCGGTGTGTTAGGCGAGTCTTGGTGGCTGGGAAGTTGCGAACTTCTGCTCCAGCCTTGTTTTGCGATTTTGTCTTATTTTTGTCTTTGTACCTTGCCTTGTTGTCATGTGAAGACCAGTATAAGTTTTGTGTAATCCTCGCCTTTAGAACGTCGTCTTTGTGTCAGGAGTTCTCTTACACTTGCTTCCGGCGAAGGTAGTGCGACTACGAGGCAAGATTGCAACCCATCATAGAAATAGACCACTGGGTCAAAAGTTGCGTGTAGTGTCCGTCTGTCAGTAACACAAGTCTGCGTGACACGAAGTGTTGCGGTTGCCGCTTCTGACGTTGTGGAAACAGAGGTGGAGACTGCAAGCTATGTCCTCGAGGTTATTCGAGGGACAGGAAGGTTACAGTTCGTGATTGCTATGAGCAACATTTTTGTGAACTTTGTGTGCCCTCTCCTGCGGTGTTTACCGAGATCAGCAGTACCATTGTATAGATAAAAGTTGTGTAGAGCTTCTGGGATCAGAATTTCTTTGGCTTGCTTGCTTCTGAAGTTGTGTCAAATCGAAATGGCCAAGATTTCAAGCACATCATGTTCAATCTATTTGTGTTCAATCTATTCATGCTTTGTGAGGGGCAATTTTTGTGTAAAGGGTCTTTGAGCATTAAACAAGCTTCTCAGTGTTTCCCATATGCTGCTTGAACATATCACTGAAGTTTGGGATGTGTCAACCCTAGTTTCCCTAGACATGCAACCTTTCAGCAGTCTTTAATTTGGTAGCATGTAAGCTGTATATTTTTTATATCAGTTTATTGCCTTGAGATCAAAACCCTATTTGGCATGTTACAGGCAAATGCGGCATCAGGGATGTCTGTAAGTGATGAATGTAAACAGAAGTTCATGGAGCTCAAGCGGAAAAAGACATACCGGTACATTGTCTTTAAGATTGATGAGAAATTACAGCAAATCACTCTGGAGAAAACGGGCGCCCCTGGAGCAAGCTATGAGGATTTCACCACAGAACTTCCTGAGAATGATTGCCGATATGGGATTTTTGATTTTGAATTTACCACTGAGGACAACTGCCAGAAAAGCAAAATCTTCTTCATTTCATGGTAAGCCCTTCACATTGGAAGACAAGTCCTGTTGGGAAGCTAAAGTTGGGGAAGCCTGTTTGTGTTTCCACCCATCAACTTCACGTATTAATGTCTATGAGTTGGGGACAATCAATGATGTTCCTCTCTTGTAGTTTAGGGTTGCAACATTTGGAGGTTTTTATTTTTCCATTGCAGAGAGAGATCTTGCAGGGGATACCTTTGTATATTTTGACTTGAAGGTACCTTTTACAGTGAGGTATTGAGGCAGTTCTCTTACAAGCAATTTCCTTTTGACTTGGTTTTATGGGTGTTATAATTAGTTGCTTCAAGTTACCCCCTTTTTAATGAAGTGCATGTTTCTTTGATGGTATGATGTTTTACATCTTGAGTGGTCATGATTTCGACTGCAACAGGTCCCCAGACACATCCCGAGTGAAGGCTAAGATGATGTATGCAAGCTCCAAGGATCGCTTCCGGAGAGAATTGGATGGAGTTCATTATGAGCTTCAGGCGACAGATGCCTCAGAGATGGACATTGAGGTGATCAAAGATCGGGTCAGCTAAGCCTGAAGATCTGTTCCACATGGAGTTGTGGTCAATTTAAGGTTCATTGCTTCACATTGCATTTATTATAAGCTCAGGTGGAGGAGCAGGCTGGCAGGGTGCATTGGGAGTCTTGGATGGAATATTATGGGGTGCCACAATGCCAGAAAGCAAGGCTCATGGCCTATGTCGGATTGTCATATGTGTGCTTGTTATGTGGATTTTGTTCAAGCATTGTCTTGCAGCATGACATACTTTGCTCTGCTCTGATGTCTTCTTTGATAATGTTGTTGGATAGCCATGCTTTGCTGGCCTGTCAACATGCAGCCGCCTAGAGGCTGTACATGATTGTTTTTCTGTGTGCTTGCTTACATTTATGATTGTCAGTAAGCTTCTGAAGGCAAGACACAGACATTTCACATTTTTTTGGAAATTTGTTTTTGGTCACAAAATTCTCAACTTGTGTCCAACAGATTCATGGTCTACACATGTATGATTTTATTTTGAACCAGTTTTTATAAAAGAAGCAATCTGTTAAGATACTTCTTCATGCTTGTTATCAATGTTATCTCTTGGCTTCCTTTCATTCTCGATTAATTTTCCATGCTCCCTCTCTGTGCCTGGTTTTACTTGACTAATGATGTGGCAATGCATTATTTGGCTTGGAACTTAAGCAAATACAACTTCCACCTCTACAATTGACATAAATTATGTAGGCTATTACCAGGAATAGATCCATAACTATGAAATGTTCTAATGTCAAGATGAGAATAACTTCTTATATTGAGCGATGTGATGTCGCTCTTTTGGACTTAACCCATGTTTTTCTGTCAATTTTGTGATGTAGCCAAAGTGGCCATCATCCCTAGAGAGATTTAGCCAAATTTCTTTGGCTATATATGAAATAGAATTTTGAAAAAAGATTCTTTGTTATCAATGACTACCTACTTTGTAACCTTGTCAAGAAATCTAGTGATTATTTCCCAAAAAAAATGGTTGAATTCTGAAAATTGAAAATCACTTCATTTTAGCATTTGAAACTCTTAATGTTGTTTTTTTGGCAAAGTTTTGCCACGAAAGAATAGGAAATGTTCCATGAAGTTTTAAAGAATGAATTCATAATTTAATTTAATAGTTAGCAAGTAGTCAATTTGTTGCCATGAGATACGATGTTTCAAGAATTATGCATTGAAGGAGGAGGTAAAAAATATTTAACTCATCCCTTTTGTTTGCACATTGCAAATTTGCAATATTTTTAATATTATATTAATCATTATAATTTAGATTGTGAGGTTGCCATCATCTCTTTGACCATGGATACTTTTAAAGGGGACTCCCTGGTGGGCCTCTACTTGCCTTAACCTACTTCATGGCATTTCCTTTTACAATGATTTGATTCCTTTCATGTTTATTACTCAATTATTACCCATGAAACTTACATTTTAGGTCTTCTTTGTTTGGTCTATTCATTGGTGGAGTACTTGGCCTCCTTATTAAGCAATTGGTCTTTTTATGCAACCTCAAAAATGAGTTTCTTGGGCCCCTTCAGCTTTCTTAATCATTTTCCCTTCAATGGTTTGTTTAATGCCCACTTTCGATGCCTTAAAGTTTTGGGTATTCAATGAGATCTCCTTCATTCACATGCATTTTCTTGGAGGATTCCTTCAACTTCGTTGTAAAATGTGGGACATGTTGGTTTGTTTCTTAGGATAGATTTGGTATAAGTTGTTTTTGAGTTCCTAAGTTCTTAATTCAATGCTTTGCACAAAGGCTCACCCTACCTATTTCAATGTGTCCTTTCTAGTTTTGGAATTTTGCATCTTGTTATATCATTTGATTCTTTTTTCTTAAGTGTTTGGGTGTGAAGTGGGCGTGTTATAGGCTTAGGCAGTTTGATAATAAAAAAGGAATATAGCTTGTTATCAAGGTTATTTACCCATCCCTTTACTAAGGGGCATTAATTGACCTCAATTCCATTTTTACCATCAAATGGGCACTTCTTGCTTCATCTTTGGTGTCAAAGTTTTTATTGACAAATATTGTTTCCTTCTATAAACATTAGTTCACATCAGCATTGACACTTTTCCTTTTCAACAAAAGTTGAAACAACTTAAGACTTCTTACCTCTCATGACTTAAATTTGTTTCTATTAATGTGAACAACTTATTGAAAAATCATTCAACCGCTTTTAGGATTGTATTTCAATTCATGTATGCCCCATCAAACCTTCAACATTATTTTTGATGGGACATCCAATTAATGTTCATTGAAATCACATCAAATAAGGTTTAGGTTTAAGTTTAGGAGCCTTGTTTTTGAATAATTGGCATTTTTTTATATAATATTTAACCAATCAATAATTGAAATATAAGTTTCTTATGATGCACTCATGGTATTGAATGCAAGATGTCGTATATATTATTAGATCGATGCTTGAACTGTGAAAATTAATGAAGTCACACACATGAAAACATGAGCATAAATTAAAATATATTCAATTGCAAACCACAAGAATTAAGTTTTAAAAAACACAAAAAAATCACAAACTTGGCATCAACCACGCTTCTTATTCTTCTATGTTTTTAAAATTCTGTAACATGAAAGTCAAGACTCCAAAGCCACACCTTGGGTATAAAGTCTCAAAACATGAAAAAAGTTTAAACCCCATCCACATTGAATCAAGTTCCAATCACAAACCAAATCCTACATAAAATGAATATTTTAAAATAAAAAATTGATAATGCAAATGCATGATGCAATTTAATCAACTTTTTAAATCTAATATTGTAAAAGTTCATATTTTCCACACGGTACAAGAACAATGGCATGTTCTTCCGTCTTCCACATTTTAGACATCTTGTGAGTTAATTGACATTATTTTTTTCAAAGATGGGGTTCACACCTTAACAAACATTGTCATTGTTGATCCCAACCATGTAGAACAATTTTCACACATGGTTTTGTGACTTTTAAAATGACTCAAATGAAGGAAATGAATTGTTGAAAACAACACAAGGACATCAATTTGTTCCTTCCTTTAACAAAAGAATTTTCATTTACTTGCACAAATAAACTTACATGGTTGTGCCAACAATGTTTGGGGTGTGTAAGGCATGGAAGGTTCACCCTTTTTGGTTTTAACCACTTTTTAAAAACAAGTTTCAATTATATTTCAAAAGATGTGAGCATCTACATGAATTTTAAGTTGAAGAGTAATGGTGGCGTTGACTATTTCTTGTTTTTCACAACTTGCAAACTCCCTACCAGTTACCATTTACGATATCTTACATGTTGGGACTTGAATGTGGATTCCTAATTTAAATCTAGGTTGTCATTTAAATTTAGAACATATTGGTTAACTCCAACCCATGCCCTTCACTTCCCCATTTCCATTTTGTGTTTGTTTATACCAACTTTGGGCAATTATTTAAAGTTTCAAATTCATAATCACATTTGGTTATTTGATTACTTGCATATGAAAAAATTACAATGGTTAAAAAATTTCAAGTAAAAAAAAAATTAGAATGGTTTTACAAAACTAGTTTTTTTTTTCATTGATATCAATTGGTCATATATTGTTGTTGGTGTTTTGGTTAAACTAATAGAAATTAATTACCTAAACATGGTAAGTTGTACCACCTCCCAGCTCCTTAAAATTTTAAATATATAAAAAATTGAGCATTGATTATTGTTTTCAATCTCCTCATAATTCAATATGCACAAGTAGAAAACCATGGTTTTTCAAGCTATCCAAGTTGACTAATTGGTTCTATTTTAATAGTGAAATGTTCATTTTGACCAGAGGTCCATTATATGACTGGACATTGTAGTTATTGACTAATTAATTTGATTAGTGTTGATCCAATTAACTACCTATCAAATGGGACATCTAATTAAGTTGAACAAATAAAGACATCCTTGGTCAAGATAACCAATGAAATTTTAATCAAATAAGACATCGAGTCAAGTTGGATAAACAAAAATGACATCCTACCAACCAACCTACCATAGTTGGTACCTACCTATTTACTATGGTACATACCCACTTACCTATCATGGTACTTAGGTACCTACATACTATGGAACCTAGGACATACCTACCTACTACCTACTTTCCTATTATGGTACGTAATTATTTAACTATTACCTACTTACTACCTACTTAATATGGTACCTTGTACTAACCTACTTAAGTACATATTAAGTACCTATGTCATTTTAAGCTAGTTACTATGGTAGGTGGGTGGGTAATTTGGGTTTAATTTAGGTTGGTAGGTAATTAGTTAGATGGCAAATACACCTCTTCAATTAAACTAAGTTACTTACTTAATTATTTTTTAATTGCCATCTTATCTACTTACATAAGTCTATTATATATAATGTAAGATGTCAAATAAAAAAGTTGATAAAAATGATCAACTTATGAAGTTGTAGTCCATTGGTAAGGACTTGGTTTATCATCATGGAGGTCAAAGCTTCAATTTTCAATACTTGTAATTTATGTTCATGTTTAAGCCTAGTTATATTGGGTAGGTTAGGTTGAGTAGTTACATTAGGTTGGGTAGTTAGGCTAGGTTACTATTTAATTGCTTACCTATTTTGACATATTTACACCTATTTAGTACCTACCTACCTATTAATAATTATAGGTAATTATTAATTAAAAATAAATACATTTAAAAACAAATTATTTTAATTTGACAAGTCAAATGATCCATTGCCTGGTTAATCAATATGATTAATCAAATGGCTAGTAAAAAATATGACCACCCAATCACAACAAACATGTTAAAATCAACTTGTTCAAAATGGTAGGGGTTTTTTTGATGGGTGTCTAAATGGATTTTTTTTTCAAAAAAACTTTGTCAAAGAAATCATGTTTTCTACTAATGTTGTATTGAAAAAAAATAGAACGAAAAGATTTATTGTTGCCATCCATCTCAAAAAGTCTTGTCATTGAAATTTAAAGTCATTTCTTCACGTTTGGTGGCAATTTTTAAGCACGCCTAGTTCTTTTACCTTTAACATTTGTTGGTTCTTTTCTATGTTGGGCGATTTTAATTTCAATTATTTTTAAATTATTACATCTAATTAGTTTTTGGTCCTAAAGTAAATTTGGATAAGTTATGGATAACTTTCCAATTATGTTAAAAAATTCAAAAGGACAAAAAAACTATAAAAAAAACTCAATATTTTATTCCCCAAAAAAGATTATTACAAATGTTTAATAATGTCAAATTAATAATTCAATTACATTTGTAAAAACTATTATGCCTTTTGGAATTGTGAAGTAGCTTTTGATCCTTGTCAATATCAAGAGGTCAAAGGGCACAACAAAACACACAAACTTTCATTTCATATCACAAAACATAAAGATGTTCAACTAACCTATTTTTAAACTTTAAATTACATTTGTAGGTTTTTAATATATCAAAACCTTTTTGTTTAGTACCATTTAGTTTCAAGTTTCATGTAATTGTATCTAAGACCTTCATATATCACCTCTTGCCATCCTTGAATTTAGCCCTAAAACATTTGTAAGTTGGCCATAATTTTCCCCTCACACACTAAACTTTCATTTTACCTTAAAATACTTTTCAAACTGCCCCCAAATCTACCCCAAAAACAATGCTTCAAAAAACACATAATTCTCCCCATATTTGTTTAAACAAAGAACCTCCAACTCAGCCCTATTTCATACCTCAAATAAGCCCTCAAAACACCCCCTAATTCATCCCCAAATTTTGGCCTTTTGTGTCTTCAAACTCTTAGCCAAAACCCCCCAATTTGCCCCAATTTTGCACCCCAAACACCCATCAAACACTCTTGAATGAAACTTTCAAACATTTTCAAGTCGAAGACAAAGATACAAGAAAATTCTAATTCAATGTGGAAGAATAAAAAATAAACAAAAAAAATGAAACCTAATCTTTATAAGTTACATCATTTCCTAGGATTAAGGTCATAAAGGGGTAATCTTGCTTTGTGGTCATTCCATTGCTCCAAGATTTGAAACCAAAAAAAAAGGAATTTGAGCATGTGTCAAGTTAAACTAGATGTAATCCAACCGAAAAGAAAGAAAATTGACATGAATTAAAAGATTTATTAACCATTTATGGGTTGCCACATGATAGCCTAAAGCTAGCAAATGAACATTTTTGACATAATTGTGTAATGCCATGTGGTAATCAAAGCCTAAAAAGCTTTAGCCAAGCTTAGGAACTTAACTTAGCTAATAGGGGGACCTTTAGATTTAGCATAAATTTAGTTTCTAAGCTTAGTTTAATTTAACCAAAATAACTTTAGGTTACTTTAAGTTAACCTATAATAACTTACGAACCTTTAAATGGAAGGTGACGGGTCCAAGTCCTTACATTTATGACTTGAAATTATTTAGTTTTTTGGTTTAAAAGCTTATTTAATTTATTATGGGTTTTTTTTCATTTAATGTGGCTTACGTTAGGCTACTAAACTAATAAAGGTTAAACTTAAACTAAATTTAAAAGCTAAACCTAGATTAAATCTAAAGGCTAAATTTAAAGGTTAAACCTAAAGGCTAAAAATAAGCAAAACTTAGACATTAAACCTAAAAATTAAACTTAAAGGTTAAACTAAAATTAAACTTAATTAAACATAACTAAACCTAGTTAATTTAATCTAAACCTGAGAGCTAAACCTAAAAGTTAAACATAGGACAAACCCATGTATGGGTGGTACCATTAAGAACATCACACCTTAAATTTTTTAAACCCATCCAACTTTTGAACAACATAAGATTCTTTTAAAGAAGACTTTTCAATCCAACTTTTATATCAAAAGATTACCCAAATTATGTAAAATTTGAAACTTTAATTATATTTTTAAAAATTAAATTTAAATGTTCCAAATGAATGGTCAAGAAAAAAGGAAAATAACACATGGGGCTCTTTTATTCATGAACAGAAAAGGAACATGTTAAATTTTTTTTTAACTCTTTTAATTTTAAAATTTAAAAAAAATAATCATTTTCCTATTTGTTCAATAGTTAATGGATTGAAAGAACCATAAAATTTTGAGCAATTATTGAAGATCAAGATTAGAAGGTCTTAAAGCTCCATGCATTCATGTTTTTAAATTTGTAATAATTTTCATTTTTAAAAATTTCAATCAATAATTTGGGCCATACCTTAATGATTGTAGTTGATAAATGAAAAAAAAAAAAATTATAATGGTGTAACTTGACACTTAATGATAAGGGGTCATAAATTTTAAGGACACATGTTAATAATGTTTCAAGAACACATGTTAAGGATTTAGGAACACAAATTTTTTACTTATGTAATGTATTTAGGCATTTACAAATTTTTCATAATGTGTACATAAGTCGAGAACACAAAGCCCATGTAGTGCAAGTCAATAATTTTAAAATATTGAATTTATGCGATCAAATTAAATTGGGTTCACCTTTCCTTGGATTTTGGTGATATGTTTCTTAATGTTACCACCCAAGGATGGGTTTGCTTCTTAAGGTAAACCTAAAAATTAAACTTAGGTTGATTAGGGCAAATTTAGGCAAAATTTAATGTAAATGTATTTTAATATTGGTTTTAAAAATAAAGATGTTCAATGACATAATGTTGAATTAAGTTTTTTTGTGTGATTTATGTGCAAAATCACAATATTTAAAATCAATCACAATTGATTGATGATCATAAATTATTCCAAATAATTAATTGTCTTTTCTATGGCCAGCTTGTAATGATAAGTGTGAACATATTGTTTCTAACTATATGTACATAATTGTCAAATTCTTTTCATATAAAACTTTCTTAATTTCTTAATCATTCGATACATTTTACTAGTTGGTCAAACATGGTTTTAAACTCAAACCATGTTCATTAGTCATGTAGTTGTAATTAATATGATTTTAAGTCATGTTACATGATTAAAGACATGAATATACGATTAAAACTTAATCATGATAACAAAAACGTTTAAGTCATGGATGTTGCCTTTTAGCATAGTGATTATTCTTTCACCACTAGCAATGTCATTTTTTCATTAGTTTTCATAACATCATACAAACTTGTACTTTAGGAACTTTGCGATGAAAAATTAAGAGCTTTTTCATTTTTTCATTTGGATTCAAAAACTTGTATGCAAAATCAAAAGTGAAAACAATATTTTTGTGTCATATTCATATGTGATCCAATGAGCTTTCCACTTGCCAACATATGACTAGCCCCAACCCCCTGTATTAAGGTTTTAACATCATTGTCAACATGTTGTGAGTTTTATGATGTTTAAACAAAAGAAAATGAAAAGAAGGGAACTAAAACTTGTTCCACTTGTTTTTGCATGTTTTGTCATAAGATAAACGACACTCACCATTAAAATCTTAGGTCTCATTGAAGTTAGGTTTCAAAAAATCCATTTGAATTTTACATACAAGTGATGTATCTCAAAAGTAAGTGCACTAAAAAATACCCAATAACCCCAACTTTGGTTCAACATGCATAGTTGAACCACAAGCTTCAAGGTATTAATAGCTTGGGTTATTACCCAAACCTATGAACTTGGCACATGACCTTGAAATGGTAGTGCATGAAAGAATGCAATGATGTGCTTGAACTCCAAAGTTTCTTGGAATAAAACGACTATTGAAACAACTTGAATTTCATTAGAGTCTCGAGTCTTTGTGAAGGTGTGCCCACATTTAAGCATGCCTTATGTTTCTTTGATCAAAATTAAGGTCAAACCAACATAAACCTTGGAATCATCTATGGCATGTTGGCAACATTTAAACATTTGTGCCCCCAACAAAACCCTACAATGGTGTTGTTGACTTCAACACATCATGTGAAATAACATATATTAAAATAATGTCATGGTTAAGATATTACTTCTCTTATTTTTGACATATGTAACAACTTGAACATTAAATCATGTTTTGTAAACACTTCATTAACCTATAAAGTCATGACACTCCCAAAAGCTTATGATATTTCAAAAGGCCCAATTATACATGACAAAGCTCCCACTTGTCATTCATGAAAGGAGAAAAAAAGTATTGATTCCCCTTCTTGACATCCATAGATCAAAATTAACATTGCAAATATTAAAACATTAAAGGTTGAAGATATGAACCTATCCTTTGTCTTCTTTTCCATCTTAGACATAATTTAATTCACCAATTATCACCTTGATAGAATTTCAATTGAAGATTCTATTTCAAACTAGTCTTCTAAAAAATGGTGGTTTAATATGAATGTTAATGGCATTAACTCTTTGATAATGAATAACACTAAATCCTTTTCAAATTGCTTTTGATGAAAATCATTCTTGGTATAAGGAACACTACTATCAAAGAAAGAAGAAAAAATAAATGGGGTGGGGTCAAACTTTTTTTTTAGCTCACTTTTCTCGTTGAAGTTTGTTTTTCTTTCATTCAATCAATTCATTCCAAACTTTCTAGTGATTAGTTTGAAGTAGGGTTGTAAAAAATGACGTGATGTGAGGTTTTTATGTCATTTTTCACGTTACGTCATGATGTGATATCACAACTTCATATCACATAATTAGTCCAAGAACATACCATTAAATTCCATGGATTATTTAAAAAATGTTCTTGAATATTCTTGGGATATGCAAAATGGACATGGCTTAGACTTATATCATGATAGTCGTGGTTTCAAAATGTTTTTGAAATGAAAAAGTCTCATTTGCAATCTTGTAACTAATGATGCCCAATATAACTTTTCCAACCAGAGCAAATGGGTAACAAAGAACAAATTTAAGTTGTTCAAATTGGATTGAGTTTGAATTTATTTTCAAGAAATATGAGGAGGTAAATTCGTGATATGCCCAATCTGTTGTAGTGCAATTTCCAAAGATCTCATTGTTTTTCCAACAAAGCCATTATAATGTAACATTCATGATTGAAATTGTTTTTGTTGGTCTTGTTATTATAGCACCACTAATTTAAATAGAAGTGGAACTACAACAATTGAGCTTCAATGGAGGTTTAGTGACATATATGGTCTCTTTTGGAGGTTTCAATGTTGTGCAATCCATAATTTGTAAACTTGAAAAGTCTTAAGTAGCTCACAAATCACCATTAGTAAAAGGCCGAACATGATTAACAAGAAGATAGACACAACCAATGAGGGAAAAAAAAGAAGTTATTAAAGACTTGACAATCATAATCACCATTGCAAGCACCATGTTCCACACTCCCCATTAGGAAACACTATTATTACCATAAACACCAACAAAAAGCTAGTTCAAAAAAATGAACATGACCAACAAGGAGATGAAATTAACAAATGAACAACTTACCAAGAAAATAATGATGATAGAATTGAGAACTCTAGTGAGGAGCTTGAAAGAAAACATAAAATGCAAGCAGCCCCTTGCAAAATTTTAGTGAGGAGCTTGAACGAGAACACAAAATGTGACATCTTGAAAACTCTAGTGAGATGCTTGAATGAAAACACACACAAAAAGGAAAAAAACACGAGTCCCTTGAACCCTAAACCCTATGCCCTAGAATGGGAACCAGAACCAGGAGTTAAAAAATAATTTTGGATCTGGTTTTAGTTCTCAAACCTATTTTGGAACCAAGGCATCATTGGTTGCCAACCAACTCTGGTTAGGTTACTCAGGACCCGAACCAGAACCACTGGTTAGGTTCTTTCTTGGGTGGCCAACTGGGGTACCTGCACAACACTGGTTCTGTTAAGTGGTGGTTCGGATAATAACCGCCGGTTCTATAGCAAAGAACCGGAGTGAAAGCAAACTGGCGAGAAGATGTGGTCACAAAAGTGGCGGGAAAGAGGCAAAGTGACACCCAGGCTATGACTGCACCCAGAGCTAGTGAGAAAAAAGTGCTGGGAAGAGGAAGTTATTGCCCGGGCGCTTGCTTGCTAGCCGTAACGAGCGCGGCGACCTCTGGGACATGGAGGGACACACCAAAACCCAAACGCCGCTCTCGACAATCTTCTCCTCCACAATCGCATTGACAGTTGAAGAATCATCCTGCATTGCCTTGATCTTATAGCGAGCATTTGTTTCAGAAGTTGGGGCAGTAGAAGTGGGGTTATAAATTTTTTTTTTGGGGGGGGTATTTGTGTTTTCGTTTCGCAGCCTTGATTTTTCCATGTATGTATTATTTGTGGCAGCCATTGAGAGGGGTCGGATGGGTGTGGGGGGCGAAGGGCGGGAGGCGGGGGTTTTGTTCTTGAATGTTAAGATGGGATTCGTGTTGTAGTGTTAATTTCCCTTCCCATCCCTACTTGGGTATTTCTCATTTACAATTTCCATGTTGATGATGATGATGTCCGATTTTTTTGTTGTTTTTTGCATCATCCATCTTCTCGCAAATTGTCATCTAGAGTGGAGTTGTTGTGTTTCCAGCTTGATGCAGGTTTGGAAGGAGTTTGCAACCACGAGTATGGCTCTTATGTGAGTTGCACTGCTGCTGGGATTTGAGGTTCTGTCGACTAGATTAGGAGTTATCTGGCAATGTGTAAAGATTTGTTTTTGGGGGCTTGGAAGGAGAAGAAACGCTGGTTCTACACGTGACAACCAGGATTTGGGTCTTGTTTTGGCATGCTTGCTGTCAATGGGATTTGTTCTTTACTGCATGTATACAAATGCATATGTTTATTCATGCAAATGCTTTTGTTGGAGATGGATTCTGGTTTCTTGGATTGGATTTGATCACATTAAATTACACATGCATGGTTCTTTGGGGGTTTTGGAAGGAAGAAATGAAGGAAGGAGGAATGAATATCTGTTTTGTGAACATTGTGTTCTTGGTATAATCCTTCTTCCTGTGGGGTTTTACTGAATACCCTTTTTCTTTTGATGTTGGTGTTTTGTTTTGGGTTTCAAAGAGCAAGAAGGAACGATGTTTGATCAAGCTTAAAATATTTGTTAATAGTACAGAAATGGGTGATGAGGTACTACAACAACTCTCCTCGAACTCCAGCTCATTGGACCCCAGCTTGTCAAACAAGCTGGCCAAGTTGGAGGCCAGAATGGTAGGCAAATCAGCCCCGCAGCAGCCGTTGCAGCTGGCAGCAGCAGCATCTTCTATACCGTTCACAATCCGGAAATTTCCGGGTCCATCGACCTCATCTAGTGCTTCAGACAATGATGTGAGAATCCACTCTGTGTCACGAAAGAACTGTTATCTTTTGGCTTCCAATGGGTCTAGTATATATGTATTTGTTGCAACAGAGGTTCATACTCACACCCAATGTTTCAACTAATCTCAACTTCAGAACAACAGAGATACACATGCTCTAGATGTAATCATGAAGTTTCTGATCACAAGGCAGCTTGGCTAACTGCCTGTTGAAGGCCTAAAGATGCAAAGGCTTTTAAGTTTGGGAGAAGGGTGTGTGTTTATCCTCTGCCGATCTGACCTAGGAATGTTGATTTTCAGATTATGTAACTACTTGGACTTTGCTTGCTGTAGCTCTATGTTGGTCTCTTGGGGTTGTAGACTTCTGCAAAGTTTGCACCTCCAGTTCAAAGTGTTATGAGATGAAAGATGGGCCCTGTGGATTTGGACTTTAGATGTGATGTGAGAAGGGTTGGTCATGTGTGCAGGATGGTGAAGAATTTTTGATTCAACCTAACCTTCGCAGCAATAACTGGGATGAATTGCAGACAAGAAAAAGAAAGATAGGAAATGAGGCAAATTCAGCTGCAATCAAAAACACCTCCAAGGTACTGTCAGAATTGCCCTTTTCTGTTCTCTTACACTTGCAGATGTTTGCCAGAAAGAAATAAAAGGTTACTAACTGCTTTTGAATACTGGTGACTATGGGTCTTGTGTGTGTTATAGAGTGTGACAGTAGCATTTTATTCCTATTCATTTTATTTCTTTTCATGCAGGACTTTCTGATGGTGCAGAATGAGAGGTTCCAAGAGGAGGAAAAGCAGGCACATCTTGTAGTGAGTTATAAGTTCCTAATATATGCTCCTCATGATTGTTTGGATTGGACTTGCGCTTGTTGTAGTGGATCTGGGAAAGCAAGTCCATTATCTTATCTGGTCACATGACAACATGGGCGAGGGATTTTTCTTTGTTCAAGCACTCATTCTGTTTGCTGATGGCAGATTAGATTAGGTATTGAAGAAACTGTAAGACTAAGTTCTTTTATCCACACCAGGAAGAAATCACAATCTTAAGGATGAAGGCTTCTGCACTGGAAGAGGAGCTCACCAAAGCTCAGCAAGAAGCTGCAAATTCTCAGCAAGCTTGCAAAAGATATGAAAAGGTACTTGTCATTTCTTCACACTATCTTCTTGGCCTTGAGTGCTAGCCAACATCATGACTGAGGCGTCCTGTTGCATCCAAAAATGCAACAGAAACTGCAAACTCAGCTTTTATATGATGGTTTGCCCAGAATATTGGGTGGATTATTATATGCTTATTCACACCTACTGTAATGGTCAGTGGTGAATGTCATACATGTTGCTGTTGAAAGTCCTTAAACATATGTATGGCTGATGCTGTTGTTCCAATTGCTCACTAATCCTGTTCTTATGGTCTGCTTTTCTCTCTTCTTTAGGGTGGGGTTTCCTGGTTTTCATGTTTACTGTCAGTTTTTGGTTTTTTGGTCAGATCTGAAATACCCAGTTCCATATTATATTGTTGTCTCCAATTTCTTTTCAGATTGCGTCAAAATTGGAAGTAATGAGAAATTCTCCATTTTTGCAGAGATATAATTATCTGTACTCACTGTCAGGAGCTGATGAAGTTAGTGGGTAGTCATCATTTCACCACATCACTGCACTTTGTGATGAGGGTGACTTTCTGACACCTTGTGAGGGACTCTCACAAGCTTCTGACTGCATGCATTGTTGTTTTACATTCAAACTGTTTATTTCTCTTCAATCTCATAGAAATGGCTTCTTGGCCTTTATTTGCAAATGGTTTCAATAATGCTTGAATCCAGCAAACTTAGAGCATTTCCAGCAGTGCACAGTATATGACTTTGCAAAAATATTTCTTACATTCAAGTTCAGTTGTTTTTTTCTTTTTCATCCCCACCCATAAAATTAAAACTGGGACTGGAAATAGGTGGGAGACTACTAATAGCAAACCACCTGGACCAGTCACTATGATTGGCCAATCAGAAACACAGGGAGCAGCAGTCAGAGCATATTTATTACACTCTTCTCTGGCAAGTGTTAGGCTTTGGTGTGTGTTTTACCAGCCTCAGCAAACTGTTCACAAATGCTGGGCCAAAGCCATTTTGCTGAGCCCAATCAGCATGTTTTGACTTTTCTTCATCCAATTTTAATTTGTAGGGTCACAAACTAAGCACTGGTGGAGTTGCTCTTAAGGTCTTTCACTAAATTAGGTTTTCTCAATGCTCATAAGTTTTCTGACACAAATAATTCACTTTGTTCACCAATCCAGTAAGGTGGGTACTGCTTGATTTTGCTGCATTGCAGAAGCTGAAAGATATGGAAGATCAAGAACAACTACGAGGACAAAAGGTTCCTCTTAACATAACATTTCCCAGATAATATCCTCTGCTTGCCTTTTGGATTGAATTTCGATCTTATGCATTTCCATTGATGGTTGTGTACCTTGTGAGAGCGATATAAGAGCTTCAGTGTTTTGTTTGGTGGATGCTCTCTGATTCTATGTGAGCTTTTATTGTCTCAATCATCTTCCCTCTGTGTGTTTCTGAGAGTTTGGTCCTCACAAGTGTATGAATAGAACAGGCATCATCATAAAGAGAATTGGCCATGCAGAGACTGAAGGCGGTGTCCGACCTGCTTATTTCTGTCGGCAGGAGTGAAAGGCAAGAGGCTCGCACAAGGCTTCAGCAAGACTGTATCAAACTGGGCAATCTTACAGTCATGAGGTTCAAGATCTTTCTTCATTCTGTCCATCTGCACATTCTTCAGTTGATCTGATTTGGAGTCTGTTTGCCACTTATGGATTGCTAGAGTATTCTTCAGTGAGGTAAATTTCACTGAGATCAATTGCCAGTGTCTTGAAACAGTAGTGCTGAGACATAAGAAGTAAAACCATATTGAATATGCAGGACAAGAACAGTTCTATCAGAGGTTTGGGAAGATGGCCCAGCATTCAAAGATGTACAAAACCGGCTGGTATGTGTAACTCCCCATATTTTGCCTCCATCTTGTTTCTGTTGGACTCACGTTTTTTGGTTCTGTGATCTTCTCTTGCCCTCGTGACCAGTGTTGATATGTCAAACTGTTGTGACTTTTTTTCAGCGATCTCTTTTGGAGCAAAAGGCATCACTTGACAAGAGTCGCAAGGAGCTCAAGAAGCAGCCACCTGGTATGCTGGTGACATCTTTTTTTGGTGAAATTTTTACATGGGTTTGAGCGTTTTTACAGGTGGAGCTATATACTGACACAAGAATTTTCTCTTTGTTTTATCTGCATTGTAAGTGGTGGAAGGGTGCAACGGGGATCCTGTAGTGTCTGAGGAAGATGTTCTCTCCATGGAGGAAGTCTACCGCTCACGTCTCCTTGGTGTGAAGCGGGTGAGTTATCAAGCCATATAAGATCAGATCCCATTCTTGTACTGCAGAAGATACCAACCTATGTTCAACTGATTCAAGATTCACATTGTTGGGTCAGTAGTTCAAGCATGCTGTGTCATGGTGATGAACTGCAAGACATTCAGTAAGATTGTATTTTCACCACTTCAGGAAAAAGAATTGTGCAGGAAGAAGAAGCTGCAATGCGGGATCTTGCACACCTGGAGCAAGAGAAAAAGTGTTTGATCCGGGAAATGAAGCGCATCCATGACGAGGATGCTTCACCATTCAACCATTTCCCCATCTTGAACAAACGTTATGCACTACTCAATCTTCTTGGCAAGGGTGGTTTTAGTGAAGTCTACAAGGTAAAACTCTTTCTCCTATGTTTTGTCTTTTTTGTTGCGAAAAATGAAACAAAGCTTACCCTCACCAAAGCTTCTTGCAGCTTGAATTAGGTTACTATTGACTTTCAATTAGCTATGGCTCATGAGTTCTAGTAGATGACATCACAATCAAGTCTTCCTGTTGCTCCTGGAAATGCTACAAAAACCCAGGATGCAGATTTTAGCCTCAAGATTTTAACCTCAAGATTTGAGCAGATTCTTGTACAGATATCTACATGCACTGTTGGGATCTGAAGAAGTCTGAGGAATAATTGGTTTAGGGTTTAGATTGAGAAGAGAAATCTATCAATTGTGGAGTTTTCTTAATCTTATAGATAGTTTATATATTTAAATTGGGTTGCAGATCTTCTGTAGATTTGTCAAGGTAGCCCTCAAATCTATTAGTTTGGACTTTCTTCTCAATGCATACAACATGACTCCAATGTTCAAAATGTGGATTTTGTCATCAGACATGCAAATCTCCTGTGTATTGGTGACCAGATGAGGGTGAATAATGTGTGGAGATAATGAGTTTGAAACATCAACCACACCCGATGGTTTTTGGTTAATATAACATGTGGTAAACAGGGTGAGCAATATGCAACTCAAGATCAGATGCAGAGAGCTGAGAGGGTGAATGGTGGAGCAGGCTTTTGACTTGGTGGACTACAAGTATGTGGCATGCAAGCTGCATAGGCTGAATGAGCAATGGAGCAAAGACAAAAAGGAGACGTATATCCGGCATGCCATGCGTGAGGTTGACATCCATAAAAGTCTTGTCCACTGCCACATTGTGCGCCTTTGGGGTATCTTTGAAATTGATCACAACACATTTTGCACTGTCCTTGAATACTGCAGTGGTAAACTTCTCTGCCTTTTATCTACTCTTTTGACATGAACATCTTGTTCTATAATTGTACTACATCAGATGCAAGCTAGGTTAGAAAAAGCTTGTGGAAGCTTATAAAGCACAAGTTGACCCTTTTGCAATTTAACACATGTGCATCAGGCAAAGATCTTGATGCGGTGCTCAAGGAGAACCCTATATTGCCAGAAAGGGAAGCACGGAGCATCCTGGTACAAATATTTGCTGGGCTTGTGAAACTAAACAAGCAGCCCCAGTGCATCATTCACTATGACTTGAAGCCTGCAAATATCCTCTTCAATGCAGTGGGAGTGGCAAAGATCACTGATTTTGGACTGAGTAAGATTTTGGACAATGAAGCTGGGTCCCAAGGCATGGAGCTCACATCCCAAGGAGCGGGGACCTATTGGTAAATGCTTTGGAACATCACCCAAATGTTGTCTTCTTGATGTATGCAGTTTACTAATATACAATAGCATACAAGAAAGAGAGAAACTAACTGTTTGTATTCTCTGCTTCCCTACTGCAACTTATGTACAGGTTTGTGGTTTGTCTTTGGCAGGTATTTGCCACCTGAGTGTTTTGACTTGAATAGGACTCCATTGATTTCATCAAAGGTAAAAATTCAAATCTTGGCAATCTGTCAAGGACTGGCCTGAAAATTCTTTTTCTGGTGATGTCAATGTGGCAGGAGCTCATGCCAAATTGTCACTGCCCTTGCAGGTTGATGTCTGGTCAGTGGGTGTTATTTTTTATCAAATGCTTTTTGGGAAAAGGCCATTTGGGCACAACCAGTGCCAAGAGCAGTTAGTACGGGAGGATACAATTATCAATGCACGCCGTGTAGAGTTTCCAACACGACCATCTGTATCTCATGAGGCCAAGGTTAGCAGCCTCCTTCTCCTCTGTCCCTTAGTTTTTTCATTGTGTCAAAGTGTTGAAAGAGGTTCAATGATGCACAGAGACTTAGCACTAAATGTTTGGCTTTTGGTCAAATGTTAATCCAACAAATATTTCAATACACCATTTACACACAGAGCTATGCAGTTTTTGAAGGCACAATTGTAAGAGCCCATTTGAGAGGGTCTGCCCAACCTTGATATTGGTCAGCGAGATTGATATACAAAGGCATTTTGGGGGATGTTCTAAACAGGAATTCATTAGGCGCTGCCTTACATATGACCAATCAGAACGGCCGGATGTGTTAACGGCAGCACAAGATCCATACTTGTCATATATAAAGAAAAAGCCTTAGTATTCAAGGGATCATGTTGGACCTTTTATTTGTGTCCCCCATTTTTCTCAATTCTTTTCTCTGTGTTATATGTCACTTACAGCCATTCTATGAAAATGCTTCTAGTTTTCTGGTGCTGGATAAAACATGGCACATTAATTGAGGATGGTATCTATTGCAAAATACAAGTTCTACTTCGGGAATAGTTGCAAGTACAAATGTGACATGCAAAGATTAGTGCTGTTATGGTTGACTGGTATGTAGGAAAATGTTGAAGAGACCTTATAGTTTAGTCCCAACAAATGAGCTGCTTTCAATTGTTATATTTTGTATATTTGTTATGTTACACCTCTTGCAAGATTGCAGACTTCTTTGATTGGTGGGGTTTGAATACCACCTCGTCTTAGACCCTGCATATCATTGGGTGCCAGGAGTTTTGGCTAATTGGGTGTAGGGGAAATATTGGCCTCTTCAGCCCTACAGCAGCTTGGGTCATAAAGCCATCTACAATTTCAATGTAAAGTTTTTGATTTGTGAAGGCTTTTAGGGCACTAAGGGAAGGTGGGGCACTCAGTGGAAGGTGGTGGGAAATAACACTGCAACTTTCTTCTTCCAAACCACTGTTTGATGTGAAGTATAACAAGATGTAGTCTATTGTCATTCTTGTACCCATGATATATCCAAGGGCAAAATAATGAAGGGCTATATTCTCCTTGAGGTTGCAATCTCCTTGAGGTGCACATCACCCATATTTCACCTCATCTGACCTTACCTCGCAAAAACTGGAAAAGTACCTTCTGATTCAATTCTAAACTTTAGATGTTAGCACATTATATGATGATAAGCAGGATATACAAACTCTTCATCCTGTTGTTTTTGTGAGGTGTAGATGGATAGCTGCTTACATGTTTACTATAATTATAAGTTTATAATCAGTGCAGAAATACATTCCCCTGGGCATAATCTTTGGAACATGGAGTAATCCTAAATGGGATAAACAAACCCCTCATTTTGTTATTTCAGAAAGCTTGGATTTCAACCAAAGTACAGCCAATGACCTTATAATCTCATGTGCAACAAAGGTTAAGTAATACACCCCTCATGAGAGATTCTAATGCAGCAAAAAATTCTAGCAAGAGATTTCAGCACTTATTTCTTGCGGCAGGTTTAGAGCTGATGCTTTTGTAGTAGGCAGTACCAAAAGTCATTTGCTGTGGTAAAGAAAAACCAGAAAAATGCTAGAAAAACCTTGTGTATAGTAGAAGGTCAGTCTGCAGCTAAGGTCAAACTCTTGTTGCTTGCAAGGGACTTTGTGGTTGGCAGTAGTGTACAAGTTTGGAGGTTTGATTTGTTTTGATTGTAGATCTACAATCATTAATTTTTTCCGAGTGGACATAGGTTTTATAAAAAACAGATTTAGGTATTTCTACTATGTATGTCTCTCTAGTTTTATAGCATCAACAATACCAATTGCTGCAAACTATTTGTTGTTTTTCCATTTGTAGCAGTCTGAAATCTGGAATTTGTACCGGGGTTCAGAAAGGATCAACATCACACTGTCAGAGCTTGGAAACTCAGGTTTGTTGTGGTGAGCTCCAGAGAATTCATGGGTGTGTAGCTGGCAGCTGCTGAGTCCTCTTCTTCATATGATTGTTCCTTCCATTTCTCATCCTCATTTCGCTTGCACAACAACACTGAATCCAGGTATTCCTTCCTGCACAATTTCTTTTCCAGGTTTTCTCAGAATCTAAGATTTGCCAAACTTCCAACTTTTATTTGTCAATTTAAAAAAATAAATTTTTTGATTGAAATTTGCAAAAGATTATTTGTGAAAAATTGCCAAAATTTTAACAAATGATTATTGTCACTAAGATTTGCAAATTGACTGCAAGCATGCATTGATCACCACGAGTGACCACATACTTTGGAATGGTCTTGAGCTCAGGACTGCCCATTATGTTGGGTAAGGAACTAGACAAGCTGGGTGGCAAACCCAACAAAATGGGCAAAGGCCGAGACCATTCCATGACATTAAGGTCTGGGGTCATGGTCACATGAGGTTCAACGAATTTCAAAAAATAAAAACAGAATAAAATGATGTTCAACAGAGATTTCGGTAACTATAATTACAAGTGTGATCATCACCTGAAGATTATGCCATATAATGTGATCAAGGAAATGACACCAAATGACACCAAAATCTGCTGGAGCCCAGACCTTAATGACAGCACTTTGGATTAAGCCATGACATACATATGTATGTATGTATGTATGTATTCATTCATTCATTCATACATAATACAAGTGCATGCAGGGGGTGTACTGGAGTTGGTTGAAAATACTAACCTCACTTCCATGGAGTCAGTGACAGGACTTTGATCAAACTGGATTCGGCAAGGAGTCCCTTGATACAAGAGCAATGCCTGTTTAAACACAGTGACAGTACACGGTTGGCAGATGCAGGGGAAAGCAGATCAGGATTCAGAACCTGCCATTAATCTGGATTGATCATGGCTGAGAATAGGAATAGTCTTTAAGTAAAAAGAGAGAGAGAGAGAGAGAGAGAGAGAGAGAGCCAAATGATAAAATAATATTTTATAGCAAAAATAGTGATTACCAAGTACCTACATGAAGATGGATCCATGACATTTAATGAGCTGTGAAAGCATGAGAATTAGCGGTATAAATTATAACAAATTACTTGAGGAGTTGTTCATTAGCATGGAGATCATCCATCATCGTGTATGAAAATATGAATTGGAAGGTGTTGGCCAGGAGGAGGAGGAGGAGGAGGAGGAGGAGTATGGGGATTGATCATTAAATAGTTAGTTACCTTGAGATAGTTGTTGTGGTCAAGCGTGAAGCGGTGGTACATTCCTGGTGGTAGTACAATCAAATCTCCTTTCTTGATCTCAATGCGGATCCATTGTCCATCGAAGTCTCGCACGTCTTCGTATCCTGGACAACAACAACGATTGATTTCAGAGGCGAAGATAATTATCGACCTCGTCAGCTGGCCCACGGATCACTAGAGGTCCATATAAATTCTCTGTTTCAGCTGGCGATCGATTTCCAAAGTGCAATTAGCTGTCGTCATTTTGGAGAAGAGATTAATGTAGTAGTAGTAGTAGTAGTACCTATCCCATCAAGGATGAAGCGAATCTCTTCCTGCTCATGCAAGTGCTCCGTGAAGAACTTTTTGGTAAGAGCTTCGAAGTTATTCAGCTTCCCTGGCGCCACTGTTAGCTCCTCCTGAACCATTTTCACAGCCATGCAACAAAACCATCTCTACAGCTGTCAGTTATAGATCATCATAACTTACCTCCAATATGTAATTGACCATCACATGCATTGCTGAAACGCCCCGCGGTCGGTCGATTCAATGAATTTTCTTCAACAAGAAGCTGCTATGTCTCAAGAATTCACTCTCTCCTCTCTTACATGCAAACTTTGGGAGATTCTCAAGTCGCCCTAGTTCAATAAATTGCAAATGAAATTGAACACAAATCGCAAAATGATGACCATTGGAATCTGCTTAATCCTAGCTTCAGCCAAACAAAAAACAATCTAGAGTAAGCAGCACTCGAGAATACTGTTTGAGAAAACACTAGATGTCATTGACTTGACAAACAAAAGTCATAGCTCTTATACTGCAATAAATACATTTCACTCCCTGCAAGAGGATCATGGAGTGGTTCTGATTAGCTGTCATGAATAGTTCTCGATTCACCTCATAGTTATATCCTCTGTCGTCTTTGATGTTGTTGAGGAATTTGTTGGTTTGGTAGTCTTCAGTCTCAATCTGAGTCCATGTCAATACTCCTAACTCTGCGTTCACAACCGATCATGATCAAATCCACATGAAGCATTAAAAAGCATCAGAAACAACCTGCAGCCTCCGTCTGCTAGCTACACCAATTATGATCTCTCCAGCAGCTGAAGAATTCACGTCAGATGTGGTAAAATCTTGAAAGCTGCAGTGTGTAGCTCTAAACTGTATAGAGATTATAATCATCAGCTAATATTTAGGAAGAAGATGCCAACGGAGTACGAAGATTGTGCACGTGGTGATATTCTATTCTTGGAGCTCAGAACACGAACATACCCTTCAAATGTTCAACTGGAACAATTCTGTTGGGAGTGTATTCATGTGGAAGGTCGGGAGGATCGTCGGTGGGGTTATAGTACCATGCTCGAATTGGCACTGATGCAGCAGGATTCTTACCAGATTCCTTCACACATCAAAAAAAAATACAACGTTATGATTCATTGAATCTACCGACAGTAGTCACAGGGTGCGTGGTGGGTTATAACTCCTGCAGATCATCCTTTTTCTTAACTAGGTACCTGAAGCACGCCGATCTTTTCCACAGGAAAGTGTGGTTTCTGACTAAGGATTGTTGTCCCCGGAACCTTTTCTTTTTCCCAAAAGCTAACAGATCATAGAGTTTATCTCCTCGTTGTCTACTGGCATGAAATCTTATCTGGGAAATCTAGATATAATTATGAAGGCTTTCGGTGCAGTTGAGCATGAAAAAATTACCTGCTTCCGGTCAATTCGAGGTGCAGAATCGACAGCCATGGGAAGATGGTGTAGCACTACGACTACTGTAGCTAGCGGCTGCTGCTGGATCCCTTATTAGCTGATGAGATTTTTACAACTGCACAGAAGATAGAAACGAGACTTAACGGGACTGTAACATGGTTGCCTCATCAGCCACAGAAGAGTCAAAAGTTTCTTCACCTTGCCGGCGCCTTTATAGCCGGCTGTTCACAGCTTTGAACACATAACCTAAAGATGTGAATATTTTCCGTTGGCTGCAATTACGTTTGCAACATCATATGAACTAGTGTTAAAAAATGTTTTCATTGAGGGAGTATATCATCTGAAATCTAGTGAAGCGGCCAACTGCAACAACACCATATAAACTCGAGTTCCAAACCGAAAACACCAGCACCACATCTTGAACTAGACAACGTGCTACAATAGACTTATAAACTGCAACAGTAATATTATTCCACCGCTACTAGACGTCTCGGAACCCATGCCGGCGTGCAGAATAGGACCACTTGCTATGCAATTTTCCAGTGCATCCACTGCTGTAACTCATCCAAGATTTCCTGTGAAGAAGCTCTTCACATACTGAGCGTCGTGGAGATGCTCTTATACCACCCCACCACGACTTTGAGAATATATAATAAGCAGAGCAAAGGCGAGAGAGTTTCCAAACTACCTGGTACCTAGATTTGTCCTTAAACGATGGTCCCTCAACACAGTGCCTAGTAACAGTGAGAAACACCACTAGGTGCGCCGCGGGATGGTACTTTGGAGTGCCGCGAATTTCTCCACCGTGCCATCAGAATATTAAGTTTAGATCACAAGTCCAGCCGAACGTTTCAGCAATTGTTCCAGCAAACGATTTGCTGACAGACTCCCATAACAAATTGCCTAAGTACTATGTACAACGATTGCAGAAGAAGGAACAGTTCTTCCAAACGGCTGCTGGAGCAGAATTGTAGAAAATCTCTGACTGGCTGGCTAGCGGCAGGAAGTATAAGCTGCCCGCGAGTACTACGCTGTCCTAGTATTTATCTTGAAAACGATTCTAGTGTTTCGACAAGCTACCTCGTGCGTGCACAGACTGAACTCGACATGAAATACAAAAGTATAAGCCAAACTATACAAACACTGTATCTAGGCACAAGTACCAAAAGTGTCCACAACACAAATTCTGATGCATTCCACAACCACGCTCGTAGTGTACTCGTAGTGATCCGAGAGGGACAATTCCTCTCTTCACGACCCCTAGAAATATGCTAGCTAGCATCAGCCTCGGGTTTCTTGTGAGACCCGCTCTCCCCCCTCCCCCGCCCCGTTGCTGCGGCTCATATGACTTTTTCGGAACTCGTGATCATCATGGCCCTGCGTTGAAATGCGCTTTGCGAGTTCCCGGGTTTTCCTACCTTCTTCACAGGTCAGCAGCTTTCTAACACTAATTTAACACCAATTTTATATAATTTAAATTGTGCACTCGAAAGTCAAAGTCCCAGAAACTAATATAAAAAAGCTTGAATAACATGACCAGATGATTAGTTAGTTTCAACTAACATAATCAGGTGGTTAAAATGAGTTTGGATAACATGATACTTATAGCTTCCTCTTTTGCAATTAAAGAGCTTTTTTTTCTTTCTAATATAGATCTCAACAAGGGGTATGTCACACTGTGGCCTTGCCATTTACATTAAAAAGTATCTTAAGGGAAAAGAAGAAATATAGAAAATCAAATATTTCACTATGCAATTTAAATATAACCTTTAAAAAAAAAACCTCTAAAAGAAACCAAAATCCTTCAAGATATTCAAACTCTATAACTAATCTCAAGTTTCAACACAAGCCAAAATATCATCTTTCAAAAGTCCTTGAATAAAAATAGACCTATTATTACCTAGGGGCCAAAATCCCTTAAGCTACTATACTCTATAATGAATTATCTAAACATAATCTCACTACCAAGGGCCAACAACAAAGTTGAAAGAACTTAGCTGCAGCACTAAGTACACAACAAGTTTCTAGATCAGGCTTTAGAGAACAACAATAGGTTCTGTTTTTATCTATGACCAAGTTTAGATCCTTTTTTGTGTTGTTCTAATAAAAAAGACAACCTGCTTTTGGAACTGCAATCATTTATGGGCACGTTGTGCACGCGCCTGGTGCAGTATGCATTTCTGGAGATTCCGCAGCTCTAGGGTGAATTTCCAGGGTAATTAATTTTCCAAAAGTTTCCATCTGGACGCAATTCCAAGGAATTTTTATGCATGGGGTGGTGGTGGGGTGGGGTGAACCAGTACCTACACTGGTAGGCACCACAGTTTAAAAAGCCCAAACCTTTTTTGGGGCTACTTCTGAGTCAAAAGTATTTAAATATTGCAAAGAAAGACTAAATCAAGGTTTCTCAGTCAAAATTTAACATATCCTGGGTTATTTACATATATAGCCACTAATTTTAAGAGATCTCACTCAAGAAAAGAAGATGAAGGTCCACTAGTGACATAGGTGCTGGTTTAGACTGGTCAAATTTTAATGGCTTCAAATTACAAACAAACCAGAGCTAACCTGCACACCTTTCATTTGCCTTTTCATTTAACAATTGAAGTAATTTAGCAAATGGTCATTGGATCTCCTAGTACTTCAACAAAAGGTGTCTTTGTATGTCAAGTGATTTCCCTCAATTTTGACTGAATTTTCTGGTTGTAATGACCAGGATCTAGTGGGGATGCAATAAATTCAATAGTTTAGTGGACTACATTCATATTTTATAATAGTAAATGTGTTAAAAAACATTCTTCTTTGGGCATCAACTTAGGTTTTTTTCTGGTTGTAATTTTTCTTTTCTTTTCCCGAATGAATGGCCTGTAGATTTTCCAAGGTCAATGATCAAAAAAATTCTTCCCTGTCCCCCTGTAATTTGAAAGGAATAAAAGCAAGGCACCTTGGGCCCTCCTATTGGCTGAAAGGAAAATGAATCCCCCCCC
>Ga0116229_10003029_pt1 | contig 27582 bp, 18 predicted proteins | sample S1TSphgellanicum_3_FD_87313 | JGI IMG/M metagenome (GOLD analysis project Ga0116229, IMG submission 87313) | Host-associated microbial communities from peat moss isolated from Minnesota, USA - S1T2_Fc - Sphagnum magellanicum MG | ecosystem: Host-associated > Plants > Peat moss > Unclassified...
AGAATATTGTTAATGGTTGGTAAAATATGGTGATGATTGGTCATGATGTGAACCATGCTATTGCTAATATACCCCACACATGAAAAAGTGAGCTTGGTGAACCTCAAGCATCTCTTTATAATCAATATTGTAACTTTGGTGTGTTTAGGGTTTAGGGTTTGAATGTACCAAAATATAGACATTTTGAACAAAATCTACACAAATTCCTTTAAAATGTTAGTTCTATTTCTTTATACTTTACATAACATTACATCTCTCCAACATTATATATATTTGCCGGAATCTTTTCTATGTATGCCAACACAAGGGGAAAACACCTAAATTTGTGTTTGCTAAAAATATATTCACAAGGAATAAAATGGCTTATACGTTATGTTTTGGATAAAATAAAATCTTTAAATAATGTGAAATTCAATTTATACTTGTAAATATGCATAAGATCAAACCATCCCCCAAAATAAGTTGAAACTAACCCAAACCTAAACTTGGGAAATTAAATGTTTATCTACAACCAAAGGTTTTTATAAAGGTTCGACATGTTGTGGACCCTTAACTATTGGTTTAAAAAATGATTTGGCCCTAGATACAATGGGTTTTAATTTTTGAAAATATTCCTATACCTAGAATTAGCAAATCTTCCATATGTTTTGTTTCTCATTCTTGAAATCAATTTAGAATTGCGTGCTTATTTGGATAAATTATGTGGATCCTAAAAACAAAACTACATAGGGTTGGTTATTCATGTGGTGGAATGTTTATTGGTCATTACAAAATAGCACTTGAAAACATGGTTGTTGAAAATTGAATGCATAATGATATACCTTACCTTAATATTGTTGGTTTTGTCATTAAATTAATCCTTTCAATGTTGAAATGAATTTTTGTGAAAATTGCTAGGAGATTTTGGTTAGCCAAATGGTTAAGTTGTAATTAATTAAGATTCAATTAAATTAATTAAACTAAACCATATTAATGATTAAATTAACTGCAAACTAGTTCCAATGTGAACAAGTGTAAGATATTTTGCAATTTTTCGGTATAAAACCCAAAAGCTACAGTCTCAAATCACTTTAAATGATTTGAAACTCCATGAACATTCTTGTGTGTTTTTTATATTTTTGGGCATGTTTGTGTAGTTTTGCATTTTGTAGTTTCTCTTTGTGCAAGTTTTGTGTTTTTTTTGTTCTAAAGCTTGGATTCCTATGTTTTGTTTCATGTTTGCAAGTGAACTCATGTTTTGAATCACAAAAAGTCTAATCTAGTTTAGTGTTGTGACGAAGCTAAATTTTGTTTAAGCACTAGGTTTATTTGTGTTTTGCATAAAAGTTTGGTATGACAAGTTGTCGTGTTGTTTTGTTGGGGTGTTTGTAAAACTCATTGTTTGCTATTTGTGTTTGTTCTAATGTTGCAACTAACACAATTTACCTTTGGGGGAGGGGGGGTTGTTCTTGGTCTACTCAACAAATGATTTTGCCAATTTTGGAATTTTTTTTGGTTCAAAAAATCAAAAGAGTTTCCCAAATAAGGTTTAGGTACCTCAAAGTTGGAAAACTATATATATACGACAATAAAAAGAAGGTAGTGCCACAAAGGGCCCCCTTATTTTCTTTTCTTTTTTACTATTTTTATTTTTATTTTATCTTTTCCTCCTTCTCTCCCTCTATCTCTCATAACATCTTGGTGTTAATGTTCATGGAACATAACAATAAAGTGGCAATATCAAGATCTGCCACTACCATCACCTAAGCTCCAAATGTTTGATGAATTTTATTGGCAACAACAATAGGTGGTAGGGAATGACCTTCTTCCTCATTGTTGTGATCATCCTTTTCTTCATTGGAATGTAGTAATAGTTGCACTTGTAGCTATAGAGGCAGGCAAGGAGGAGGGGTTGTAGGAAGGGGAGGTGAACTGGGGTGGGTCTAGTAATGGCACAAATCACCATTGATGTGGAATTGTTTGTAAGCTCGTTTAAACCTAAGCCAAGATTGCCAAGTTTAACATGTTTCACAGGTGCAAGAGCTTCAAAGGCATGTTTGGGATAAGGAATAAAAAAAGGTCCAATATGAACCTCCTTTTTTTTTTCCTTTTTTTTTTCAAAAATCCCAAATGTGATGTTTAAGAAGGGACATGTTCAGCACCAATTTGAACCTACTACGTGGCGAACTTTTTATTTTTATAAAAAATTAAAATTTTCATCCACAAGGAAGCCATTTCATCCCATAATTTGGATGTTAAAAAAATCATCCATCAATTTTCCATTTGACTAATGCGTCAACAAAAATTAATGACCAAACAAGGTTTATTTATTATTGTGGAAAATTCAAGCCCAATGATTAGATATAGATTTTTTAAAGAATTGATTGATTTTCAAATTTAATTTTGGAATTAAGTGAGCATTTTTTTCAAATATATATATGGAATTGAATTGGAATATCGTTTCTGTCAAGAATTTTTTCAAGAAGATATTTATGCATGTGAAAATTTTAACCTATTTGGATACAAAAGTTTTAAATTTTTTTAATGTGTAAAAAGTAGCATGTGTGGGGACAATTTGGAACGAATTTTTAGGAAGTTCTCCTTTTTGTTAATAAACATTCAATCATGTGAACTACAAATGGCGAAATGCCATGCCAATAGTGGACAAGGAGGATTTTGAATTTTTATTGTAATTTATGAATGGGAATCCCAAAAATGAACATCTTGTCATATGAAAAGTTTGCCCCCATTTGTATTGTTGCATTGTGCATGTTCCTATCGTTGTGTTGGTTAGGCTATTGTTTAATTTCAAGGAGTAAAGGGGTTGGTTGAATTATGTGCCATTGGTCAACACCCTAGAGTAAGCACATGTTCTTGGGTTGATATCTCAAAAACCTACACATATACTCCACAATGGGAAAGCCAAGATGAAAGGCTATGAGTTGTCTCACATGTGTTAATTGCCACAATGAACCTTGGGGTTGTAATTGGTGTGGGTAATGGCCAAACATGGGACAAAGTTACCCACCAATTTTGACTATTGTGAAGGTCTTATTTGACTCTTAGTTGTTTAGACACAATGGTTAATATTTTAAATGAGTGTACATTGTAGGTTGTAAAGGGTTGATGTTGTTATGGATATTTTAAATTTGACAACATAGTTATCACATTGTTTGTTTGTGGTGCTGAAATCAAGTTGATAATTGATAAATGATCATTTTCATGTTCATTGTGAACCCCATGTCCATTTGGCCATGTGGAATATTGTTTTCAAGGTGATTGTAAATGCTTCATAATTTCAAATTTTGGAATCCTTACATGTGCCAACATCCCTTTAGGATTAAGGTTTGTATACCCATGTTTAGGGTTAAGGTTCACCACAAAAAAGGCACAAGATTTAAGGACATGGGACATGGTTATCAACATTAATGGGCAATAGTGTTCATGAGGTGAGGGGTGCCATTTAAACCACCCACACTGCCTTCATCATCATATGGGAGGGATTTTTTGAACATAAAAACAAATTCACTTGCATGTTTATTTGCTACACCATTATTGTGGGGCATGGAAGATTTATCTAGAAACACCAATGAACCTTGATGATATTTAGTGACAACAAAGATTAAAGAATGGTGATTATATTAATTGCCCAATTATGTTTCTATTAGCACAAGCATTATGGACCTAAGTGGTGCCATGATAACTCTTAGTAATAATTTGGCTAATAGAAATGGAAGTAATGGTACTAGTGCAACCCTTGAGAATGGTGTGCCAATCCTTACATTGGTAAACAATGTCTTTTGCCAACATTCAACCCGATTATGGAATTTTTATGTAAGTTGTGATGGAATTACCATGGGGTTTAGATTTTAAAACTACACATTTTGTACGGGTTTTAACACAATCCACATGAGAATTTGTGTGAGGTGTATGCCTGAATGCAATGATTGATCAATATGACCTAAGAAATCATAGAGGCACAAGTTGTTTAGTTTTTCTATGGAATACTAAACAAATAACTAACATGATGTGTTCAAGACATCATGTTGAACCAGTTGGTGCAACTAACTTTGGCAAATGTGTTACAAGTTTCAAAACACATCGAGTTCAACATGGTCAAGGAGAAGGTTATGACTATTGGATTCAACAAGGACACAATTTGAAATTCTTCGGCTAGTTCATCATAACTAGGATCATCACAATGCAATCCATTAGCGAAGGGAGTTGCCCAAAAGTTCAAGGGGCCTTTAAAGGAAACCCAAATGTCTTCCGTGAAACTATCCTATTCAAGATAACAAGTGACATGCTAGATCTGCAATGGGGATCATCTTAAGAAAGAGTGCCATAAAAGAACCAAGGGCAAAATAATTTTGTGTGGCATTGTGATCATTATGTTAAAATCGGTCATGATGAAGGCCATTGTTTTTAGTTGCACCTAGACATGCAATTGGGTCAATCCAAATCCATTAACACCAAGCAAGGGCACAACGAGGCCAAACACACTAAAGGAAAAAATGTTTTCATCAAGGATTCAACTCCAAAAGCAAACAAAGGATAGGTTAACTCCTCCAAACATGGTTTGCACGTTTGGATGCACTTGTCATGAGTATGGTGACACAAAAAGGTGCATCATCATCAAGTTAGTCCAAGGATTACAAAAATAGTATGTCTTCCGATTTGAATGCAAATCCCATATAAAGTGATAGCACACAAAGGCCCCCTAGAAATTGTAATCACAAGTATAATCTTTTTATAATTAATTTTTTGGGTAACATATGGATTATTTTTGCTTGTTTGAAATATATTTGATTATTTTTAGACTTAATCGAATAAATTATCTTTAAAATCGAACAAAAAATAAAGAACTTGAAAATATATTTGTGACAAAATAATACTTGTCACATAGTTTGAAAAATTGTATATATATTTCAAAACTAAGATTGTGTCTGGAATTTTTTGGTGAATTTTTAAAATTATGGTGTATGATATTGATATACATCAATTAAATTTAGGACCATTTACAAATTTGAAGTTTTTGGATGAAATTTCATTCAAAAAATGTGTTTTTTCTCATTTTTTACTAATAAATGCATAATAATTTTTTTATTTAAAAAATTTACTACCATATCAAAGAGGAAAAGATTTTATAGATGGGCATTGCATTTTTTTTTCATTTTTCTTTTGTTTGGTAATGCTTCATGAAGCCCTATGGCTGTTGAAAAATTATAAGTATTATATTTTATGTTTATTAATTTTATCCAATTCTTTTCATTTAACCATTGGATCAAGATCAATTTTGACTCAAAGTTCACTTTGAGTTCCAAAATGTTGTTTTGCAAATTTTTAATGTTTTTGCTTGTGTTTAGGATAGCGAAAGGATGCCATCAAGATTCTAGCTTGCTATGTACTATGATATTCATTATACATCACCTTCTTTGGTGAAAATTGATTCACCCTTAATGTGTTTCCACCTTATATTTTTATGGAATGGGGTTGGTTAATCCTTGGCAACATTCATTGCAATTGATCAAAGATTGGGGCTGGAAGACAGTGGAAACCAAAATAGGCCTTCCATTCCATGCAACATGTTTTTGGTCATGGCAACACTAATGACAAGATCAAATGCATGGGTGTATAAACCATAGGGTGTTGATGCACAATTGAACCCACAACATGGTGATGCACAAAGCCAAGTGCATTTTCCCCAATCTTTTGAATTAAATACACAATAACTAACCTTTTGGGGGCATCAACCTTAAGCGCCATTTCGACAAGGTCGAAGAATAGGTCTAGTTTTAATATTAGAACTAGGACACCAAATAGTTTATTGGAGGTCATTGTAAATGTGTGCCAAATACCTCTTTTTTTGGTGAAAACCTTGATTATTTCTAGTATGTAGCTAGAGGTAGTATTTCACCTCACAACCACATTATGTGAGGAAGGGAAATCACCAAGGATGGTGGCTAAGTTGGCCAAAGAGTCTATGTTGACAACATCTTTCCCTAATGTTATTGAGGTAGGTTCTACTATTTTGGGAAGTATAATCTTGGCATGTAACTATGGCCAAGCTTCAAGATCTTCCAACACATTTAACCATTGATCAAGCTAGCATCATTCTTAGTGTTGTAGTGATGAACAATGAAGGAGTTATTCAATTCATAGGTAACAATGACAATATTGACCATTAAATGTTCTTTCGGCTTTCAAATAATTGTTGATGTTGGGCAAGGCATTTGCTAAAGGTCTTATGTTGATGGAAGTCAACCTTGAACCATGTCCATACCAAATTATGACATCCATAAGCAATTCCAAAACAACATGAAGGTTGAAAAAATAAAACATCATAATTTTGGTCAATACCGATAATTTAACAATTTACATGACTATGTGAACACATGTCATGGTGAGAATATCATGCCATATGATGTGTTGGTTGGGGGTGCAATTTTATATCCCTTGGGAGTTAACTTGTATTTTAGGGAAAATGCAATGTACTATTGACTAGTTGGTAGACAAGAGAAGGCCAAAGAACTTTTCTATCAGAGTTAGATTTATTGGGGGTGGATGCAAGTATGTAAATAGGAACCAACATGATTACTTTACAAAAGGACTATGAGTCCTTTTAGTCTTTTTTCACTTTTTCATATCAATTTTTTTTTGAATGATATCTTTTGCAACTTGTTATTAAAAATACATATAGTTGCCCCAATAGATTACATGTTTTGTGTTAATTATTTTTGAATAAATAGGAAAATTTCAAAGTGTGTAAATATTGCCAAATTATGTGTTTCATCTTGAAAGTTTATCATAATTTTGAATCATACCAAAATATGTTAAAATATTTTAGGTTTTTTTTTCTTGTATCATAAACTATAACTTTGTTTTATATGTCATGCACATTACATGCCATTTACATGTGGTAAAGAAAATTTGAAAATTTGGAATTTAAAAATACTTTGAATTTAAAAATTTTTAAAATTCCACAACTTTTTAATTGTGAGTGCTTTTTGAATGTGGGTAGTAAGTTACTATCATTTTTTTTCTTACCATTAAAATTATTTTATTAAAAGAGTCCTTTACCTAATCCTTTGCAAAATTAACCACATTTAATGCAACTACTATTCAAGTTCAAACATCCTTTACTAAAACCAGAAACCCAAAATTAAATTTAATGAATTTTTAATTTGAAATCCTCAACATTCGTATTAGTCATTTAGCACAACTTGGAATGATGAACACAACTTTAAAATGTAAACTAAAACATATGTAAAAAAATCATTGTTTTCACCACTATCTAACATGGTTTTTGGTTCCTAAATATTTATTTGCATATGGGTGTTGTGGAAAATCCAACATGCATCAACTATGTTCATGGGATTTTTGAGGCTTCCCAATGGGCTAGAATTGTTGGAAGGAAATTGTCATGATAGGGATGATCCTCATATTGGCGAGTCGATGACCAAAACGTGTTCAACATTGGGCATTCCATCATTGGTGTTGGATCCCATACCATCATGGTTCATTTTATTGGATTCGAAAGCATCAATTGATTGTTAAATTCAAAAGGCTTGACACACTTTAATGTCACCAAGCCCATAAGTAGTTGTGGAGACTACAAATGGGTCCTTATAATTGAGCCCATTAGCCATCAAAATTATTGAATGGCATATTCATGAAAAGGGAATATGTTTGTAAAAGCTTTTTGGTGACGTCAACTTAGGATTGCCCATAGTTTTACAATTTGGTCTTCACATATAACAATATTTTTATATGGAAAAAGATCCACATGCCAAGAAAACCTTATGGTGCCATGTGATGATTTTATAATAACAACACATTAAATTGTTCCCAACATTGGCAAGCTAAGGTTATACATTCACTACCATGTAATATCACGTTGTTGGGGGCGTTGGATTTGGATAAGAATTGTCCAATCTGTTTGGTGATTTTACAATGGCTATGCAGGCCTTTCACAAGTTGGCATGGCCAAGGTTTTTAAATCCCAAGTTGGGATTCACTAGTAGAATTCTTAAAATATATGACTAAATTTATGATTAGTATTCCAATCATAAAACACAAAAATGACTAATAGCCCTAAAGTCATTATAGATGAGTTGTTTAAACAATAATCATTTAGGCCATGATGTGGCAAATAATATCCATAAGCTACAAAGGACATATGTAAAGTCATTAATGATAGTTTAATAATTGTTTAATCATTTTTTATTATTACACATTGAACCCAAAAACATTATTTTAAAAAAATATTTATTATTATAGATTTATTATATATAATATAAATAGTAAGATATATTTATATTTCAATTTTTTAAATTTCATTATTTTCCATCCTATAAATGGTTGACACAGTCATCACCTAACCTAAGTAGTTTAGGTAGGTATGGAATATTAGGCCAATATTTCAATGTTGATCACAACGAATGTCATTAATGAAGTTTGATCCTTGGACCCCAAGGATGGAGTTCGACTCCTATACCACCAAGCCACCCCAGTTGTTGTGTAAATAATTTAATGTTTAAAAAATTTAAACCATACTTCATTTAAACATTATAAAAAAATTTCAAATTTGATAATTCATATTTTATTGATAATTTGTCTGAATGAAAAATTGAAAATTTATTCATAACTTTTAAAAATATTGTACACAATTATATAATATATATTTAAAAATGTAAATTTAGTTCAAAAGAAAATTATTTGAGGCTTGTTATTGAATAACATTTCAATGACCATTCTTTCAAAAAATTTAATTCAAACACATAATTTGTAAATGGAAAAACCTTTATTGTTAGTAAATGAATAAATAAAATATATATTTCATATCTTAAACCTTCATTTGATTTAGGAATTTTTATTATACAAATTTGCTTCCAATATATCATAATTTGACTAATAACTTTAATTTAGATGTATGAGTCCATATAATTTATCCACATAAAATATTTATAAATGGATCATAAATCAATTGTATATATATAATGTTTTTATATTATTCATATGAAATATGAGGTATAAATTCTATCTTAATATTTTAATTGATTATTATTTTTTTAATTATTAAAATTTATGAAATTATAAATTACATTCATTTTTACATGTAATATCTGATATATTCACATTGAATATTTAAAATAGATCAAGTACATTTAAGAAAAATGTAATAAAGGTTTGTTTATTTCCTATATGTATAATATATAATTAGTTTCTTACGTGTTGTAGGACATTATGTCCATTTATATTCATATTAAATTACTAATAGTCATTTTTGAATCATTATAAAATAATTGTATGACCACATTGTCTATGTAATGTTGACACATCATTTTGTCCACATCATTTGCATAGTTATTCTTTAATCATATATGAAATGACTTTATATTAGTCATGTTTTCAAATGATATCTTGGACATCCACATCATTTTGGCATCAATCATGGATGCCATATGGATGAAAACTTGCAATGAAAAAATGATGTCATCCTTCCTATTACCACATCATCATCTACTAGTCAAATCCACCATTAACATATGACAACTTTTTCCACATAGGTTTTGACGTAATATCCTATGATTAATATAGTCAATTATGTAGTTGTTTATAACATCTAGTCATTAATTTCTTGGTTGCAAAAGACATAATTCCTTCTAGTGATTTTTTGGGAGTTAGTTTGAATGTTGTGTCAAATACAAAGGATGTAGGTGCACCCATGTGCGTATTTGTTGGAAATTGTCCTTCCATTGGGGGATTTTTTACCATTAATGTTCGTATCATGATGACAGATTCAAGGTTAGATCAAGGAGCATATGTAAATGGATGTTATTTCAATTGGTTCTCATGTTCATTGCTTGCAATGGCTTTGGACTAATTTAACACCATAAGATTTGATCAAACATATCATCTTATTCCCAGGTTATTCACATAATTTTTAGATGATATTTTGGATTTGGGGAAAATTTCATGCATAATTAGCCATCATTGGTTATTGGCCCATTGTCAATTAAGTTGGACTTTAACAAATACCCTTACCAACATCATTCATGAATTTTCCTTCATCCCATGCATTTTGAAATGGTGTTGGACCAAGCTTGGTGTGGGATTTGACTTCATTTCACATGGAGGAACCCAATGTCAATGAATGGAAATGTGTCATGGGATTTTGCACTATCACTATTGCACTACCAAAACTTTTAAAAGGTGTGTGGTAGTGCATTTTGAGGCAAGTTATGAACATTATTTGATTCAACTAGATTTTCAAATTGTGTTTAGCTAATTAATCACATTATGACCATTTATGCCCACCTAATCCACCCATTTTTATACATGTTGGAGGGCAAAAACATGGTTAGGTGGTTCAAAAGTGGCATTTGAGTGTCCATAATCTAACATTAGCGATTGTTTTTGTAATTTTAACAATTATGAAACCATAAATCTTATAATCATCCCTTTTTTTAATCATAAATATTAATAAACCAACCTATGGATATCACTAAACATGTGATTGAGAAAAAAATTCATGCAAAAATTTAATTTTTTAATGTGAAATGGATTATCAAGAATAAAAATTTACAACAATCATGCCATTTAAAACTTTTAAAATTAAAAAAAATTAATTAGGAAATTTTAATGCACTTCATTAATAAATTCTTCATTTAATGATTTTTTACTTTTAATTGTTAATTTTGACACTACTTTGACATTTTTTTGAGTCCACATTTTTCATTTTTTTGTGTGACAAATGTAGTGTTGTCATTTCAAAAGTCCATTACGAGTCCATAATCTTTTTAGAATTCATCCAAAATTTTTTATGATGATTCCCATTAAAGTTTATGACAACATGAATAATTAAAAAATTAACAATGTTAAATTTGAATATGTTGGTTTCATTCATTAGGTCAAACACTCTTTTTTTTCACATAATTTGCACTTTAAACACTTGATGATCAAAAATAGATTTGGTAATCATGTTCTGACAATTGCATTTTTTTGGTTGTCAAGGGTTTGATGATTACATTATGAGAAAAAAAGGTGTTTGTAATTGGCCTTGCAACTCACTATATTTATATGTTGTGAGTGCTAATGGACAAATTACATGAATAGTAGAGTTGTAACTCATTGTATATATGGTGTAATTCATTATAACTCAATTGCAACTCAAATAAACCAACTCATTTTTCAACTACTGTGCAACTCCATTATAATTGAACCCATGATGTCATGTTGACATCACTGATTATCATCCATATATTAAAATTTGACATGTGGCACTATGAAATTTTTTTGACATAAAAATTATTTTCTATTGTAGTAGTATCAGAGGAACTATATACACATTACTTGAAAGGGTGCATAATAGGTTTGGCATTCTAGCCAAGGTATTCACTGACCAAGGATGGAATTTATGAGGAATTTCAAGAGTTGTTATGTGAGAAAAATCCTTATCAATTATCAAACTACTTCACAACACCATCTTGAAGTTGATGGGTTAGTTGAGCAAATAATTTAAACAACGAAACATGGATTGTGCAAGTGTAGGTTATAAGTAGGTCATACACAAGACTAGGACTTGTAGTTGCCATGATTAACCATGGATATTGATTTAGTCAACAAGCCTTACTTGCATTTTTTTCACCCTACTTCTTTTTGTTTTGCTATGATCCGGAGCTTTTAAGTGCGAGTCCATTGGAATGTGATGGTAGTACTTAATTTAGATGATCTAGTCATTTTGCTTTAAGCATGTGACCAACAAACAACATTGTTTCAAGAATTTATGTTGATGGCCATGGAGAATTTGGCCATTTCCTAGCACTAGGATATGATGCATCAAAATATGAATGTTATTTGATATGTTGTTGGTGGACAACGATAGGTGTAAGCATCAATGTAGTAATGCACAACAATATATTAAATTGAGGTGTTGAAAACCTTTAAAAATATTGCACACTATAATTTAAATATTTTCACTGCTAATATGCCAATATCATAATGTACTATTAAAGATCATGAATAATAATAATAGTTTCAAATTCTACAAACAAATTGATTTGTGAAAAGTAAATAAATTTACCTTTTGTCAATGTGGAAACTGACCCTAGGCAACAAGTACTTACCTTTTGTCAAAAGGTGCATTGCATGGTTCCTTTTTCTTGAAGAAGGTTTGAAAAATTACACATGACCAGATGGTGAGTTTTCTAGGCTGCCAAAAACTGTATGGTAATACAACACTTATCCGATATCCTTTGCCCAAAATTACACTCTTGTAACCTATATCTCTAGTGGAAATGGGAATATAATAAGTGCCTTAAATTTAATGACATTTTCTATAAACTAATGAAGCCAATTGCCAAATTAATGAAGCAAAACTTTGGAGTTCCCCAAAACATGAATCTATTGGTGGCCTACACAACATACATTGTAAGAAGTACATAATTGATATGACTATTTGATCTAGCAAATGCTAATTTACATATGATGCAATGTTTGTATGGTACATGATTGCTTCTAATTGGCCGGCTATAATGATTGGCCTAGGTGATTGACTTTAAATATCAGCTCATACCGAGATTTTGTTTTTTCAATTTTGTGATGTAGCCAAATTTGGCTATAAATAAGATATGAACGTAGAAACATTTACGAATCCTTTTATATTTTGGCTACCTGTTAAAACCTATTGTAAAAATTTGATGATTTTTCGTTTTCAAATTTTCAAAATCTGGTAAATTATTGGCCTTTTTTTAAAAACCATAATTCTTTGAATAGGTTGAAAGCATAGCTTTAAAGATTAAAAAAATGCATAAAGTTGTTTGACAAAAAAACATTGCCTCATATTGGCTCATTTTTCATGTTTATGGGTGGGTTTAAGGTGGAGCTGCTCTATTTTAAATGCATCACATTCTACACTAGGGCCTCCCCTTTGGCCCACCTCTGTAGATGAGAAGGAAAAAACCTTGGGCAAACCATATGAGATAAAAGTGTGTCACCATTAGTAACACCCTTGGAGAACACATTGAGAACTTGGGGAACATCAATGGGAACAGACTAAGAACATGGTGGGAACCTCTTCCTCCCCCCTTCCTTCTTTAGGAAGAAGCATGAGCCCTGCTGAGTGCATGTTAAGCCATCTCATCTCACTGGCTGCATGCAGATTCTATGCATAAAACTTGTTGTCACCATTTTTGGCCTAAACTAACTTTTGTTCAAACCATGTGGCCTTTGAAAACCAAACTTAAAAAATACCAAAAAATCAAGGCATCAAAGTTCAAATCTATGATTACACACACAAGTCTTTTAAGTAACATTAGGGATATGTTCATTCTTTAGATTCTCACAAGGAATGTGTCACAATGTTGGATTCTTACATTGATTTCTATAGATTTTTATAATTAATATGAAAATTTCACTTTGAACAATTGTCTTTTTAGATTATTTATACCAAGCCATGATCTATGGAAAGGTAGTTAATTATAACAGTGCATTCACACTTGATGTTAAGTCAATTTTAAATGAAAATCTAGGTGGCATCCTAGGTGGCACCCAATGTTAAATGGGTGATAGCTTAATGTTAAGTGAATGTTAACTTAATATAAAATGTTCATGGTAAGTAGGTGTAAGTCCTAAATGATTAGCATAGTGTTAGGGACTCAACACTAGAGTCCCTAACACCAAGTGTGAATGCACTTTTAGTTAGTTTTGTTTGTCATGTTAGAGATCTCCCAAACCATGGTGCTTCTTGCCACACTCTTGGTTTTCTTGCAAAGCCTTTGTTGCACCGAGTTGGTTTCATAATGTTTTGACACATGATAGAAAAATTATTGAATATTGAACAATACTTTCATTTGAAATTTTCTTTAAATCAAAAATAAAAATTATAAGGGAATTTGGGCATAGTCTTGTTATTTCTTTCAAAAAATAGGATTTAATGAAGGCAATTTGGATAATTTTAGACCTAAGGTTAGGAAGATATTGAATATTTTTCATTGGAAATTCAATTCAATGACACAAAAAAAAATTTGGAAAGAAAAATTAATTGGATAACTTCTTCACCCTTGGGCCAATGGCACCACAAGCTACACTAGTTGATATTTTTAAAAGAGGACTTCAAGATAAGTACCTAAATGTATAATTAAAACTCAATATAAAACCATTAATTACTTGTGATACTACCAAATTGGTTTGCATAGGGTGTGTGTGTCACACACGCTATGCAAACCATTGCAAGAATGTGTTTGTAGGTATCCAAAAACGTGTCTAAAAAGGTTACCCTTTAGGACCCATGGTGCATTGCAATAAGCACTTAAAACGACAACATGATATGGTTAAAAAAGGGGTCTCAAATGAACGAGATTCCTACATTTTCAACAAAAGCAATTCAATTGTTTGATTTCATTTGAATGGCAAAAAAAAGAGTTTCCATTGGAAAAAAAAAAGTAAAAATTCCAAGTACATCTTTACAACTTCAAAGCATGTGCAAAATAGCAAAATAGTTGCCACCGAAAATAAAAAGTCTTTGAAATTCTTTGAGGGGGTAAGGTCAAAAATTTTGCTATTTCTAACTCACCTAGTTTGTACCCGACCAAGTGAACTCTAAGGAAGAAACACAATGGATATCTACTCAATTGGGAAGTTGTGAAGAAGTCAAGACCTTAAAAGTTGAGCTTCTTCCAATCAATGAAAGTATGCCATGGATATTATTGTACAGCACAAATTGTTTGACTAAAGAAATGTACCTACAATGGGTTTTGGTCAAATTTCTGATGTCACCAAATTGGTGATGATGATCCACAGATCCAAGATTTAGCCAAATTTGGATAAAACTGGAACCATTTATGGAAATCTGGATTATTTTTCCTTACATTTTGGGTGGATTCTGGCTATTGAAAATCTCAAAAGGCACTTGATTATAGCATTTAAAAAAAATTCTGTATAGCTTTTTGGCTACTTATAGCCAGCACAAAAAAGAGTTGTTCACCACAAAATATGCAATTTAAGAGAGAAACATGGGTTCAACCATAGCCATGCAGGTATAGTTGAATAGCTCATGCACCAAAGGAGTATAATGGATGAGGATTATGGAGTCTGGATTATCTGACCCAAAAGCCATTTGTGCATCAGCTATTGGAAACCCATAAAGTGTTAAGGTAAAAGCCCTAGGGTGGGGGCATTCTCAAAATAAGAGGCCTAGCATGAGGCGATAGTGGCCCCGCATTTTGGGAATGTCCCCAACCCATCGGCTTTACCTATTGTAAAGCATGAGGCAAAATTTATCATGAACCAAACCTATGTAGATCACCCGGTGTATGAATGGGAGGGTTCTTATGCCTACTCCTCAATAGTGGGAGGGTTATTACACCTATAAGTAAGCATAATTCCCACCGACCCTTGGGGAGTAGGCATAATATCCCAAGAAGGAAACTCATGGATATAAGGTGCCCTCCACATACAGTATGAATTCTCTCCTCGTGCTTTACGAGTAGGGTAAGGCCACAAATGGAAGCATGAGGGCCTAGTGCAAGGCAGGAAGCAAGCATGGGATCTGAATTCCCCAGATCACCCCATTCAAGAATTTGGCTCATAAAATGGATGGCTGTGATTTTTGTTTGAGAGGAGAGGAGGCACCTTACACGTTACAAGTGAGATGACATCCTCAATTGAGGCAAGAAATTTTACTAACGATAAGGCACCCTCCACATATGCTAGAGGAATTTTAGTGGTTCTTTACATGGTGGGTAAGGCCCTAGGGGGAGGGCGCAACTGGAATAAGGGCTCACATGAGGCAAAGTCAAGTGCAACTCGGGTTCTGTTAACGCCCTCCCCAAGGGCTTTACAATGTGTAAAGCTCGGTCACTCTTTTTTTATCAAAAAAAAATTATGCTGGGGCACCCATTGGGTCGATGATGGAATATTTGGGGTGGCACTTCTCAGAAGCTAAATTGTTTGTTGCCAAGGAATTATTACACGTAATAACATACCATATGCACCCTCAATATGCCTATGACCCAATACGTGGAGAAACAGTGGCAGGGCTTCAAGTTGTTGAAAAATGGATCGTATCAAAGTGCTTTCTGTTTTTCTAGAACTTCTTTGCATGGCAGAAAGAGAGAAGGTGAGAGGAAAGGTGATGAGATACTGTACACCCAATCCTTTGTTTGTGGTCATCCATTTTCTTCGATCTGAGATATTGGATCTTAGCTCATTTTTTGGGGTTAGACTTTTAACCAACTCCTTGTCCTTGTCCTCCAATAAGGCCCCTATCAAACCCAAGGTACGGGTGTGAAGCACCGGAAGGCCTGACTTTGCTAGCAAAAAATGAGGGGCAAAAAGCAAAAGAGACAAACCCCCCCCCTCCCCTTCCCTCCCCTCCCCTCCCCTCCCCCTAAAGAAGAAAAAATAAATTGTGTTTCTTGTTTTAACACGTGATGATTTTGGTATTTGCGCTGCCTTTGTTGTCTATTGCAAGCTCCTATATACTTCCAAGTTCCTCCTATTCAGAGCGAAATGCCCTGACTCAATGCCTCTCCCTATACTTAACCCCAAGTTAAATTGTCGAAATGTCCTGACTGAATGCCTCTCCCTATACTTAACCCAAGTTAAATTGTCCTCCTCCACTTTTTTTGTCTGTGAACAACAAAGCTTTTGCAATAGCCCTTCCTAAGAACACCCTACCAATTAAGCTTTTAGAGCATATACAGGTCTTTCTCTTTTTAGAGCAAGTCTACTAGCAACAATAGAAAAATGACCTACAAAAAGTTATGTATCTAGCCTATTATGGAAGCTAGTTTGTTTGCTTTGTTTGTTTGTTATCAGGTTGTCTTTTACCTTATAAAATCCTATTTCACACCGACAAAACTCGTTTTCATGTTGGAGCTATTTACATTGGGTGATTAGTAAAATCAGTTTGTCACATTGAGATTTCCCAAATCTTGGCTACCCCTCCTTGCACCATTGGAAAGTTCTCATTAAAATTTTCATAAAATCATAACTAATGTGTTTACGGAAACCCTAAACACTAAACACATTATTCTATTGTTGGAAAACTCTCATTGAGGAGGATTTTATTGGAAGTGATTTCTTGATTTTTTTGATGTAATGTGTGGGAGATATTGAATATTGAATATTTTTTGTCACTGAAAATTGAATAGAATTTCAAAACTCAAATTTTAATGACATTTTGGATTTCAGACTTAAGTTCAAGAAGATATATCATTTTCTCTTTCAAATTTCATTCAATTGGGCAAACAACATAGGTCACACTAATTTGGATGAAATTAAAACTTCAACTAACATTAAATTGAGTTTGGACATGTAAATATGCTGATGATACAATGGTCATCAAAAGGGCCAATCAAAAAAAATTATGATTTGATTTGGATGAAATTAAAACTTTAAATAACATTAAATTGAGTTTGGACATGTAAATATGCTGATGATACAATGATCATCAAAAGGGCCAATCAAAAAATATATTATGATTTGATTTGATTAGCAAATCGGAGTGATGGGCGTCTTTGTGGGGCCTTTGTGGTAGCATTTTAATTGATATCTGCTTTATTTCCTTTTATGTGCAAAATTTCGCACAAATGCAATAGAGAACTTTTTGCAAGGTACCTTTTTTTGGGAAAATAATTTACCTATTTATAGATGTTTTGAAAGGGATTTCACCGTTTTGTGAGACGAATTTCTGTTTGGGAACGGCTTTTTCCCCCACATTTGGACAATCTTGGCAGTTTCTGAAAAAGCGATGCTAATTAATGTCAGAACTCTTGTGAGATGCTTGCAACTGATGCCAAATCATAAAACTGAAGGAGAAAAAAGAAATCGGTAATTCCCCTTACACAATCTACAATTTCATGTTATTGTAGCGTTTTTTTGGGTGGTTAATTTTTTCAAAAAAATTATTGTCAAATGTTCCCTATTTTGAAAAAAGTTTGAAAAAATTGATTAAAAAATCTAAAAAATGGACATGTTTCTATTCTTCAACAAAGTACTGAGGGATAAAAGGACTTTAATAAATTTTTACTTTCATAGCTGGTTTATAGTCAAAAGTGGCTAAATCCCTTTCTGGATGATCACCAATGTGACAACATCACAAAATTGAAAAAAAAGAAAAGAAAAAAAGCAGTAGAGTTATCCGTAAGTAACCCTGTCTTCACCCTGTCTTTGGGCCTCCTTTCACCCCCTATCCCCTCTTCCAGTGGTATCCGCAAAGAAAAGACATTTTATTAAAATTCTCAGTATGAAATGCTGCAACTCAGCATTTAATGTACAAGGTTCGCGACTAATTATAGTTGTTGTACAGTTAGGAGCAGTGAAAATATATGTAGCAGCAGTGGAGGCGCTCGAGAAAAAGGAAAGATAGGATGAAACTCAGTTTACCACGAAAATTGATGGTTTTCTGAGTTTCATCCCTCGCTGAATGCTAGTGTATTTTCATCCCTCGCTGAATGCTAATGTACTTTTTTTTTGCAGGTTTTTTAAAAATCTCACCGTGTGTATGACCAAACTCAGGGTTCTGGTGCTGTGTTTTTCTTACTTTAGGAGTAACTCTAGTGTTAATTGGCATCATTTATTTTATTTTTGGGCGAAAAATCACCAAAAGCTGATACACTTGTCTCTTTTTTTCAAAAAGAAGTCGCCAAATTTCTGACCTTTTTTCTTTTGGGGAACGTGTTGACACAGGTCTGTGTACTGGCCACTGTTGTTGTAATGTTCCTGTGCACAACTGTCGGAAATTAAGTCCAAATCTGTCTCGGGATGCTCGGGACTGTTGCTACACTACAAAATTGAGTAAAGAAACACTGGATTTGTCATTATATTGGGCGAGGCTGGGAAATAGCTTGCACAATATTTTAGTTGTGATACGCATTGAGTAGTGTGAGGGGATCTGCTCTTACACCTTTTGACCCACATATACTTTGGACCTCCAAGAAAAGCAGGAAAAGGCTCGAATGGTATGATCCCTCCGTCACCTTATAATGAAAAAAAAAAAATATTCGTGGGTGATCTCGTAGTTCTCGGTTTGTGAAGATGCTTTATTTAGGTGCTCCATTTTCCACGTCTAGGCTGAACTTCAATCTGTGCTCGAAAGATAACCATCAATAGCCTAGGGTCAGTTTTCACATGGAGCTAAAAAAAAACAAGGGGCATGTCACACTGTGGCTTTGCCATGTATCTACGAAGGAAGGTAGTTTGTTTTGTTTTGTACTTATGAGATCCAGAGAACTGGGATGCTTCAGATCTTGTTCTTGGTGTCTCTGGAAAGCTCTGGACAGAAGGGGTGCATGGGCTTGGTTCCATGACATTTGGACTTGTGGTGCAAAAGTTCTTGATATTTTTTAATTTTTACATTGAAAATTAAGTTAAATCGTAGCTAAACATTTCGGAGGAATTGGAATGTGTCTGGTGTGTTGTTGGAAAGACCTTGATGAGCAGGATTTAATGGAATTTATTTGGTAAGATTTGGATTCAGAATGTGGGAGATATTGATTTTTAAGTGATTTCTGCTACTGAAAATTCAAATAAATTTCAAAAAACCAGGTTTTGGAAGGAAAAATCAGTGTATACCTTGCAAAATAATGTCATCTGTTGTCTCCACCCTCCATTGTAATGAGTTCACATTTGTGCCAACAGCACAAGCTACACTAGTTTACATTAAAAAGTATCTTAAGGCAAAAGAAGAATTATGGAAACTCAATATTTCACTATGCAAAAATATAATCTTCAAAAAATCCTCTGAAAAAAAAAACCAAAATCCTTCAAGATATTATAACTCTATAACTAATCTCAAGTTTTAACTCAAGCCAAAATATCATCTTTCAAAAATCGCCAAAATTCTCCCAAAAAAATCAGGGCCAGCCATATGGAGTAGGAAATGCATCATCAAATAACCATTGACCAAAATTTGCATTTGGAAACATGTTATGTTATGTTAAGCAAAGGACTTTTCAGATTTTTAAACCTACAAGTTTAGATTTCAAGGGTGAAATCCGGCTCTCTTCACCTGAAAACCATCACGTCCTGAAAGGTCACTTTAAAACATCACCACAATGTAACCACCCACCTTTCTAGTGAAGGAGCAACATCAACATTTGCCAAACCACCTCCAAATAAAATCCTTAAGTTGCCTATTTTCATATCCCACCCATTGGATTGCCATGCTCATTTCACCCAGCAAATCTAGGTCATTTGCCAAACCCTTCACCCCTTTGCATAGGTTTAAACCTTCACCATTCCTTTTCTTGTTTGTTGAAGTGTTTTGCCAAATTCTATTTCATCATTTAAGGAGCTTAGAACTTAGATTTAAAGACCGAAGAGCTTTTAAAGTTCAAATTCAAGGTGTTACAATTTACATTTTGTTTTAGTTTCATAGGGTTTGAGTCTTTATTCTTGAATCATGATTCATGATGTTCATTGATATGTTTTGCCTATTGAACAATGAGCAATGTTGAGCTATAAACAATTAATAGTCCTTTGAAAAATTTGTACAAGTTGTGACATACATGGGATCATGACTCATGGGTGAACATTGTGTTCGAACTTGGAGCTTGGATGTTGGTCCTTAGATCTCAAAATTGAATTGGATCATCATTGTCAAAGTGCAACGTGCAACATGCATTAGAAGGTTTATGAAGTTGTAACACACTTTCTTAAGTAGGTGAGCAACCTTTTTATATGGTGTAAGTTTGTTATTTGTAAATATAAGTTGTAATTTTGTTACTTGTTAAGAATCAACACTTAATGTATTATACACAATGTACACACACCGTAATGTGTGTAGGTGACATTGTGAGTCATGACTTGTAGCTCGTTTCTTAATACCTACATTATGCCAATGTGCACATTCAATTTGTGCAACTTGAAGTTCTTGAGTTTTTTTGCATTTTTCATGTTTTTTTTTTGGTTTTGTAATTTTGAAATTTGGATTGCACATTATTTGTAAGTGGCAAATGTAAGTCGTGATTCGTTTGTATCTATTCACAAGTTATAATGTATTGTTTTATTTTTATGACTTTGTGCGAAATGATTCAAAATAAAAAATCTTGAAATATTTATTAATATCATTTATAAGAATTGTCCAAATGATGCATGTGTTAAGGTTTGACATCCATGGAGTAATTCATGAAAACGGAAGAAACCTTAACAAAGGAAAATGAAAATCTTATTATTAAGCTTGAGTGTTTGAAGTTGAAAAAAAACAACATTAAAATTTAGGCATTTTTGGGGTTGTTTTAGGACAAGTTTTTTTTCTTAATTTTGATTATGTTTAATTTAAGTTGTTTTTTCATTTTGTTTGTTGCAAATGTTGGAGTGATGTCTTGAGTTTTCTCATTGAAGTAATGGTTATATTCTATGACCCTAGCTTTTGATACACACAATAGGTGTATGAAACTAAGTAATCGACTATTGAGTTAAACGATGATATGGGAGAGGACTAAATATGGAAAATGCAAGGTTTCTTGTATCCAAATCTAAATGCTAACCATGAATTGATCAAACATTTAAAAAGAGAAAAAACTTGCTTGAAAACTACCCAACATTTGTGAACTTGAATCCAATTGGGTTCAATTTTTTTTTAATTAAAAAAAACTTACCCATAATCTTGCCCATGTGAAGTTGTAAAATCATTGGGTATGAGATGTTACCTTGAAAAGGCCAATACCACCAAACACTAGTTCAAAGCTTGTCTTTATGTAAAGGTATTATAAATGTTATTTGTCTTGTTTAATAAAGTTAATTATTTTAAACATCAATAGAAGAAAGATGGAATCTCCCAAAATCATAGGAGAAATTATTAAAGGTTATAATTAGAGGAGGTTATAATCCCATATTTAAATTCTTAATCGTCAAGGAGGACTAATTTGGTTTGCACCCCCTTTGCCCCCACAATATTCTTAGTTGGGAATATTGGTTTTTTTTATTAACACACATGTTGTCACATCATTGAATAGTCTCAACCCTTTTGATCAAAGTTTCTTGCCCTAATTGTCCATTTAAAAAAAAATTGTGAGTTGCCCAACATGATAGAAAGCTCTAAATAGTTCTATGTAATGATATGTTGAAATCAATTAGAAATTTTGTTACCCAATGTATTTGACATTTAAAAAACACAAGTTGAATTAGATGATGAATTAATCTAGATTTTATCTTTGATATCAACTTTGACCATTTGTTATTCATTCATTTCAACTCCTTTTTGGACAATTTTCTTTTTCACATCAATCATATGCATGCCTCCTATCAATCATCAAAATCTTATGATAAATGAAGCACAATATCTTGATTCAAGTCTCCAAAGACTTGCAACTTTTTAAATATAAAAAAAATTCATATGTAAGAAGACTAGTTAGTTGGTTGATTTCATGTCATGATCTTTGTTTAGTCATGCTAGCTTGGTCACAACTTGTAGCTGTAGCAAAGCTATGGAGGCACACTACATAAAAGATGTGCTAGAATGTGCACTGGTTGTAGCTAAGTCTACAATGTTGATAATGTAAAATGTAAAAACATCATTAACCCAAGTCCCCTTGTTGCTTTAAATTGTGTAATACCAATCCAGGGTACTACTATCTTAATTCAACCTTGGAAGTTATTGTTGGTGTTGTTGGGTTTTGGGTGGAGATAGAAAGTGAATATGAGACTTGCTTTCTCATGATAGCTTTAGACCAAAAGTAAAGGCTAGTTAAAGGGTAACTATTGTTTGGGTTTTGGGTTTTGGGAGTGAGGGCCTTTTTATTCTTGTTGATCATTGGAGAATGTACGGTAGAAAATTACTATGGCAAAAATTTACTAACAAGAGGAAAAAAAATAACAATTAAATAAGTGTTGTTTAGAAGTAATGTTGTGTGTGAGAGAAATAGAAAAAGAGTTTTACCCCATGGATTTTTGGGTGATGTTATTATTATGAAAGGTATGCACAAATTAGGGGGTGTTTAGTGACATTCCAAGGGTAAGGTAAATCATAAGGCACTTAGCAAGGCAAGGCAGAATGGGATAGAAATAAGGCAAAGAAGGCAAGGCAAGCAAGCAAGGCAGAATGGGATAGAAGTAAAGCAAAGAAGGCAAGGCAAGCAAGCAAGGCCTTTGAATAGTTGCACATGCACACGATCAATGGCAAATTTGCAACTGGGGGTTCATTTGCTATTCCCACCCATTCATTGGGTTTTTGTGAGTCTACCTCTATATGTCGTTTTATAGTTTTTTCATTTTGTTTGCAAGTATTCTTCTTTTAGGGCAATATGCAATATTTTTAGGGTTTGAAAGGGATTGAAGAGGTTTTTGAATTGGGGTTTCAAACCCTAATTTTAGACCATATATGTTAACATGAGGACAAACATGGTAGATTATGTGGGTTCTCCATCCCCAAAGCATCACCAAACATTTTAACCCTCCTAACATGCATCCGATGGAGAGTTAATAATCAGCTTTACTCTTATGCCCAACTATGTTTCAACTTCCATCCATTTGCCCATCATTCCTATCCTTCCTAATTTACTTCAGCCAATCCCCTCATCCTCTCTTAGTTCATTGGCCTTCTTTTCACCTCGCCTACCACACCCACTAGGAGATTTTCCAATATTTGTTATAAGATCCTCTCCCTTGTGACCCTGCATTACTTGTCCCTCTTGCAGTCATCTATTAAGCAGAAGGGGGTTTAACACAACATTAGTTTTCATGCATCATTCATAGGCAATCATTTGTTTCAGGAATAATGTTGCTTTTGACTTTATCATATTTTCTTTCTTTTTCAATGTGGATGTGGATTACATCTATAGACATCATTGATGCTTTCCATTTGAATTTACTTCATCTTCATTCATACCAACATATTCCATATGCTCTTAGAATTGATTAACATCCAATCCTTCTAACATTGTTATTTGGCATTTTTTTTGTTATTCCATTTTTTATGTTTATCCTTTCTTCCATGGGTGGTGAGAAAGGCCACCAAGAAACTCACATTTGCTTGTGTGGATACATGGGTGGTGATTTGGAGACATTACACGAGGAGCACACAATTAAAACATTTGTTTTAGCTTTTTGTAAATGTTTGTAGTCGACTCCAAATGCTACCCCACTTCCATTAACATGATCATGCCATGCATGGACCTTTGTTCATGTAAGGGAGTATGTTTGAACAATACGTGCATTAGCTTTGAACACACATGCAGGCCCATCTGATGAAATCATGGGAGTTTTTCACCTTTTCCATTCACTTGTTGAGGTTGATCTCCCCCCTTTCATCAATGATTTCCATCCTAAGATGGAGGTTACTTTAGATTGAGAAGCATTTATCTTTGCCTTAGTTCGTTCACCATGTTTTTTTTTCTAATGGCCCTTTAGTTATGGTGTATGAGCTTTTACGAAATTGTTTTGTCCAAAATGATTATGCGAGTTGTTTTGACCTCCTTTTCAAAGTATGTGAGTACATTATTTGAGGTCATGTTACACCTTCAATATCATGTTTGTTTTTTGCATTTCAACTATTACCATTGGAAAAACAATTTAAAGGTATATGTGCCATCACAATTGGTGAAGTAACCTATCGCTTAGTTGCCCACACACTAGCTATTTAGTTTAAGGATACTCGCATGAAACATTTTAGTCTTCATTAATTTGGTGTAACAACTTGTGATAGGTGTGAGATAATGGTTCATGGCATTTGAACAATGTTAGATTTGCACCCAATTGGGTGGTGCTATGAGTGAATGTCCGTAACATAACCTTTAATTCAATGTCACGATCAACCATTTTTCAGGAGTTATGGTCTTCATTTAATTTTTTGGATCAGCTTTTCCCACATGTTTGATGATTCTATGCACGCCCATCCCCACAATATTTTTTTCAAGCTTCTCAATATGGGGATCTCATAGTCATTCCATTCAAATCAGGTACATGATGGGGGGACCCATGGAAGGAACATTGTTTGCTTTAATTTGCCTTCACGCTCTTTGCCTTACAATAGTAGCCCACCTTAATTACATTTTCCCTTTGTTGGCAGATGATACACATATAGTAGGTCTTGCATCAAATGTGGTTCCTATTTTTTATGATTACATGAGGAGTTTTCAGCATTAAGGCTTTTAATGCAACCGGTGAAATGTGTAGTTTGGTCTCCATAAGGGTTGGATCACTTTATATCACTTCCTCCTAACTTTTTTACTCTTAAATTGGGTTTTCATATTTTTGGTGCATCGATAAGATTAAATCTTTTGTTGAATCATTTATGGGTAAAGCTTTTCACGAAGATCTTAGGATGATATTTAACTTCCTTATGGTTGCAGATCCTCAAGCAATTTTTGCGATGTTTTCATTGTGTTATGCCTAGCACCTTGGCTATTGCTTTGTACAATGTTTCCATTTCTAAGTATTATGCAACATTACGTTGAATTCGATATTCATACCCTAGTTACGTTGGAAAAATTACTTGGTGTGGGATCTTTTAATGGTTTTATTGATCACCTAGTTTGTTGCCAAGCCACTCTATAATCTTCTTTTGGTGGGTTCAGTCTCCTTTTTATAATTCAAACTATTGTTTGCACATTCTTGGGATGTTGGGCATTGACCACTCTTACATTTGTCATTTGTTTCTAGCAAGATGATCAACCTATTCGTTTAGATGTAGTAACACATGTTGAAATTAACACTTTCCCATTCCATATGGTATTATGAAACACTCAAGCCTTGCTATCCCAAGTCATTCTTTTTACGTCCCACCCTTTGAAAGCCTAGTGGTTCAATCTTATCCCTAGTTGTAATCTTCTTTGACAAATCACCTACATGAGTAGGAGTTTACATTACTTCTAATAGACGTTCTTTCATATATCACGCAAGCATGTTTCCATTCATGTGTGGGTCTAGGGGCAAGTGTTGGTTATTAGCTCGTCCTACCACATCGACCTTTTGTCTATCCCCAACCCATTTTTTTACAACATTACGTACTCGTTTTGGATTACCATATCCTACAGTGGCCCATCTTTCATGGTATCAGTGTGGTCATACCATTTATGATCTAAGTACCCATTTATTTCAATGCTTCTACAAAAGTGAACATACAATAGCCCATGATACATTTTGGGATATTGTCACACTTATTGCTCTCAAAAATGGAACACATGTTCAAAGGGAGGTCTCCCACCTTTTCCTTCACCACACTTGATGACAAGTGGATATCCTTATTATCAAAAATGGCTTCTAGACCTTGATGGATGTCATCAATGCTGACTTGACTTGCACAAATATGATGTAATGAACATTGACGATGACAACACAAATAACGATGATGGTTGTTCAAGAAAAAACACGATCATATGTTAAATGAATGCTAGGTGATGACTTCATTCCCTTTGCTATTGAGACGTATGGGTGTTTTCATTCTCGTTTTGATTCATTTTTTATTGCTTTTGCACAAACCACTATTGCATGTCATCAACGATCTTCTTTAATCCCCTTGATTCTTATTGCTTATTATCAACAACACATGTCCATAACCCTACAACATGCACACGCCATAATGATTTTTCAACAAGCTATTACACTTGGTCAGGGTTCTTCATTTCTTCCACACATCATAGCTAGTGCACCTCCGTCACTAACTGATTTGTGACAGATGACAATTCTTTCATCTTAGGTCTTATTTGTTATCATTGATTATCATTTTGTAATCATGAGTCCTCTTTGCATTTTGTTTTTACTCTTTTTTTTTGTGTTGATTATTTGCTTTTGTTGTATGTTTAGGTTGTGTCTACTTGTGTTCTCATTTGCCTTGTACTTTTCCTGGATGGGTTCCCATCCTTGATTTGTATTTCTATTTACAGGGTTTTTTTCTTTTCTACTTACATTTTTTTTCTTAATGAAGTACTTTACAAACCCAAAAAAAAACCTCAAAACTGAAATTCTCCTCAGGCGTTCCAGATGGGTTTTCTCTTCAGCTTTTAGTTTCTTTTAGTTCACCTGGTTTTCTAGAGTGGGTTTTTTACCCCGTTCTATTTTCCCTTGCCATTTGGGTTTTGGCGTTGGTAGGGTTAAAACATAAAGGGTTTTTTTTTCCTTTTTTTTTTGGCAATTTTGTCAAATAAGTGGACTGGCGATCATCCACAAGAGCCAAAGGTCAGGCAGAAAAGTAGTGTTTTTTTTTTTTGGCCAGAATTCCACTTTGTTCTGGCAACCTAGATGAACAGAGCGTCTAAATGTGGGGACTTCTGTCTGTGTTTCCTCAAAAGGATGGCCACTTTTGCAAAAAGATCCCAAAACAACCCTTTGTACAATCAGCACGTGATTTTTGCAGTACAAATTTTCGCCCGCCCCAAAAAACATACACTGATGCACATGGGCTCCCAAGGCCGTCTAATTTGACATTAGTTATTCTTGTGTCTTTTTTCTTCTTTTATCTTTCCAAGTTAATAAACCTATGCCCACCTTCCACCCCAAACCCAGAGCTAAAAAATCCACTTATTGTAGAGGAAAGCTTTGCATAGTGCCAAAGCACAACCATTCGCAATAAAATATGAAAATTTGTAATCGCTCATATGAAAGCGGTGCATAGTGCCCAAAGCATGAGCATCCCGTGATAGAATGTGAAATTTTGTAATC